>ERZ1673741.2621-NODE-2621-length-12291-cov-9.206440_pt1 | contig 12291 bp, 12 predicted proteins | sample MGYA00580209_ERZ1673741 | MGnify/ENA primary metagenome ERZ1673741 (study PRJEB41218, sample SAMN15661754) | gut metagenome | host: Homo sapiens | place: Canada: London | collected 2015-08-20/2019-03-30 | study: EMG produced TPA metagenomics assembly of... | reverse complement strand
CGAGGAATTTGACCGGATACTCCTGGAACCCGTTGGTGACTTCGGGAACTTGAACTACATCCTCCGCGGGTTCAAGAAGGGCAACTAAATAATTTTATTTATTTACTATTCATAACCTTACAAAAAAGTGACCTCCTTAGATTCGCCAGGAATCTCAATTTTTGGGTTCAACTATACCCTTGTAGGTATTACAAGGCTTGCTGTCACCAGAAAATCAGGGTTTCCCCTCCCCGTCTCACGCATTCCACTCAAGTATCCGCCCGAGGAAGTGCCTCAACTCCGGCGCCTGCGGCGACCGAAAGAGCTCCGCGCTCGACCGGCACTCGAGAATCTTCCCGGCATGTATGAATGCCGTCTTTTCGCAGGCCTTTCGCGCAAACCCCATTTCGTGGGTGACGATCACGAATTCAATGCCCTCTTCCTGAAGCTCCGCCACGACATCGAGCACCTCGGCCGTGTATTCAGGATCGAGCGCGCTCGTGGGTTCATCAAGAAGCAGGAGCTTAGGCTTCGGCGCCACGGCGCGCGCAATGGCGGCGCGCTGCTGCTGACCGCCCGAGAGTTCCGCAGGGAGCTTTTCGGCATGATCCGCAAGACCAAAGCGCTCTAGAAGCTCAAGCCCCCTCACCTTCGCCGCCTCCCGCTCCCAACCATGCACCTCGACAAGCGGCAGCGTGATGTTTTCGAGCACCGTCATGTGCCGGAAGAGATTCCCCTGCTGAAATACAAACCCAAGTCGCCGGCGGAATTGCAGAAGCTCAGCCTCCGTTTGTGGGATCGGAGTCCCTTCCAGACAAATAACTCCGGAAGTCGGAAGGATCAGACCGCCCAGGATTCTCAGAAACGTGGACTTCCCGCAGCCGGAGGACCCGATCACGGCAAGGGACCGCGTTTCACTCGAAAACGTAATATCGTTCAGAACGGGCGCCGCGGCATCGAACCGCTTCGTGAGGTGCTCAAGATCAAGCCGCATAGGAGAAGCGCTTTTCGAGAACCCTGCTCGCGTAGGCGACAGGAATCGTCAGAATGAGATAAAGGATACCGAGGAAGAGATAGCTTTCGACGAGCTTCAGATTGGTGGCGCTGATTTCCCGCATCGCCTGCGTGAGCTCCACCACGGAAATCATCGAGAGAAGCGACGAATCCTTGATCACGGAGGCGAACTGGCCGGCCAATGCCGGCAGCGTTCTCGCCGTCATCTGCGGAATGATGACGAATCGCATCGTCTGCGCCCGCGTGAAGCCCACGGCCCGGGCAGATTCAAGCTGCGCGGGATCAAGCGACAGGTAGCTCCCGCGCAGGATTTCGGAAATATAGGCGCCCTGGAATACCGACAGAATGATGACGCCCGCCCAGAAGCGGTCGTCGACGCCCCATGCCGTCCCTACCAGATAGAAGAAGAGGTAGATCTGCATAATCAAGGGCGTTCCACGGATGAAGATTACATAAGCCGATGAGAAATATCGGATCGGCAGAAACCGCGACTGGCTCGCTGCTGCAGAGAGCGCGCCGAATATGAGGGAGAGCACCATGCTCGCGAGGCTCACTCCTACGGTCAACAAAAACCCGTCCCAGATGCGGATGCGGAAATCGGGCAGGAAAGAGAAGTCGAGCCGATAGTCGATTCGCGAGAGCGACACCCAGAAGAAGCCCACGATCAGGACTGCGGCAAGCAGGGAGCTCGCCGCAGCCTTCAGGACCGAGGGCTTCTCGCCGGAAGCAACGGCAAAGAGTCCCGGCATTACTTCTTAAGCGGCGTGAAGTCAAAGAACCACTTGAAGCCGAGCTTGTCGAAAGCAGCTTTTTCAGCTGACAGGTGCTTTCCCGTCAGACGATCGAATTCACCGTCCTTCTTGCTCTCTTCAATAAAGCTGTTGAGGGCCTTCAAAAGGTTCTTGTCGCCCTTTCTCACCGCGACACCCCAGGGCTCCACATCCTGGAAGGGAATGAAGACCGCGTTGGTGGTGTCCGGGTTCTTCTGCCAGTTGCGGTAGATCGTAAGCTGGTCGTAAAGGAAGCCGTCGGCCTTGCCCGTAGAAACCTCCATCACGCAGGCGCTTTCGTCGGGGAGAGCCGTGACGGTCGCGTTCGTCAAATGCTTCTGCGCAAAGAGGTAGCCCGTGGACCCGATCTTGGCTGCAATCTTGCGGCCCTTCTGGTTCAGGTCCTCAATGCTCTTCACGTTGCTCACCTTGTTGGTGAGGATGCCGAGAAGCGCATTGGCGTAGGGTTCGGAAAAGTCAACAGTTTTCGCGCGTTCAGCCGTGATCGTCATTGAAGACATCACCATGTCGACCTTACCCGTCACAAGGGCCGGAATGAGGCCGTCAAAGGAAATGTTCTCGATGCGGATTTCCTTGCCGATCTTTTTGCCGAAATCCTTCATGAAGTCGACGGAGACGCCGGCGGGATTGCCGGCTGCATCCTTCCCTTCAAAGGGAGGGTAAGCGAGCTCCATGCCGACCACGAGAACGGACTTCTCCATCGTGTCGGCGGATGCCGTCGTCTTCGGGGAATCAGAGGATTTTTCGCCGCAGCCCGCAAGTGCAAGGATAGAGAGCGAGAGCGCAGCGGCCACCGCCGTACGGCGGGAAATGAAATTCATCATTGGTAAACCTGAAAAAGAAAAACGGCAGGAAGCAGAAAAGTTTCTTGCCGAACAAATTGATGCCAAAGCATAGCGCAATTGGGACCGCTTCACGAGAGCCCGGGAAGGAGAATCAAAGGTCGAGCTGATTCGCCGCTTCCTTGAGCGCGTCGGCCGTCCGCCGGTCGTATTTGGCGGTCGTCGTGACATTCGCATGGCCCATAAGGTTCTTGACCGCAACAATGTCGACATTCTTCGAAAGAAGCCTCGTCGCAAACGTTCGACGGAGATCATGGGTCGTGATGTGCTCAATCCCGGACTCATCAAGGGCTTTTCCAACAATCCGGCCGATCGATGCCGGATCAAGGGGCGACTCGAGAATGAGTCTTCCGCCCTTCGTGTAGCGCCCGAAGAGCCAGCCGGACGCAGGACCGCGAACGGCAAGCCAGGCATGGATACGGGAGCTCACGGCAGGGGTCAGAAACACCATCCGTTCCTTATTCCCCTTGCCGAGCACCATGAGGCTACCTTCCGCCATATTGAGGTGTTCCATCCTCAGGGTCGTCACTTCCGCCCGGCGCAGACCGCACCCGAGAAGTAGAGCAATCACGGCCTGATCGCGCAGTGCGCTCGGGCGCTCCTCTTCGTCGGCTGCGGCGAGGAGCTTTCCCGATTCTTCCAAAGAGAGCGCACGGCCCCGCGGCTCGCGATGGACTCTCAGCTGCTTCACGGCCGTGATCTCTGAATAAGTTTCAAGATCGAGCTGCCGAAGGCGCCAGGCGGTTTGCGCAACGCCCTTCAGGGCTGAAAGATAGGCATTGACAGAAGTAGCAGAAAGTCCTCTTTTATCAGAAAACTCATGCACGAAGGCAACGGCATGCGCATAGCGGAGCTTCCCCCAGGGGCAGCTCACGGCATCCGGGAATCCGAACCAACGTGCAATCACATTGAGGCGCGAGCGCACGGCGCGCCGCGAAGCCTCGGAATGAAGCTCCGCGAGATAGGCCGCAGCCGCGTTCACTTCGTGCGCGTCCGCTTCCGGGACATTGAGAAGCCCCGTACCTGCAGGCGAATTTTGAGCGATTGCGGGGAGACTGCCCTCCGTTTTCGCATCTGAAAGACCGTCAAATTGCATCTGCCGAGTTTTTCCTCTCTGTTTTTGCATTCACTCTGGTTTCAATCAAGTCCGACACTAGATATGAGGGTTAACCCTCTCATACCGGTACCGCAACATATTACGCACGATAACTGCAATTATATGGCGTAATTTTTGGCCTGCAGCCCGTCCGAACGGTCGTTGCTGTCAGCTTCACTATTGTAATTCGATTTTGTTTTTAAACAAGTGAATTCAATTAATAATTAATACCTTTTAATTTGAATTGTAAATTCATTCAATTCTCATATGCATCGATACATCAAATTCGAACTCATTATTCACCATCATTCCGTTTAGCATATTGAGACTTAGTTCCGTATCTGGTCCTGTAGAAGTAATAGAATTGCCAGAATGAAGGCATCTCAATGAATTCATATCCATCACTCTTCTCACTGTTTATTGAGTTTATTTTATCAACAAGCAATGAATAGAATTCTTTTACATTCAATTCTCTCGTATTGACTAATTTCCGCTTATTTTCCAGCATCTCAATGCATGTTTCATTCATAAGATCAAGAATTTTAGGAGTGAGCGAAGCGCCTTCTTTTTTTCCCTCGCCGGCTCTCCTGCCTCGCTTGCGGCCAGACGTGGCGCGCCCCGGGTTGCCTTTCATCATAGGAATCAATGATTTAGCATGCTGCCCTCGCCGCCAGTAGGTTGCGATCATAAGCTTCAGCTTTCTGGCCCATTTGACGTCGCCGTCAGCCGCGTCATTGCACAACTCTTCTATCCCTCTCTCTGAATAGAGCTCCGGATTCGAAAGAAATGGCAGAATTATCTCATATAGATCACGCCCAGTCTTTTCAACAGACTTCGTCCACTTTCTTACTGCCATATCCGCGAATGGATCCAGCTCAATCGTTGCAGTTCCATTCTCAATCATCTCATTAAGTTTAGAAGTTGCAGCTCTGACCAAATTAACTGACTGCCCTTTCATTTTAATAAGCAAAGTGAGATTACCGAATATCTTAATGACTCTATATTCAATTTCATTCCACTTTATTATTTCATTTTCATTGAACTTTCTTTCATTCATATCGTTGTACTCCATTCGTAATGACAAATTTAAATGAAATTTCAATTTGCATTTATAACAAATTCAAATTGCAGTTTATCAGGCGGCGCGAAAAATAGCGATCAAAAACTTGGCAGATCCTTCGGGGCGGGCAAGTATAGCTGCCTAAAAATTAGGCAATATTGAGATTTCGATTATTTACAGCCTCTATCACTTTGTTAGATATGGATTTCGTTTAAGAGGCATAAAAAATCCCTGCCGTGCGCCTCCGCAGGACAGGGATTTGAGGACTTGAAGCTGCCGGCCGTTCCGGCAGTTGAGGCAAAGTGCGTCAGCCTCCGAAAACGCCGGTGGAGAGATACCGGTCTCCCCGGTCGCAGATGATCGTGACGACGACAGATCCCGGATTCTCTTCGGCAATCCGGATCGCGCCCGACACAGCGCCGCCGGAGGAAACGCCGCAGAAGATGCCTTCTTCCCTAGCGAGCGCGCGCATGGTCTTTTCCGCCGCCTCCTGAGTCACATCGATGGTTTCATCGACGACCTTCGGGTCGAAGATCCCGGGCCGATAGGCCTCAGGCCACCGGCGGATGCCGGGAATGGAGCTCCCGGCCGCCGGCTGCATGCCGATGACGCGCAGGTCCGGAATGATGGTTTTGAGGTACCTTCCGGTGCCGACGATCGTGCCTGTCGTTCCCATGGCGGAGACGAAGTGCGTTACGCGCCCGCTGGTCTGGGCGATGATCTCGGGACCTGTCGTCCGGAAATGCGCGAGAGGATTGTCGGGATTATTGAACTGGTCAAGGAGATAACCTTCCCCGCGCTTCTGCATTTCCCTGGCAAGGTCGCGCGCGCCTTCCATTCCCTTCTCCTTGCTCACAAGGATGAGCTCGGCCCCGTAAGCCTTGATGGCCGCCCGGCGCTCGAGCGAGAGATTTTCCGGGAGGATGATCTTCATGCGGTAGCCTTTGAGGGCCGCAATCATCGCAAGCGCAATACCCGTGTTGCCGCTCGTTGCCTCAACGAGCACGTCCCCGGGTTTGATGTCGCCGCGCTTCTCGGCCTCCTCAATCATGGAGCGCGCTGCCCGGTCCTTGACGGAACCGGCGGGGTTCGAGCCCTCGAGCTTCACCCAGACTTCGCTTCCGTTATTGGGAGCAAGGTGCTCGAGCTTCACGAGCGGCGTCATGCCGATGGTGTCGATTAATTTTCCAGCCATGTTGTGATTACCTGTTAGGAAAAAGCGTAATGATCAATTCGAATGGGAAGCCTTTCGTTTCCGCGGTAGAAGTACGCCCGGTCAAGGCTCATGTAATAAGTGTTCCCGCGCGTGGGAAGCGCATCCTCAAGAAGAATGGCGTTAATGGGTTCCGGATACCAGCCTTCGGGCCGGGCGAGAACCTGTACGGCGCCGCCCTTGGGACGTGAGGCGAGCACCTCGATCGGAAGCTGCCCGAGGCCGAAGGTGCGCTTCATCTGCGCGTCGATGGGCCTCAGCAGCACGTCGACCGGACCGGGCGCCGCCTTTTCTCCGGAGAGCGGAAGAATGAGCGAGCCAAGATGGAGCTTTCCATCCTCGATGCGCCCCTGAAGCACATTCACGTCGCAGAGGAATTTGAGAACGAAGCGAGTTTTGGGCCGGGTCCAGATTTCTTCCGGGGCATCGGCCTGTTCGATCCGCCCGTCCTTCATTACCACGACGCGGTCTGCAATCTGCATGGCCTCTTCCTGGTCGTGCGTGACGAAAACGCCCGTAAAGCGAAGCTTTTCGTGCAGCCGCCGGATCCACTGCCTGAGGTCCTCGCGTACCTGAGCGTCAAGTGCGCCGAAAGGCTCGTCAAGAAGGAGGACCCTCGGTTCAGTGGCGAGCGCCCTCGCGAGCGCCACGCGCTGCTGCTGGCCGCCGGAGAGCTGCGCGGGGTAGCGCCCGGCGAAGTCGGTCAACTGCACCATGGTGAGGAGATCCCGCACGCGCGCTTCAATATCGGCTTTGGAGAGCTTCTCAGCGCCCTTTCTCACCGTGAGCCCGAATGCAATGTTTTCTGCGGCCGTCATGTGCCGGAAGAGCGCGTAATTCTGAAAGACGAAGCCTACGCGCCGGTCGCGCGCAGACACGTCCGTCATGTCGGCGCCGTCTAAGAGAATACGGCCGGAGGTTTCCGTTTCAAGACCCGCAATGATTCTGAGGAGCGTGGTCTTCCCGGAGCCCGATGGCCCGAGAAGCGCCGCCATCTCGCCCGTTCCAATGGTGAGCGAAATGTCCTTCAGAACCGGCGCGCCGCCGAAGTTTTTCTGAATGCTGTCGATCTGAATGCTCATGATGAAAGATTCTTCGTTCGTTGGTGTCCTGCGTTGGAGCACTCAGGCTCTGCGGTGGCCCTGAAGCTCCTTTTTGATGAGGAGCGTGATGACAGCAAGAAGCGACAGAGCGGCCGCAGCCGTAAAGGCGCCGACGGTGTTGTAGTCCTGCTCGAGGAGTTCAATCTGGAGGGGCAGCGTCATCGTTTCGCCTCGAATGCTCCCGGAGACCACGGAAACGGCGCCGAATTCGCCGATTGCACGGGCATTGGTGAGGAGGACGCCGTAAAGGAGCGCCCAGGAAATATTGGGAAGCGTCACGTAGCGGAACATCTGCCAGCCCGAAGCGCCGAGAAGAATGGCAGCCTCCTCCTCCGCCGCACCGCGGCTCTGCATAACGGGAATCAATTCCCTGGCTACGAAGGGGCACGTCACGAAGATCGTGACGAGAACCATGCCCGGCCAGGCAAAGAGGATCTGGATTTGAGAGGCTTCGAGCCACGGGGCGAGCGGGCCGTTCGTGCCGTACCAGAGAAGGCAGGCAAGACCCGCAACGACGGGCGACACCGCAAAGGGAATGTCGGTCGCGGCAAGGAGCCATTGCTTTCCCGGGAAATCAAACCGCGCGCAGCACCAGGCGAGCATGACCCCGAAAACGAGATTGACCGGAACGGTAATGAGCGCGATGCCGGCTGTGAGTCCGATCGCGTGGAGCATCTCGGGGTCGCCAAGGTTCTCGAGCACCGGCATCAGCCCCTTCTGAAAAGCCTGAGCGAAGATGTAGACAAGCGGAATCACGAGGAAAAGCACGGAGACGAGAACCGCGAGTCCGATAAGAATGCGCCGTGCATAATTCGGCGCGCTTTTTTGTGGTGCGGTCATGCCGGAGCTCCGAGGCGTCTTGCAAGACGCTTTTGCAGGAAATTGGCGAAAAGGAAGAGCGCAAGCGAGAGTGCGAGAACGAGCGACGCAATTGCGCTCGCGGCCGGATAGTCGAATTCCTGAAGCCGCATGAAGACCATGAGCGAAAGAACTTCCGTCTCGTAGGCGATGTTGCCGGCAATGAAGATGACGGCGCCGAATTCGCCGAGCGACCGGCAGAAGGCAAGCGTCGTCCCCGCGGCGACCGAGGGGAGTATTTCAGGAAGAATCACGCGGCGAAAGATCTGTCCTTTCGTCGCGCCCAGCGTTTCCGCGGCCTCTTCAGTCGATTTTCCAAGGTCCTCGAGCACGGGCTCCACCGTGCGGACGACGAAGGGAATCGAGGTGAAGGCCATGGCGACGACAATCCCGAGCCAGGTGTAGCTCACCTTGATGCCGAAGAGTGAAGGCCAGACGCCGTACCACCCGTCCTCAGCAAAGAGCGCGGAAAGCGTGAGGCCAGCAACCGCAGTGGGGAGTGCAAAAGGAAGGTCGATCAGCGCATCGAGAATCCCCCGTCCGGGGAAGCGGTAGCGCGCGAGCACCCAGGCAAGCAGAACACCCGCAGCGCAATTGAAGACGGATGCCCAGAAGGCGGAGAGGAGCGTCACCCTCAGAGCGGCAAGCGTCTGCGGATTCGTGATGATCTCCCAGTAGCCCGCCCAGGTCAGGTGCGAAAGCTCCCTCACGAGCGCGCTCATCGGCAAAAGGAGAATGAGCGAAACAAAAGTGACGCTCACCCCCAGCGAAAGCCCGAAGCCGGGAAGCACCCGGCGCTTCTTCCTCTCCGCCATGATGGTTACTTCCTGCCGAGGGCCACAAGGCGATCGAACTCGCCGCCCGTCGCAAAGTGCGTCTTCATGACGGCAGCCCAGGAGCCGAAGCGCTCCTCAACAGTGAAGAGCTTCGTTGCGGGGAAGCGGTCCTTTAGAGCCGCCATCGTCTTCGGGTCGTTCACGCGGTAGTAGTAGCCCGTGATGATCTTCTGCGCTTCAGGACTGTAGAGGTATTTGAGATAGGCTTCCGCAGCATCCTGAGTACCCTTCTGCTTTACGACCTTGTCGACCCAGGCCACGGGGAATTCGGCAAGGATGTCGGTCTTCGGAACTACGACCTCATAGCCCTTGTCCGCGTATTTGTTCCGAATATTGTTGATCTCGGACTCAAACGAAATCAGCACGTCGCCGATGCCGCGATCGACGAACGTGGTGGTCGCCCCCCGTCCGCCTGTATCGAAGACGGCGACATTCGCGAGGAACTTCTTCATCAGCTCCTCGGTTCCTTCCTTCGATCCTTTTGATTCATCCGCGGCAGCCGCCCAGGCGCCCAGATAGGTATAGCGGGCATTGCCGGAAGTCTTCGGATTCGGGAAGACAAGCTCCACTCCATCCTTATTGAGGTCGGACCAGTCGGCGATGTGCTTCGGATTTCCCTTTCTCACGAGGAACGCCATCGTCGAATAAAATGGAGAGGAATTGTTCGGGAGTCTTGCCTGCCAGTCGGCCGGAATGAGCTTTCCCTTGTCGTGGAGCACCTGAATGTCGGTCACCTGGTTGAAAGTGACGACGTCGGCCTTCAGCCCCTGAAGAATGGCGAGAGCCTGCTTGGAGCTTCCGGCATGAGACTGACGGATGGCGAGCTTGTCGTCCGGGTGAGCCTTGTCCCAGGCGCTGATGAAGGGAGGATTGAGGTCCTGAAAAAGTTCACGGGCCACATCGTATGATGCGTTGAGGAGCTCGGCCGCATTCGCGCCCGGCAGGATGCCCGCTCCGATAATGGCGGCCGCGAGCGCTGCGGCGCTCTTCGACAAGATATGCTTTGTCATGATTTTTTCGCTTGAAGTGGTTGGTGTTCGTCAGTCCTCCCCGTAATCGTCAGTCAGAATGAAATCTGATTTACGGGGTAACCCCTATATGGTTAACACCTATACTAGCGAAATTCACGCTCCTTCACCTCAGTACTTTGAGGTAATACCGCACATATTCGGAAGAGTCTCTTTTGGGAAATACAGATTCATGCCCAACCTTCAACGCTCAACCGCAGCGCTTCGCGCCTGGATGCGCGCTTCGACTTCCTGAGCAAGAAGGTGCGCCCCGCGGTGCATGAATTTCAAGGCCGGAAAAAGCGCATAAATATCCCGTGTCGGGAGCGACCATTGAGGAAGGAGCTGCACCAGCGCAGCTTTTCCCTTCTCATCCTCTCCGGCGATATCCGGCAGGCACCCGATGCCGCATCCTCGCAGCACGGCATCCCGGACGAGCCCCGCCGCCGAATAGCTTAGCGGCGCATTGACCTCGATCCGGCGGGTTTGTGTCCCGCGGGCGAAAACCCAGCGTGTCTCACCCAGAAGCCCGATCAGCCGGTGAGCCGTGAGTTCCCCTGGTTCTGACGGCTCCGGATGATCGTGCAGACGGCATTGCGAAGAATGCGCATCGCATCAATACGATGCTGGCGCCCTGCAATCTCTTCACTTTCGATTGTTACCTGAAGAGATTGACGGCCTGATTGTGCCTATATTGTGGAAATTTCCACTAAAAACAGCATAAACTGCCAATTTTTAGACTGTAAACAACCGAATTTATGTGTTGGGTCTGTTTTTTCCGGTTGCAGTCATAAAAATTGGCACCTGCTCAGACCTTCCAAAACGAAGGAAGAGTTGAATCTCGAAGAAAAGCTGCTTGCCTGGCTCGATCAGCACTCTCTGATTCAAATTCTTGATTGGTTCCGTTGCGTCGACTACGTTGCCACGACAGGTAACGAGAGCCTGATGGCTGATCTCTTCGGAACTACTACACAGAATATTCAGCAGCATTTAGATGCCATCTATCAGGCTGAAGAACTTAATGCGGATTCAACTATCAAGGATTTCTTGATAGTTCGACAGGAAGGTCCTCGCAAGGTCTCCCGGAAGGTAAAGCACTACAACCTCGATGCCATCATTGCCGTTGGTTACCGCGTCAACAGCAAGCGCGCTACTGCCTTTAGACAGTGGGCCACTAAGGTTTTGCGAGAGCTTGTCATCAAGGGGTACGTGCTCGACAGCGAGCGCCTGAAGCACGGGAAGCTCTTCGATCAGAAGTACTTCGACCGGCTCCTTGAGGAGATCCGCGAGATCCGCGCAAGCGAACGGCAGGCATACCAGAAGGTCACGGATCTCTTTGCTACGGCATCAGACTATGACGTGAATTCCCCAGTCGCGCGAAGGTTCTTTGCCAATGTCCAAAACAAGCTTCACTTCGCGGTGCATCGTCATACTGCGGCGGAAATCCTCCTGGAACGCGCAGATGCCGAGAAGCCTCATATGGGGCTGACCACTTGGAAGAACGCAAAGAAAGGCGGAAAGATCCTTCGATCTGATGTCCTGATTGCGAAGAACTATCTCTCCAAGGAAGAGCTGGACACGCTGAATCGCCTCGTTTCCATGTACTTAGACATGGCTGAATTGCGGGCCCAGAAGAACATCCCCACATCAATGGAAGACTGGGAGCATCGGCTTGACAGCTTCCTCGTCTTCAATGATATGGGGGTTCTGCAGGGACCAGGGTCCGTTACGCCTGAAGACGCTAAAGAACACGCCTTGAACGAATACGAAAAATTCAGGATTCGTCAGGATCGAATGTTTGTGAGTGACTTCGACGATCTTTTGGCGACGGACAGCCTCTTTGCCGACGTACGCAATGCGAAGAAAGATAATGAGTGAAACGGGCTTCCGACTGCATAAAGAGAAGAATTTCGAGAACGCGATTGCTTCTGACCTGGCTGCATCCGGCTGGCGTCGTTCGGAGAATGACGAAGGCTACGATCGCGCACGTGCGCTCTATCCTGCAGATGTCTTTGATTGGCTGAAAACCGCGTACCCAAAAGAATTCGCTCAACTTCAGAAACTGAGCAGCTGGGAGGTCATGCTTCTCGATCGACTTCAGGAAGTTGCGCGCCAGCATGGCGCTTTGGCGCTTCTTCGGGACCCCATTGGGACCGCCGGAGTTGGCCGATTCAAGATGAGCGAGAGCGCACCCGACGACGAGCGAAATGCTGAAGTTGCCAGAAGATATAAAAGCAACATCCTTCGCGTCGTTCAGCAGGTTCACTACAACACGACGAGCGAAGAGTCGCTCGATCTGGTGTTTTTCATCAACGGCATCCCTGTAGCTACGGTAGAAGTCAAAACCGACTTCACGCAGGGAATCAACGATGCTGTGGACGAATATCGCACACGCCGAAATCCGCTCATATCGCGTGCGCTCTCCAAAGTGCCGTTGATTAAAGGATTCCCAATTGTCTGAACTAAGAATCGCCCCAAAAGTAAGGGTTTGA
>ERZ1673741.2609-NODE-2609-length-12344-cov-13.610139_pt1 | contig 12344 bp, 11 predicted proteins | sample MGYA00580209_ERZ1673741 | MGnify/ENA primary metagenome ERZ1673741 (study PRJEB41218, sample SAMN15661754) | gut metagenome | host: Homo sapiens | place: Canada: London | collected 2015-08-20/2019-03-30 | study: EMG produced TPA metagenomics assembly of... | reverse complement strand
CGATTGCAGATGAGCCTACACCCAAGGTCTATTTTTGGGCGAAATATTCAGGCTAATGAGTTCGCTCCCCATCCGCTCATACAATTGAACCATGCATTAATTCTGGGAAAGGAGCCCCTATGCCTGCGCTTTTGCTTCAGATCGCCGGCGCCGTAGCGCTCCTTGTCTGGGGCACCTACATGGTGAAGACCGGAATTCTCCGGACCTTCGGGGAATCTCTCCGGGTTTGTCTCGCGAAATACCTTAAAAACCGCTTTCTGGGATTCTTTGCGGGCTTCTCCCTTGCGGCCGTTCTTCAGAGTTCGACCGCGTCTGCCTTGCTGGTTGCCGGACTTCAGGCCGGAGGTCTGGTCACCACAGCCATTGCGCTCGCCGCCGTTCTGGGTGCCGATGTAGGCAGCGCCTTTATGGTGCGCGTCCTGACGCTGGATCTTTCTTCTGAGGTGCCTGTTCTTATTCTTGCCGGCACTTTCCTATTTTTACGGCGCACAAACGAACGCTCCGGCCAATTCGGCCGCATTCTGCTGGGCCTTGCCTTCATTTTGATGGCGCTTCACATGATCATGGAGGGCACTCTTCCGCTTCGGGAAAGTGAAGAGCTGACTGCCGCCGCTCAATGGTTTGATGCCTCGCGCCCTCTGAGCATTTTGCTGGGGATCCTGCTTGCTCTCGCATTCTTCTCAAGCCTTGCTGTCGTCGCCACCACAGCAGCTTTTCATGCGGCAGGGATTCTCTCCATGGAAGCCGGTCTCTGGGTGGTGCTGGGTGCAAATCTCGGCAGTGCACTCCTGGCCATTCTTACCACTTCCGGAAGCTCTCGTACGGCGAGAAAAGCGCCCTTAGGGAACGGTCTCTTTCGAACGATCGGTTTTGTTCTGGGCGCCGCAACTTTAGGGCTGGTGCCTCCGGTCAAATCCTATTTTTCAGTACTCCCTGACGGCATAGTGCTTTTCCACCTGGCCTACAACGCCGTCGTCTGTCTCTTCGGACTCCTGTTCGTCGGCCCGGCCGCGAGATTCATTGAGTTTCTTTTACCCTCAAAACCTTTGCCATCTGATGGGGAAGTTGAACTTCTGGCCGAAGAAAATCTCCTCTCGGTGAAAACCTCTCTCAGACTAGCGAAAAAAGAAATCGCCAAAACGGCCGAAATCCTGGAATGTTACTGGGAAGATCTGCGAAGGATGCTTTCCATTAATCCTCCTGCAGGGGAACTTCTGCTGATGGAAAGTCGCAGAAAGCTTCTTGAACGGCGCTGTCGGGCGGTATCCGTCTACCTCGCCGCGGTTGTCCGGCTCGGCCTCACCGCGGAAGAGTCCCGCAGTTGGGATCGGGTCTCAACCCTGAGCGATTCACTCGGATTTGCGGTCAGCGTTTGCGGCCAGATCTTTAAAACCGTACGCAAAAACAAATGGAGGGACAGCCGCTTTTTCTCTTCTCCCGGACTTACAGAACTGCTTGCAACGCACGATGAAGTAGCCAACATGCTCAGAGAGCTTGAGGAGCTTATTTCTCAGAATGGGAATAAGGAAGTCCTGGTCCACATGCTGGCAAAGGAAGAGCAGGCATTAAGCGGAAAGGATTTCGAGCTTGTCGTCAGGCACATGGATCGCGTTTCATCCGGCGTCTCTGAATCGGTTGAAACAAGTGCACTGCATGTTGAACTTCTGGCCCTCTATCGACGCGTTGCTGCAATCCTGATGAATGCCGCACGCTCTGCCTGAAGCCTGTCTGGCGTTCGTATTGAAAGACTTCCATCAGGATTGCTGATGGATCCGATTTTGAATTGCCATTCCAAGAGCCTCATGCTGCCTCAGAATGAAGATAAAAAGATCTTTGAAGAAGATTTCATTTCTCTCCCGGAGATCCCGGATCTCTAAAAAGTTCTGTTTGCATGAGGAGCATGAGCATGGCAAAGGAAATCGAAAGGAAATATCTCGTTAAGGGCGATGCCTGGCGCAAATTGGCTCAAGGCGTGCACTACCGTCAGGGATATCTCAACAGTACCAAGGAACGAACCGTGCGCATTCGCACGGTGGGCGAGAAAGCGGTAATCACCGTTAAGGGCCCCACGATCGGAGTTACACGCATGGAATTTGAGTATCCGATTCCTTTCAGCGATTGCGTGACGATGCTTGAGAATCTTGCGGAACAGCCCATCATCGAGAAAACCCGCTACATAATTCCCATGGGCAGCTTCACCTGGGAAATCGATGAATTCTTTGGCGCCAATGCCGGCCTCATCGTGGCTGAAATTGAATTGCCAAGCGAAGACACGCCTTTTGAAAAGCCCGACTGGATTGGTGAGGAAGTATCCGGGGATCCGAGGTACTTCAATTCCAACCTGGTTGCGCATCCCTTCAGTACGTGGGAAAAGTGAGGCTCATCATGACGGATACGTTTTCCAAAAATCAGGCAACCACTGCCGCTGAAGCCGCCAGGATTATTCCCCGTGCAGAGTTCCGCGTCTTTGGCAAAGAAGTCATTGAGAGCGTCAAAACGCATATGTGGCAATGCAAGGCGCAGCTTTTCAAGGCACGCGTCATGCCGCCCGAGACCTACGTCCTCTCTCGTCATACGGATGAAGCCAACGTCAAGGTGCGCGATGGTCTTCTCGACATCAAAACCAAAACGGGGGAAACTCCCGAAGGATTTGAAATCTTCCAGCCGCGGGGAAAATTTCAGTTTCCCGTCAAGCGCGACGAATTGCTCACCATCTTTGCTGCGCTCCAGGCAGATCTTCCTGAGACCGGTGATTCCTGCACGTTTGAGGAATTCAAGAATCTTGTCAGAGCCAACCCAGATCTGGCCTTGGTTTCCGTAGAAAAAAAGCGCTATGGATTCTCCGTCGACGGCATTATTTGCGAATACGCCGTAGTCTGGTTCAATGGCGCCCGGGTGGAAACAGCCTGCTGCGAAAGCGAAAACTACGATTCAATGGCTTCGGTTGTCGAAGCGCTCGGACTTAAAGGGATGGAGAACACCAACTATCTTCGCACCGCGAAGAGGGTCATCGGCTGGATTGGAAATTAGCGCAAAGACCTATTAAAAAGGCCCGGACAGAACTTCCGGGCCTTTTTGTCCTCTGAGGGCGGCGCCGTTCAGCGCTGCGCCTTATTCATCGCGCTCAAGCACAGCAGCGAAGAAGCCGTCCGTGTTGTTCACGTGCGGCAGAAGCTGCATGTAGCCTTCAAAACGCTCGAGCTGGCCGGGACCGAAGTGAATCCCCTGCTGCTCGAAGACTTCCTTCACGGGAACGAGACGCCAGCCGGGATTGGCGGCGAGGAAGGCTTCCACCACGTCCTGGTTTTCGCGCTTCAAAAGCGAGCAGGTCGCATAAACGAGGCGCCCGCCCTTCTTCACGAGCTTCGCAGCGCTTGCGAGCACGCTCTTCTGAATGGCGTTGATGCGTTCGAGCTCCTCGGGCGACAAACGCCACTTGAGGTCGGGGTTGCGCCTCAGCGTACCGGTGCCCGTGCAGGGCGCGTCAACGAGAACGCGGTCGAACTTGCCGTTCAGTCTCCTCACGCGCTGATCCTGTTCGCTCCTGATAGCGATCGGATGAACGTTCGTGAGACCGGCGCGGCGCATGCGGGGAGCGAGACCCGCCAGGCGCTTTTCATTCACGTCAAAGGCGTAGAGGCTGCCCGTCGAGCGCATGAGAGCGCCCAGCGCAAGGGTCTTTCCGCCTGCGCCTGCGCAGAAGTCGCAGACCATCTCGCGGCGGCGAGGCGTGAGAAGGCGCGCGATGAGCTGCGAGCCCTCGTCCTGCACGTCAACGAGGCCGTCCTTGTAGATCGGCCAGCGGGTGAGGCCGGGCTTCGTCGGCAGACGAACGCCGTCGGGCGAAAGCGGCGTCGGAAGCGCTTCAACGCCGTTCTTTTCGAGTTCGGCGAGCACTTCCTCGCGCGTCGCCTTGAGGAGATTCACGCGAAGGTCAAGGGGAGCGCCTTCCGTCATCGCGCGGTAGAGGTCCTGCGAATCCGGATACTGCGCCTCAATCAGATCAAACATCCACTGCGGAAGCTCGGCGCGCACGTGCGCGGGCGCCTTGGAGGCATCAAAAGCGAGGACATTCTTCAGGGGGCCTTCCTCGGATCCGATGGCGGCGGGCGAAATCGCTTCGATGCCGTGCTGACGCGCGAGAACGGCAAGAGCCGCGAGCTTCGGAGCACGATCCGGATGGACAGGGCGCATGGCGGCGCGCAGCGTGCCGTAGCGGCGAAGCGCATCGTAGATGCCTTCGGCGATGATGCCGCGGTCGCGCATGCCGAGCTGCGGATTGCTCTTGAAGAAGAGCTTCATAAGCACGTCGGCAGGGCCGTCAAACTTAAGGATCACCTTGAGTGCGCGGGCGAGCTCGTCAACGATCAGGGTCGTCACGCGGACGCGGCCGGGCGCGCGGGGCGCCATGCGGTGTTCAGGCGTCTTCGGGCCGGCTTTTTTCACGAACCCTTCGCGGGCGCGTTCCTCGCGGCGGCGCTTATCGGCGGCAATCTGGCGTTCCGTGCGGCGGCGGCCCGGTTCGGCGCGCTCCGTACGGTGGGGCTTCTGCATTTCAAAGGCACGGCGCCGGGGATGATTATCAGGCATGTTCTGTCTCGGTCAAACAAACGCTTCAGAGAAGCTTATTCAAAGCGCTTTCCTGAACGTTCTCAAAAAAAAGGGATGGGAGCGGAAAGCGTTATTCCGCATAAAAGACGGCAAGCTCGCGCGCGGTGGCGTCGTCCATCACGGCGCGGCCGTCAACGAGCTTCACGCGGCCTTCGGCCACGGCCTTCACGCACTTCGGATAGACCTTGTGCTCATAGGGCAGAAGGCGCGCGGCAAGCGTATCGGGCGTGTCGGTCGTCATCACCGGCACCACGGACTGGCCGATGATGGCGCCCCCGTCAAGAACGGCGGAAACGAAGTGCACGGTCGAACCATGAACGCGGCAGCCCGCTTCAATGCAGCGGCGGTGGGTGTCAAGCCCGGGGAAAAGCGGCAGGAGCGCCGGGTGAATATTGAGGATTCTTCCTTCCCAGCGGGAAACGAAGCCCGGCGTCAGGATGCGCATGAAGCCCGCGAGCACGATGACGGCGGGTTCATAGGGTTCGATCCGGCGCGCGAGCTCCTCATCGAAAGCTTCGCGCGTGGCGAAGGCCTTGTGGTCGACCGCAAAGGCATCGAGCCCCTCGGCGCGGGCAGTCGCAAGACCCTTGGCGTCCGGGCGGTTCGAGAAGACCGCGGCGATTCTGAGGCCCTCAGCCTCCCAGTTTTCAGCGCGCGCCGTGCGCAGGATGGCTTCAAAGTTGCTTCCGCGGCCGGAAAGCAGAATGACGATGTTCTTCATGGAAGGGTTCCCCGCACGGGCGAGAAGAGAAATGGTGGGTAATTGAGTGGGCGAACATTCTAAGCGCGCGGGCGCTTTCGGATTACCAGGAACCTTGAATTAATTCTCAGCGTCTTGAGTGAAATCCCCTAGTCACTCTGGCCTCGATTCAGAATCAGAGCGGAGCGCGGGGGCAAAACTCTGCCGGAAGGTGAAGTGCCAGCCGCTCAACAGTATAATTTTTCGCTCCAGAAATTCCTTTTTATTCCGTCATTCACATGCACGTTTTCCGCGGTCTCCCTGATCCCCGCCTGCGCGTTCCGAGCGCCATCGCCATTGGCAATTTCGACGGCGTGCACACGGGCCACCAGGCGCTTCTTCACGGCATGGTCGATGCCGCAAAGGATCGCGGTCTCGTGCCTTCGGTGCTTACGTTCGAACCTCATCCTCGCGAGTACTTCCCGCATCTCGATCCGGTTCCGCGCATTTCGACGCTTTTCGACAAAGTAAAGCGCATCCTCGACTGCGGCGTGGAGCGAATCTACATGCTACCCTTCAACGAGCGCATCGCCCGCGAAGGGGCCGAGCATTTCGTGAAGGAGGTGCTCGTCAGAGGGCTCGACTGCCGCTGGATCACCGTGGGCGAAGACTTCCGCTTCGGAAGCGGACGAGCAGCCGATGCCCATGATCTTGTGAATTTCGGCAAGGAACATCATTTCGAGACGTGGATTTCCCCGCTTCTCTTTCACGGCGAAAGAAAGGTGAGTTCAACCCGCGTGCGGGAAGCTCTGGCTGCCGGGGACTTTTACGAAACGTCCCTCATGCTCGGGCGGCCCTACACGATGTCGGGCCGCGTGATTCACGGTCAGGCGCTCGGGCGCACGCTCGGCTACCCCACGCTCAACATTGCTCCGATTCCGCCCGGAAGCCGTGCGCGGCCTGCGCTCTCGGGCGTCTTTGCCGTACGGGTCGACGGGATTCTGCCCGGCGCAAGCATTCCGGGCGTCGCTTCGCTCGGGCTTCGTCCGACGGTAACGAGCTCGCGGCGCTGGCTCCTTGAGACCCATCTCTTTGACTGGCACGGCGACGCCTACGGCAGAAACATCTGCGTCCGCTTCATCGAGCGAATACGTTCGGAACAGAAATTCAGCGGTCTTCCTGAACTCACGGCCGCCATCAAAAACGACGCCGCCCGCGCGCGTCAGATTCTCGGGCTTGCCCCGGGAACGCCGGAGTGAATTCCCAAGAGTGAGACCCCGGACTCATGAAATGAGAAGAGTACCTGACCGGATCTCACCCGACATGGAAGCCTCAGACGAAACCAAAAGCACGGGGATTTTTCCTTGAAACCAACTGAACGCACAGAACGGCGTCCCGCATCCGGACCGCCCGGAGCGTTCGACCTGAAGAGCCCGAGGGGGCCAGGAGTTTTGACCAAAATGGCACAAGCTGACGATAAGAAGTATCCGCTCAACCTGCCGGATACACCCTTCCCGATGCGAGGGAACCTCCCCAAGCGCGAACCGGGCTGGATTCGCGAATGGGATGAAAAGAAGATTGTCGAGCGCATTCTCGACGCGCGGCGCGACGCGAAGAAGTTCATTCTTCACGACGGCCCTCCCTATGCCAACGGCGCAATTCACCTCGGTCACGCGGTCAACAAGATCCTGAAGGACATGATCGTCAAGGAGAAGACCCTCGAAGGCTTCTGCGCGCCCTATGTCCCGGGCTGGGACTGCCACGGCATGCCGATCGAAGTGCAGATTGAAAAGCAGCACGGGAAGAACCTCCCCGTCGACAAGATGCAGTCGCTCGCCCGTGCTTATGCGATGGAGCAGTCGAAGCTCCAGCTCTCCGACTTCAAGCGCCTCGGCGTTCTCGGTCTCTGGGACAACCCCTACCGCACCATGCGCTACGACACGGAAGCCGCTGAAATCCGGGCGCTGCGCCTCATCATGGAAAAGGGCTACGTATACAGAGGCCTCAAGCCCGTCAACTGGTGCTTCGACTGCCAGAGCGCGCTCGCTGAGGCTGAAGTCGAATATAAGGACAAGGAATCCCCGATGCTCGACGTCGCCTTCGCCCTCACGGACGAAGACCACGAACGCGTCGAGAAGATCTTCGGCGTGAAGATCGAAAAGCCCTGCTCGATCGTCATCTGGACGACGACGCCGTGGACGATTCCCGCCAACCAAGCGCTCAACATGCACCCCGAGCTCGAGTACGCTCTCGTCGACTGCGGCGACCGCTATCTCATCCTCGGCAAGGACCTGACGGAAGACTGCCTCAAGCGCTACGGCATGACCGGCAAGGTTGCCGCCACCGCCATGGGCGCAGAGTTCGAAGGCGTGCGCTTCAAGCACCCGCTCTACGACATGCACGAGGGCTACCGCCGCTATTCGCCCGTCTACCTCGCCGACTACGTTGAATCCACGTCCGGTACGGGCATCGTGCACTCGGCTCCCGCCTACGGCGTGGACGACTTCGTGTCGTGCAAGAAGCACGGCATGACGAACGACCAGATTCTCAACCCGGTGATGGGCGACGGCACCTATGCCGAGTGGCTGCCCTTCTTTGCCGGCATGAACATCTGGCAGGCCAACCCCAAGATCCTCGACACGCTGCGCGTTGCGGGCGCTCTTCTCTCCTCCGGGAAGATGACCCACAGCTACATGCACTGCTGGCGCCACAAGACGCCGCTCATCTACCGCGCGACCGCCCAGTGGTTCGTCCGCATGGATGCGCCCGACGAGGATACGAAGAGCGTGCTTGGCCTCCCCTCGTCCGGAAAGACGCTCCGCGAAGCGGCGCTCGAAGGCGTGAAGGCGACGAAGTTCTTCCCCGAGTGGGGCATCAACCGCCTCTACGCGATGATTGAAAACCGTCCCGACTGGTGCATCTCGCGCCAGCGCAACTGGGGTGTGCCGCTTCCCTTCTTCCTTTCGAAGTCGACGGGCGAACTTCACCCCGACACGCTCGAAATCATGAAGAAGGTCGAGAAGCTCGTCGCTGAAGGCGGCATCGAAGCCTGGGCCAAGGTGAAGCCCGAGGACCTCCTCGGCGATGAAGCCAAGGACTACGTGAAGTCGACCGACATTTTGGACGTCTGGTTCGATTCGGGCACGACCCACTACACGGTGCTCCGCGGCTCCCACAAGGACATCCTCTCGTGGCCTGCCAACCTCTATCTTGAAGGTTCGGACCAGCACCGCGGCTGGTTCCATTCGTCGCTCCTCACGGGCACGATGCTTGACGGCCGTCCGCCCTACAACCAGCTTCTCACCCACGGCTTTTGCGTCGACGAAAAGGGCGAGAAGATGTCGAAGTCGAAGGGCAACATCGTCCGTCCGCAGGAAATCAGCGACAAGTTCGGCGCTGAAATCCTTCGTCTCTGGGTAGCCTCCACCGACTACTCGGGCGAGTTGCGCCTCGGTCCCACGATTCTGAACCGTGTCGTGGAATCCTACCGCCGCATCCGCAATACGCTGCGCTTCCTCCTTGCCAACACCTCGGACTTCGACTACTCGAAGGAAGCCGTGGCGCTGGACGACATGCTCGAACTCGACCGCTGGGCCGTTGCCTATGCGGAGGACTTCCAGAAGCGCGTGCTCGCCGAGTACGAGGACTACCGCTTCCACAACGTGGTGACGCTCCTGCAGACCTTCGCCTCGACCGACCTCGGCTCCTTCTACCTCGACGTTCTCAAGGACCGTCTCTACACGACGGACCCGAAGAGCCTCGCGCGCCGTTCGGCTCAGACCGCGCTCTACCTCATCACGAAGATGCTTCTGCGCCTCATCGCGCCGATCCTCTCCTTCACGGCCGAGGAAGCCTTCAAGGTCTTCTCGCCCAACAAGGCCGAGACCATCTTCGTCGAGACCTTCGAGCACCTCCCCGAAGTGGGCGGCGACAAGGAACTTCTCGACAAGTGGGCGCAGATCCGCGCCGTCCGAGCCGACGTTCAGAAGGCGATCGAAGACGAGCGTGCGAGCGGCACGATCGGCTCGTCCCTCCAGACGACGGGCGAAATCGCGGCTCCCGCGGGCCTCTACGAGGTTCTCGAGTCTTTGGGCGACGAACTCCGCTTCGTGATGATCATGTCCGAAGTGAAGCTCGTGAAGGCCGAAGGCAATGAAGTGAAAATCACCGTTCGTCCGTCGGAAGAAAAGAAGTGCGAACGCTGCTGGCACTATGTGCCGGGCGTCGGCAGCAATGCCGAACACCCGACCCTCTGCCCGCGCTGCGTCTCGAACCTCTTCGGCGCCGGCGAAAAGCGCCTCTTCGCGTAAATGGCTCAGAGAGTTGACGCAAAGCGCGCCGCCCGACCGGCCCCCGGTCGGGCGACGCCCCTGAAATTCAGCCTCTGGACCTTGTTCGGGTTTCTCGTTCTCTCGCTCGACCAAGCCACCAAGTTCTGGTTCGAGCGGGCGTTCGACCCAGGCGACATTCATCCGGTGCTGCCGGGCTTCAACCTGGTGCTCGCCCATAATTACGGCGCAGCCTTCTCGTTTCTTGCGGAAATGGGCGGCTGGCAGCGGTGGGTGCTCTCCGCTTTTGCGCTCGTCGTCGTCTTTGTGGTGCTCAGAATGCTCTGGCGCCACAATGCGCGGTTTCTCTTCAGCCTCTCCCTCACGCTCATCGGCGCGGGAGCGCTCGGGAATCTCTGCGACCGGATGGCTTCGGGCTACGTGATCGACTTTCTCGACTTCTACTGGAGAAACTGGCACTGGCCCGCATTCAATGTGGCCGATATTGCAATCTGCATGGGAGCCGCAGGCATCGTCATCGATGAATTCCGGCACGTGAATAAGGAAAAATAGGCTTTCGCCCACGCTTTTCCCTTCGAAGCGCCTTCTTCCACCCTGGAAAGAGGCGCTTTTTGTTGCCAAATTTCGTGCAGAAAACGACTGCCTCAGGCTGCGCTTTCAGGCAGAATTCAAGCGTTTTTTTTCATTCATCAGCCGTCAGGGGAATTCATGCTCCAGGGCAAACGCATCACGCTTATCGTTTCGGGTGGCATTGCCGCCTTCAAGAGCTGCGAGGCAGCGCGTCTTCTGATGAAGGCAGGCGCCGAAGTTCAGACCGTCCTCACCGAGCACGCCGCGGAATTCGTGACGCCCCTCACCTTCGAGGCGCTCACGGGAAAGCCCGCACTCACGACCGAATGGGCGAAGAACCCCTATTCCGTGATGCCCCATATTGAACTTGCCCGCACGTCGGACCTCCTGCTCGTGATGCCCGCCACCGCGAACCTCATCGCCAAGGCGGCAAACGGCATCGCCGACGATCTCGCGAGCACGCTCATTGCCGCGAGACGCTCTCCGATCGCCTTTGTACCCGCCATGAATCAGGCGATGTGGGCGAATCCCGCCTTGAAGCGCAACGTGGAGCACCTGAAGCTCGACGGCGCAGCGTTTTTCGGCCCCGTCGAAGGCCTTCAGGCCTGCGGCGACAAGGGAGCCGGGCGCATGATGGAGCCCGCGGAAGTCTGCGAGCTCGCCGACGCGCTCTTCTCGCCCAAGACGCTTGTCGGAAAGCGCGTCATCATTACCGCCGGCCCCACCTATGAAGCGATCGACCCGGTTCGCGGCGTCACCAACCGCTCGAGCGGGCGCCAGGGCTTTGAAATCGCACGCGCCGCGAGAAATGCCGGCGCCGAGGTCACGCTCATCTCGGGCCCCGTCAGTCTCCCGACACCCGTAGGCGTCCGCCGCATTGACGTGGTTTCCGCCCGGGACATGGATCAGTCGGTGCAGAATGAACTCGACCAGTCTCCCTGCGACCTCTTCATCGGCGTAGCCGCCGTCGCCGACTGGCGTCCGGGCGCGGTGTCGATCCGCAAAATCAAGAAGGATGCTTCAGGCCACTCGGCGCTTCAGGACCTCCTCTGGAGCGAGAATCCCGACATTCTCGCCCGCGTGGGCGAACGTCCCGGTGCACCGCTCACGGTCGGCTTCGCCGCGGAGACGGCCGAAGGCGCAACGCTCTCCGCCTTTGCACGCGAGAAGCTGATCCGCAAGCACGCCGCGCTCATCGTCGCCAACGACGCGCGCTTTGCGCTCCATTCTGAAGAAAATTCCATCCGCATCGTGAGCGCTTCTGAAGAGGAGCATTTCGGGCCGGCACCCAAGCGCGCCTGCGCCGAATTCATTGTGGCAGCCGCTGCACGGGAGCTCGCCCGGCGTGGATAATTCCACCTCCGATTCACATCGAATCCGATCCAGAATTCACAAACACCATGCTCATCGACCTCAAGATTCTTGACGAACGCGCCCGCGAACATCTTCCCAAAACGGCGACGCCGGGCTCCGCCGGCGTAGACCTGCGCGCCATCCTGGATGCGCCGCTCGTGGTGCACCCCGGCGAAACAAAGCTCCTTCATACAGGTCTCGCCATTCACGTTGCCGACCCGGGCTTTGCCGCGCTCATCCTTCCGCGCTCCGGGCTCGGACACAAAAAGGGCATCGTGCTCGGCAATCTCGTCGGCCTCATCGACAGCGACTACCAGGGCGAGCTCATGCTCTCCATCTGGAACAGAAGCTCCGAACCTTATGAAGTGACGCCCTTCGAGCGCTTGGCGCAGCTGATCGTCGTCCCGGTCGTTCAGCCTGAGTTCCGCATCGTCGAGTCCTTCGACGCCTCCGAGCGCGGCACAGGCGGCTTCGGCTCCACGGGCGTGGAATAGCCCGATTGAAGGGCGCATCAACGCCTCGATACGTTCAGCATTTCTTCGGCAGGGAGGCGCTACGAATCCGCTTGAGCGCTTCCCTGCAGCACAGCTCTAAGACTGCTGGGACGATGCCGGCCGAAATGCGTGGGACTCATTTTTCCGAAAAAAAGTCAAGCCCTCAACACCGTTTCACACGTTGATATTAATCCAACATCTGTATAGTCTACAAAAGGTTTTGGCTATGCCATACTTTATAAATGAATTATGAAATTAAATCTACCGCTACTCTCGACGGTCGCAAGACCACGCCTGAAGCCCAGCTGGAGCTTCGCCGCCGCTGCGTCATTTACTTCCGTGATGGAG
>ERZ1673741.2601-NODE-2601-length-12373-cov-8.530606_pt1 | contig 12373 bp, 13 predicted proteins | sample MGYA00580209_ERZ1673741 | MGnify/ENA primary metagenome ERZ1673741 (study PRJEB41218, sample SAMN15661754) | gut metagenome | host: Homo sapiens | place: Canada: London | collected 2015-08-20/2019-03-30 | study: EMG produced TPA metagenomics assembly of... | reverse complement strand
TCCCCCTAATCTAGCAACGGTTTAGAGTCTACTAGATTGGGGGGACGGGAGCCAAAGCATGATGGGCCGAACGGTTAGCCACAAGTTCACCTTCGGCGCCAATGGCCTCATCCGTATAACCATTGAGTTCCAGATGACCGACATCGATCCACACCCAGCCAACGCCCGAAACACCTGGCTCGCAGCACGCAACGTTGCCTATAAACATGCTCTCCGTGTCCGCGGTATAAGAAGGCCCGCCCTGCAAAACGCACGGACAGGGCATAGCAACAGGCAACTCGGCGCAAATCGTTTGAGCAGGCGGCGCGCGGAAGGAGCGTATAAGGCGGTTTTCTGCTGGCTGTCAGCCGCGGCATCCTCACGGAAACCTAGTTGTCGCCGGAATTATAGTTCCCGGCGCGGACTCACCTTATCTCCCCGGTGCGGGCTCGATATCCTCTCGGATATCTAATCGTCTTGGACTTTAACCCGCCCAAGCACAGTACAGCTTTTACGTGCCGCCACACGGAGCTTAGCTCGTGGACTATTTTCTAAAATAAAGACCTTCAAAGCAACTTGGGTTCAAGCACGGACAAACAAAACAGGCACTGAATACACGACTTGTTTATCAATAGTTATCAATCAAATGCGTTACCAGCAAATATCGTCCGTCTCATACGCTGCGATACAATCAATCTCACCAAATGCTTAACCAGTAAGTCGAAGGGACCAACGTGCTAACAATTCTCTATGGTGATATGGAAAACGTTATCTATAATACGTCGGTTTACTTCGATAACATCTATTCGCCCGAATGGTTTCAAGATGCTTTTGCGCAGAGAATTATTAAATCCATTGATAAGGGCGGCGTGGTTGGACCCGGCGCAATAAACACCAAGATCCTTGGCATTATCCCACCGGAAAGGCTATCGGGCGGAACTAAGACGCTGCTGCTCATGTACTTCATGCCTCAGAACATATACAACGCCACAACCTGTAGCGACAATTGCGCTTACTGGATTCTAAGAATTGCCACGCAAAAGGACTTAACCATCAGCCTCTACCATTTGATGGATTTTGGGAACGGCAAATTCACAGCGACCGTTGCAAACACGGGCGATGTCGTTCACACGATGTTCGACCTCGTCCCAATAGCCGCAAAATGCCTAAAGGAAAACTCCTGACACGCGCTTTCGCTAGGCTCTGTTAGACCAAGATTGGCATACATATGTCATCACGGTGCCATATCGTTAGCCCCGTAGACCGCGACGATGGGAACATCATGAACGCCGAGGACCTGGTAATCACCTTCAAGAGGGACATCGCGAGCCTCAGCAGGATCGAACGCCGCCGGCTCCGCCTACGAAGTCGAATACTGCCCGCGCTGCGGGTCCGCCGCGGTCGTGAAGAAGGGGAAGGCCGGGAACGGCGAGCAGCGCTACCTCTGCCGGGGCTGCGGCAGGACCTTCGGCATGGGCAGCGAGCGCATCCTGGGGGCGAGCAGGCTCCCGAAGGAGACCTGGATGGCCTACGCCGAGTGCTTCGAGCTCATGCTGCCCCTGCGCGAGTGCGCGAGGCGCTGCCGCGTCTGCCTCAAGACCGCCTACACCATGCGCCACAGGCTGATCGAGTGCCTCTCGGCCTACTCCCCCTCGTTCAGGATCGAGCGGGGCTGCGGCTGCGAGCTCGACGAGACCTACTTCCCCGAGTCGTTCAAGGGCAACCACGCGAAGGGGTCGTTCACGATGCCGCGCCCCTCCCGGCACCGCGGCAAGCAGGTGCACAGGCGCGGGCTGTCGCGCGAGCTGATCTGCGTCATGACCGGCGTGAACGACCCGAACGAGACGTTCCTCGAGGTCACGGGGCGGGGCGCCCTTTCGAGGGGGCGCGCCATGGACGCGCTGAGGGGCCGCATCGCGGCCGGCTCGGTCGTCGCGACCGACAGGGCGGCCGCCTACGTCGGCGTCCTCGCCGAGCTCGAGGTCGCCGCGCACGCGGCCCACGATTCCAAGGACCGCTCCGGGGGGACCATCAACCGGGTCAACGCCGTCCATTCGCTCCTCGGCGCCTTCATGGGGCCGTTCAAGGGTGTGTCGACGAAGCACCTCGATGCCTACCTCGCCTGCTTCAGGTGGTGCCGGACCTTCATGGCGACCGATTCCGGCGCCGCCGAGCGCACGGTCGCGCGGCAGCTCGCGCACGGCACCTGCAGGAGCCGCATCCGTGATATGTTCAACGTGGAGCCGCCCTACATGGACTACTGGGCCGCGCCTGCCGCGCAGGGGCGGTAGAATGGACGCAACGAGATACACGAGGAGGGGCTCAGCCATGCCGTCGAGCATACCGGCCACGACGATTCGGATCGACCCTGAGGTCAAGAGGGAGGCCACGGCCATCCTGGACGAGCTCGGCCTGTCCATGTCCACCGCCGTCAACGCGTTCCTCAGGGCGCCCGTCCGGGAGGGCGGGATGCCGTTCGAGATGAGGGTCAAGGCGCCGGCGCCCGACGGGAAGACGGCGAGATAGCCGGCAAATCGACTTGGGGCGATGGGACCCTCACGATTGACCCGACAGATCTTGAGCACATCGCCCCCTTACCGGATTCAAACCCGGCAAGGGGGCGATTTTCTTGCAATTTCAAAAAGATGATTGGGGCAGAATGTCAATCATGGTCTAACAGAGCCAAATCAATCCAACAGTTTAGATAACGGTTAATGATTCGGGAACAGGGCGTTCGGCCGGATGGGACAAATAGATCTGGAAAGAACGAACCCCTTCGGGGCACACAAGTAGAGACAAACAATGGGGTCGCTTCGAGAAGCGATGCTTTCGAAGCGACCCCATTGTTTGCACAATTGAATTAGGCGCTGAGACCAAGTTGAGTCAATCTTAGACTAACAGAGAGAAGCGCCGCCCAAGTCATGTACTATCCGCTCCAACTCGACAATGTAGGACTCAACCGAATCATCCGATGGCGAGACTTCTGCTCGAATAATGTGGTCCCATTTATACAGGAAATTTTCAACCTGTCGATCTGGGTCATTCTTCCACAGTGGAGCAAGTGCAATCAACGCCGCATCAAAAGGATTGAAGGAAAAATTATCAGCATCAATATAGCCACCCATACCGCCCCTGTCGCAGTCATATACACTTCTAACTATTCTCTCCAATTCAATAGCCTGATTATGATTCATAAAATCACCTCCTTTTCTACTCTTGATACCCCAAAATAGAGAGGAAAAGAGTTTCGATAACATTTATCCGGTTGAAAATCATACACAATCGCTAAACATCGGTTGATTTCCGATCTCAGCCGATCACATTAAACCGATAGGCCGTTCCGGCAGTTATCCGGACGCCCCCGCGGACCCCGTGGGCCCCGGGGGCGGCGTTTTCCCAGTTGGAGGAACGGTGGAGATGTGTTTCGATGGGTTCGGTGGCCATGCTTCGCCCTCCGCCTGACACCGCTTCCCAGACCCAGTCGGACGTTCGGTCCGCCTATTCCGTTTTACCTTAAGGATAGACCAGCGGGGTATCGCCCATCTCGGCGCGCGCAGGCTCTATGAGCCCCGGCGTCAGGTCGAGCATGTCGACGGGCGTTAATGATCACTAAAAAGAGGTCCGCGTGATCGCCGGCAATCGAGCACCGTGAGCACCGAAACTGAGCAGTTTGAGCAGAAGGGCCGTACCCCGGGAACCGGGAGCGCGGCCTTCGCCATACGGTTCCCCGGGCGGGAACTTTGGCGAGGCCGCCCGGGAAGGATGGGGAGATGACCGTGCCCCTGGACACTGTGAATGATATACGGTCGACGGAGGCGGCCGGGCGCCCGGGGTTCAAGATAGCCCGGGCACTTCACCTGAGCCGCAACACCGTGGCGAAGTACGCCGACATAGAGAACATGTCACCCGCCGCGACGATACCCCAAAGGAGGGCCAGGCCGACACTCGAGTAAATCTGAATCTACCCCATCCCCTCATCTATCGCCACGAGGAACTTAACCACTTCCCTAGTATGCACGCGAACTCCCGTCCGAACAATCGCATGACCCACCATAGTATCCGCGGCCCCCAAACAAGCAGCGAACTAGAACCGGACAGGAGAAAACAGTTCACACAATTTTAGAAAGAAGCTTGACAGCATTAGAATGCAAAACGGCCGAACCGCAGTTCTTCCAATTGGATAGAAAAAGATATTGTAGAAAAACCCAGTAAACGAACCAGGAAATACGGAAACAGAATCAGCGTTGTGAACAACAAAATGATGAGCCATTACCGTCCACATAAGGACAATGCGGAGTAATTCGATACGGGAATCTCGTATTTTTACCATAATGTCCTCAAGTAAAATCAAAACCTAGTAATACCTCGGCCTAGAACCGTTCGAGAATTTCCTCGGCATTCTCTCGCAGATAGATATCTAGGTCCGGCACGGCAAACTGCACGTAGCCCCTCTGTGGCGCCTGAATAACCTCTCTTTGTAGCAATTTGGCCCTAATAGAGCTGATCTCATTGGTCTTTTTACCCATGCGCTTAGCAATCTCGGCTGATTTGGACTGTTGTTTATCCTCGCACATGGCCAAAAGGTATTTGATATCGTTGAGCCCCAGTCCAGAAATCGCGGGCTCGTGAACGACATCGTGAAAACGAGCCTCTGCCAGCGCAATGCCTTCGGCAACATCGCGCTCACTCACGATGGCACTTTTGGCACGATGCAAATTGGCGCGCTGCCAAATGGAGTAACCGACCAGTTGCACCAGATAGGCATAGCCCTTAGTGGCCTTAGCGGATCTCGACAACAGATCGTCCTCTATGGTCAAGCCGGTCGCAATAAAACTGTCGCCCATAGAAAGCGCCACCTCCACCTGGTTGATAGGCGCCAGATCTTCGGGGAGGGCACGACGCAAGAACGTAAGCGCCTTGCCGTTAATAAGATCCATAACACCAGCGGGTAAACCGGCAAAGGCAAGTGCGTTATCTACTTATATCGAATAATATCGAGCTGTATAAGCTTGTATAAACTTATCGCGAAAGTATCGAGCTGTGCGGCGTCATCCACGAGACCGCCTTCGAGTGGCGGCACCGCGTGCTCGCTACGGAGTCCGGCTACCAGGACCGGATCGAGCTGCGCGACACCGTCTGGGTCGACGAGACCCACATCAACGGTACCAACCTCTCCAAGGGCTACGGGCTGTCCCGCCAGAAGCTGTGCATCTGCATCGCCATCGACGTCCACAAGAACCCCGTCGCCGTCGCATGCGGCCACGGGAAGCCAAGCTCGACGCGCGTGAGGAAGGCCATGGTCGGCAGGATAGCGCCCGAGTCGCTGCTCATCCACGACCTCGATCGGGCGCATGGCGCACCCTGCCGCTCGATGCGGGACGGCGCGAGGCTCCTCTTCCAGGTCTTCGTCGACGCCTACGAGAGGCAGCCGGTGGTGATCACCACGAACCTGGAGTTCAGCAGGTGGGGATCGGTGTTCTGCGACGACCAGATGGCCGCCGTCATAGACCGCATCGTCCACCACGAGAGGCTCGTCCATTTCCGTGGGGAGTCCTAACACGTGCGTCACACCCTCATGCGGGAGGGGCAAGTACTCAAAAAGGGCACGCACGGCCGGTGCGTGCCCTGCTCAAATCCCGATGCTCTTTTTGCTCAAATCCTCTTGGCGAAACACGCCAGATCCCCGGCGTCAGCTACGAGAATACCCGGGCAAACCAACGGCGGCACCCGATCCGCATTGAGAATATTGGAAGGCGCCGGGGGTCGCTCGTGTCAATCCTGATCTAGAAGATACAGTGAATACTAGACTCATCCATCCACAACCGGCGGCATGGTCGTATCGAAAAAATCGCCATCCAATCGAAACGAAATTCATATCTCAATGCTAAGTTTGACCACAAAGACTATGAACCAACGGGAGTTTAAAGCGAAATCTATACGCTCGAAGAATTATTATCAATGACCTCTTCGGCAACACATTTAACTAAAGGAATCTCATAGGAAAGTGCGCGATCGTGCTTAAAAGGAATAAACGCACCGCAAGTTTGTTTTTTGCTGTGAACAATCGCATTTCTTACTTTATAAATTCGGGAAGCTATTAATCCGGCCACATTATCGGATTCCCAATCTATAACTGGAGCATCAGATTCAAATTCAACCCCATTGCTCGAATACCACGCAGGCCAATCGAAACGATAGCGACGTAGGGATTTCATTAACTGAGGCACATGGACACACGACTCAACCAAATACTCAAGCTCACGTTTTTCATTTCCAAAACCAAGTTCGCTCTTATGGGATATTTCTTTTTCTAACTTACTAACAATCGAATACAGATGCTGATCGTTGTATGCAAATTCAACCGACTGGAGCTCGTTTCTCAACAATTCGGTCGTCATTTTTCGATAGGCAGAATTAAAGTAAAATTCAACCGAATGATAGAAGGACAAAAACTGCAAATATGGGCTTCTCGAAGACACGCCAAGACAAAAATGATTGACAGCGCTCTCGTCAAATTTTACATCCGGAACACAATCAATTTCTAACTTCGTAACAAATAGCCTCCCATAACTTCCTTTTTCTAAAAACTCATCAAGCGATGAAATTAGCCTCAGCGGCCTATCTAAACAAGAGATGTACTTAAATTGGAAGGAAGCTGCTCGTTCACGAAGTTGTTTCGCTTTGCTATACCCTTTTGTAGTTATTCGTAAGGAGAGAATACCTGTGATTTCAACAAAAGCAGATATCCAATCACCAACATTATGTGAAACGGTTCTTCCATCGGTGATTGAATGCGATCTCAGGCGTCGCAAAAAAGGATTTCTGCCTCTGAAAGTATTGCCGTCAAAACAACCCTCATTTAATAACATTAATATAATACAAAAAATATATGTAACGCTCGCCGGCCCCATTCTAAATTCAGCATAAGCATTTACCGACTTACATGAAATTTGATCTGTATAATGAGTTGCATATAATCCGGATATATCGACCATGCACTCATAGTTCTTACCATTTGGAAACCATTCCATACCACGAAAATTAGCAATGGCCTCAACCGCTTTATCGTATTCGTGTTTCAAGTCGTCGTCATTTATAATAATTGTCTTCTCAACATCCGAAATCTCGGGGTCAAACTCTTCTTCAATTCGATAACTGAGATTTAAATGACATGTCAAATCATCACTGACGTTATTTGGAGAGCTCTTGATTCCCATGATGAAGCAAAAAACTTCTTTGAAAGTGACGTAATCGACAATATCCATAAGATACCTCTTAACTTTTATGTGACACTTGTTCTCAATACTATATCTGTCAACAATTTTTAATGCCATGAATTCTCATTGCCGGCGCAACAGTCTTGACTAGAAAGGGGTCCACGCAACCCGATGAAATAATGCATCCAACAAAACCAAATAGCGTAGGTGACCAAGAGCGAATGCAAGTTTTTACTAGAATCGCAAATCATTATCAGTAAATAGCCCTAAGGCTGACAGCCTTGCGATGTTTACAAGCTCACCGAGCCACCTATTTCTCAAAACAATCGCTGCGAGTCAAAAAGAACAAGCTGTTACGACTTGTCATCATGACTAATTATTAGACGATTTTCGACAAACGAATCAAACTCGACAAGTCGACCGTTACGAAAATAGCACCAGGAACTCAACATAACGAGGGAAAGACTTCACACTCGTATAATTCAACAAGCTCCTCAATCGAGTTTGAAAGCCCTCCTTAATCTCGCATCTGTTTCCGCTGCAAATAATCAAAAGCAACGGAAACAGTTCCATAGACATAAATGGAAAATCTGATAGCCGCAAAATCATCAGAGTCATGTTAATAGCTAATGAATGACCAACATAATGGCAGCCGACGTAACAAACATCAAAATGCCTAGATTCACCAATCATTATTCAAGAATAGCATTGAAGGATTAACGAGCCTGCAACGCTTGTGGCTCGTTAACCCCCTCCGTTGACGCAATACTAAATTATTGGCTCTGTTAGACCATAATTGACTTTATGACCAATCATCTTTTTGCAATTGCACACTATTCGCCCCCTTGCCGGATTTAAGCCCGGCAAGGGGGCGATGTGTCCGAGACCGGACGAGTTGCTCGCCTGGCTCTGCCGTTTCATGCCGACCCGCAGGCTATCTCGCCGTCTCCCCGTCGGGCGCCGGCGCCTTGACCCTCATCTCGAACGGCATCCCGCCCTCCCGGACGGGCGCCCTGAGGAACGCGTTGACGGCGGTGGACATGGACAGGCCGAGCTCGTCCAGGATGGCCGTGGCCTCCCTCTTGACCTCAGGGTCGATCCGAATCGTCGTGGCCGGTATGCTCGACGGCATGGCTGAGCCCCTCCTCGTGTATCTCGTTGCGTCCATTCTACCGCCCCTGCGCGGCAGGCGCGGCCCAGTAGTCCATGTAGGGCGGCTCCACGTTGAACATGTCACGGACGCGGCTCCTGCACACGGAGTACGCGGACGGGTGCCGCGAGGCCGGCGCGATGCCGATGTCCTACGACAGAGGGCCGAGAGGGGCGATGCCCCGCTGGCCTAGCGCTTCGGAAAACCGGATAGGGCGCGCGGGGGCCGTTCGGCTGAGTCTGGGAAGCGGAGCCGAGGGGCTGGCGGAGCATGGCCACCGAACCCATCGAAACACATCCCCACCGTTCCTTCAACTGAGGAAACGACGGCCCGGGGCCGCCTTGAACTGAGTCCCAAATCTTGGGCACGAAAAATGGGAGGCTTTTTATGCGTGTCGACTTGAGAGTGAAACACGACATCGAGGCCAGGAAGGCGGCGATCGGGCTCTTCGAGCGAGGGCACGGCTTCAAGTCGGCGGCGAAGGCGCTGTCGGTCCCGCGCAACACCGTGAGACAATGGCTCTACGTATACCGGTCGTTCGGAAGCGAGGCGCTGCTATCCATGGACGGCAAGCAGGTCAGGTACACATATGAGCAGAAGGTCGCCGCCGCCTCGGCCGTGGTCGACGGCGGCATGGCCAAGCGGGACGCCATGGAGGCGTTCGGGGTCATGTCCTTGGCGCCGCTCAAGAGATGGTGCGCGCTCTACCGCGAGGGCGGCGCCGAGGCGCTCAGGCCCAAGCCCAGGGGCAGGCCGAAGGGGTCCGGCCCCAGGCCGCGCGGGCGCACATAGTGAAGCACGAGTGGGGCAAGAGGAGGTAGCTGGATATGTCGAAGCTGGAGGAGATGGACGAACTGAAGGGAAAGGCGGAGGGCTAGAAGAGGACGGGATCGAGGACGGCTAAGTCCATTTGCGAAAGAGTCTTGACGGTACCGACGAGGTAACGCATAGCTTCTTTCGTAAATTGACAACCATAGATCGGAAACATCTATTCTGTTTTTCCACAATCTGAGCAGTTAAAGAACCAACGGACAATTCGACGTTCTCGTCATATATCTCATACCCAAGCACGTCATCGTCTGTTTCTATCGATTCTTTCCCGTATTTCGGAATATAGGATATTTGAATATCAGCCTGCTGCGCAAAAGGACACCCAACGATGTTCTCATATCTGAATAAAAGCAGTACGACTCCCTTTTTTCTTAAGCTTGCCAACGAAGCTGTAAATGTATAAACCCCGTCCCGAGGAACGCATAGACGATGCTGATCCATAGACGAAGCCTTGCCAAAAGCCGAATCATCCCTCAGGCGAAGTCGACAGGCCGACCCATCCCCAACATTGCGAATTTCGATAGAAAGACGCACGGCCTCATTTACCGTGCTTGTCCAGATACCCTTATCTCCATCGATGTCGACAGGTTTATCGTCAACCAACACCTTATCGATTATAAAAAACGGACGCTTAGTATTTTCCCGTTTAAACTCATCTTGTTGCCTCTGCAGATTACGATCAAGCTTATTCAATCTCTCGGTCTGGTAGACCGAATACAGCGCAAGAGAAATGGAACCAGCGCCAACAGCAGCAGAGCCGATATATCCAAGCAAATCCCCTGAATCAAAACGCGCTTCAAAAACAGCGCAGGGCGCCTCATACATAAATAGAACATTCACCAACAACGGAGCACAAAATAGAAATGTCACTACAGTAATTTAGATAAATAGAAGCCTATGAGTTGTAATTTTCATTAGCAAAAATACTCCCGTACGAGAGGCTTCTTAAGAGTCTCAAGCATTTCAATCTGTCGTTTCATGTCAAATCGCATCTTTATATTCCTATCGTAAGTTATATCGAAATTTATAGGTTTATATAAACTTGTATAAGCTTATCGCGGAATATCGTTTGTTTCGACCCGCTAAATCCAACATATCGAAACAGGCAATTACCGCAGGATAGAAAGTTGTTACACCTGTAAAAGTCATCGGTTCGTTCTAACAGACATGTTGATTGACCCGTTACCCACTGCTTGAGGGAAATCGACCCCAAAATGGTAAAGTAGACGCAACAGGCAACCATGGAGGAACAATGCTCAGCATTCACTACGGCGACAGAGACGATGTGATTTATGACACGTCGACATTCTTTGATTACAGCTATTCTCCCTCTTGGCTGCAAGATCCCCTGTCACAGCGCATTATCAAATCTATTGATAATGGCACTGTTCTTGGCGCAAACGCAATTGATACCAAGGTGCTTGGCGTTATTCCGCCAGAGAAACTATCAACGGGCACCAAAACACTTCTACTGATGCTCTTTATGCCTCAAAACCTCTACAACGCCTCAACCTGCGGAGATAATTGCGCCTATTGGATCTTGCGCATCGCCTCCAAACATGACATCACCATCAACCTCTACCATATGATGGATTTTGGCAAAGCGCGTTTTACAGCCCGTGTCATCAATTCCGGACAGATTGTTCATACCATGGATGAGCTTGTCCTTATCTCGGCAAAATGTCTGAGGGAGGCTCGAGCATGAGAGGGGAATACCAGCTGACCGTAAGGACCAATAAAGTTCAGGTCAAACTCACTATTCGCCGAAACCTCACCATCATCCAAGGCAAAAGCGCAACAGGCAAAACCACCCTGTTGGACAGCCTCCGTGCATACGAAAACCTAGGAGCCCAAAGCGGGATAATCGTTAATTGCGCAGCCCCCTGCCGCGTCATCGGTGGCAAAGATTGGGAAGCGCAACTCGGCCGCATCGATAACAGCATAGTGTTTGTGGACGATACGCAAAAATTCGTAAGGAGCCATGCATTCCAGCATGCAGCTCGACACAGTTCCAACTATTACGTCATCGTTGCGAGGGACGAATTGCCCCAGCTCCCCTATAGCGTGGATGAGATCTATGGTCTCAAAAACACCAACAGGGCCACAACAAAATATCCTGTCTACACACGCACGTACACTTCTACCTACCGCATTTACGGAGACGAGCTCTACGATGGAGATCGGCCAGAAGAAGTCATTGTCGAAGACAGCAATGCCGGCTATGAGTTCTTTAAAGTCCTGTGCGCCAAAAGTAAAATTCGCTGCGTAAGTGCCGGTGGCAAATCAAACATATACGAAACCGCCCTGAACTCCCCAGCCCAAAAATTGCTCGTAATTGCAGATGGGGCCGCTTTTGGGCCCGAGATGCCCTATGTCTATTCGCTCAGAAGATTTAAGGAGATCGAGCTCTTTTTGCCGGAATCGTTTGAATGGCTTGTGCTGAGATCGGGACTCTTCAACGATGTCGAAACGCAAAACATGCTCCTTCATCCTGCCGATTTCATCGACTGCGAGAAGTTCTTCAGTTGGGAACAGTTCTTTACTAAACAGCTTAGGGAGCTGACCAGAGACAGCTACCTAGCCTATAGAAAAGAAGCTCTCAATCCCGCCTACCTACAGCAACATGAGCTCAACACGATTGCTGAATCGCTACCCAAACTCGGAATCACTTCGCGCTAGATCGAGAGATACTCGCTCTCGCTGCTAAGATTCGGTCCCAACCATGAATCGCCCGTCAAGAAGAACTCAGGCCAGCGTTGCATGAACAGTGCCTGTTCGCGCTTCCAGCGGCGCAACTTTTCCTCGTTGGCCTCTTCCCTGCCGCGCGAGGTGAACTCGTAGTGATACAGCTCGGCATAGGGCGTATAGATGGTGCGGTAGCCCGCCTCCCATACGCGCAGGCAAAAGTCTGCGTCGTTAAAACCGACGGCGAATTCCTCGTTATAGCCTCCTACCTGCTCGAATACGTCGCGTCGCACCATCTGGCAGGCACCTGTTACGGCGCTAAAGTTGCCCGGGCGCACAGCGCGGGCAAGATAGCCCTCGCGCTTTGCCGAGAAGTCCTGGTTGGCATGGGCAAGTGCGCCACGCACGCCAACCAAAATGCCGGCATGTTGCACCAGATGATCGGCAAAGTAGAGTTTGGCGCCCACCACGCCCGCATCGGGACGCTGCAGATAGCCCATCATCTCTTCGA
>ERZ1673741.2593-NODE-2593-length-12419-cov-4.453413_pt1 | contig 12419 bp, 20 predicted proteins | sample MGYA00580209_ERZ1673741 | MGnify/ENA primary metagenome ERZ1673741 (study PRJEB41218, sample SAMN15661754) | gut metagenome | host: Homo sapiens | place: Canada: London | collected 2015-08-20/2019-03-30 | study: EMG produced TPA metagenomics assembly of... | reverse complement strand
GGATATGCGGGAGTTTTTTTATGCCATTGATCGTATTGGATGCGGGGCACGGTGGGGGATGGTCGGAAATACAGCTACTATTCTATAACCCCAGTGTTTATGCGGGTTACAGGATTCATTCTACCATGAGGTAATAGTGGAATTCAAGGGTATTTGTATCCTTGTAGAACACAATCTTACGCACAATGCCCCGGAGAGCCTCCGCTTTCAGGTCATTTGGAGCGTCACTTTCTATGATATCCAGGACAGACTGCACACGGCTTAAGAACTGCTCCTTGTAGTTCTCAGGACCGGAGGCAGCAGTCGTCAGCTCTGAGAGCAGAGCTTCCAAATCTGCACGGCGCTTCTCGATCATCTCTTTGTTCCGCTTGTAATCTTCCAGAGTATCAATTTCATTCAAATATGCTTCCTTGATGCGTTCCAGCTTACGATCCAAGGAAGCCAGTTCACGCTGATAACGCTGCCTGTCCAGCTCTACAGTCGGCTCATAGGTGCGGACAAGCTCAAAGGATACGTCCGTGACGCTCTCCAGTACCTCATGGAGCGACGATATTACGGCACCGGTAAGTTTCTTAGCCGAGATGTATTGTGAGCCTGTATGAAGCCCTTTCATGTATCCCAGACACTGGAAGCCCTCGCCGGAGATATAAGTACTGCCGTTAGGTGCTTTCCGGGGATAACCTTCTTTGTGGGACAGGGACTTGCCGCAGATAGGGCATTTTACGAGACCGGACAGCCAGTGCTTCGTGTGGGAGACCGGATGCTCATAGCGCTGCATGATCTTCTTGCTGCGCTCCCGGCGCTCTTGGACGATGTCCCAGGTATTCTGATCGATAATCGGGGGATGGTGGCTGTCACTGATGATCCATTCCTCGGGATCCCGCAGGGTACTGGTGGCACTGGATTCCCGCATGTTATAACGTACCTTGCCGATGTAAAATGGATTCTCCAGTATGTAGATCACACCTTCCTGATCAAAACGCTTGCCAGTCTTTGTCTTGTATCCATGGTCATTCAGATCTCTGGTGATGTAATTGATGTCACTGCCGGAGGCGTACATATCAAAGATCTTCCGGACAATGGCAGCCGCCTGCTCTTCGATGACAGGATTTTCATTCGGGGCTTTGGTGTATCCCAGTGGCATCTTACCATTATAGAGACCCTTGCGGGCGCGGGAGAGCATGGAACGGCGGACTTCCCCGGAGAGGTTCACGGAGTAGAATTCATCCTGCCACTCAATGATCATTTCGATGAGGCGGCCATACATGCCATCGATCAGAGGCTCACTGACGGATACCACATCGATTCCGAGCTTTTTCCGGAGCATGGACTTGTAAAAGGTGCTCTCGTCCTGATTACGGGCGAAACGACTGAATTTCCACAGGACTACAACATCGAAGGGCTTGGGTTTTGTCTTCGCTGTTGCAATCATATTCTGGAAGGCATACCGGTTACTGGATTTGCGGCCGGAGCGTCCGTCCTCTTCGACAAAGATATACTCAGATGGCAGCAGGATGTTATGCTGCAGGCAGTATCGTTTGATCTCCTCCAGCTGGGATTCCGGGGAATATTCCAGCTGATCATCGGTACTGACACGGATATAGGCAGCACCGGTACGGATCCGGTCCGTGGACTCCGTAGACTTACGCATCACTTTCTTAGACATTGCACATTCCTCCTAAGTAAATGTACGGAAAAATGGGCATAAAAATGCCCGGACATATGTTTGCATTGCAATCTGTCCGGGAAAATGATAGAATTCACTTGTTCAAGGTGATTTTATTCGGGTTTTCCCGGTAAGATCGGATCAGCTCCGGTGTTGGCGCACTGGGGCTGATTTTTTTATTGAAAGTTGCACTGGTGCAATTTTTTAAAATGAAGATCACAAATATTATAAGCCGTATATTGTAGCACCAAAAATTTTACCACAAACAGGGCAAGAACGTTGATATAGTATATCAGGTAACTTCGGATAATTTTTATTCTTCCCATAAAGAGAAAACACCTGTCGATTATATTGTTTACAGGCAGTACAATTTCGATTTGCAGAAATAAGCACAGTATCAATATTCCACTCATTAATTTTAGGAATAATGCGTTTCAACGAGACGTTTTCGATATCCGAGGGTAACATAGTCGAAGAACGGATACTGTTAAAGATTTTAGTGAATCCCATATAAATTTCCCCTTTTCATATTAGTATTTATATCAGCTCCAACACAACTATGGGTCGAAGTAGATAACATTATTTGTGTGCTCCGATCTCGATCATATCCACGGAGCATTTTCTGTCGTAGTCCCCATTGATGATATGTGCATACTCATGCAGATAAGATTTCCGGTTCTGTTCGAAGGACAGAGCATCGTTCAGGACGATGGTAAAGCTCATATCGGAATTTGCCACCACATAGGCCTTGATGCTATATGGCAGCGTTGCCAATACCGAATGGATATCCATGTCAGCCACCTCCTCAGAATATGTATGAGCCTTGGTCATCCGTTCTGGTTGCTCATTCGGTCGATCATCTCTTTTACAAACTGGATGTCCTCCGGCTTCACCTTACGGGAAGCATCGAAGAGAACCTTGTATTCCGGATTTTCAAAGAGAAACTGCGCCATATCTCTGGCATCTTCATTCAAATAATATGATGCAGAATCCGCAGATTGACTTTCTAATAAATCGGATTTTTCTATATGAAGCCAGTTGCAGATAGATTGAATTTTATCCATTCGAGGCATTTTCTTACCGTTACACCAATCAGATACGGTTGCAGAAGAAACGCCTATGTATTTACAAAGATCTGCCTGGTTTTTACCGTTTATTTCCAAAAAATGAAGAAGGTTTTTGGAAAATACTTTTTTGTATTCTTCATCTGACATTTAATGTACCTCCATTTGCTATGATTATAAGCTAAAAGCGATGAAAAATCAATACAAAACACAAAATATTTAACTTTTGGTATTGACAGCTAGCTAAAAGCGAGTATAATGTAAAACAGAAAGGCGGTGATATTTACTTGAAAGTCTCACTTAAAGCATTACGAGTGAATGCTAATTTGAATCAAAAAGAAGTAGCGGCAATGATGAATATATCTCCGAATACGCTTATGAATTGGGAGAGTAACTATACTTCTCCAGATGTATTACAATTATCAAAGTTGTGCACAATTTATAAGTGTACGATAGATGATATTTTTTTGCCTGATAAACTAGCTAAAAGCTAGCATTGCAGCAAAGGAGGAAGAGTAGATGACATGGATTCTTGCAATAATAGCAGCGATTTGTGCAGTAGGCTGGGTGTTTAGCTGGCTGTCGTTCAAAACATTGGCGCACTATTTTAAGGAAAAGGGATATCCAATGCCTGAGGAAAAGGATATCAAGAGAAACTCAGACAGCATAATAAAAGAAATTTTATCTAAACTCCCAGTTCTTTTTTTATAAGTTCCATTAAAATGGCGCTGGCAATCTGCGCTGCGGCTGAAACGGAAGAAGCCCCAATTTTAGAAAAGATGTTCTTTGTTTTATCCCATATATTGTCGGCACGAACTTCATCCAAAAATTGATGACCAGCGTATGTGAGATCAAGAACATAAATAACAGAAGACGAATAGGGATTGTGAACCGTTTTTGCATTTATAAAGTTTGCTTCTTGAAGCTTTAAGCAAGTGTATTCCAGTTCATCGTGCGAATAATTTTCTAATAGATTCTCTAAATCTTTGATTCGCAGTTCATGATTAAATGGTTGTTTTTCAACTTCAAGGAGAATAGAACGCATACAATCAAGATCTAATTTCATTGTGGAATCACTCCTTTGAATTTTATGAATTGTTAACTGAACATTATCAATTATAGAAAAAGAGGATAGAGGATGCAAGAGATTTTATAGGGAAGGAGGCAGCAGGAGTGGAAATAGTAATCCACAAAGAAGAGAGCAGGAATTTTTTACAAGTAGGAAAAGAAATGATAGAAGTATCGGATTATAGTTTAAAAAGCTCCGCAGACGGTTCCACAGAGCTTTCTGTAACTATAAAGGGAAAGGTCAATGTATTTGAGACATCAGCCAACCTAATAATGTAGAGGAAATTGCGCTTGTAATCCAGGAGTTTCTTTCCATTACATCAGAAAATATGATTTTTGGAATCACAAGCGGGTAGGAGAACCTAAGGTATATGACAAGAAATAAGAATGAGCTAAGAAATTACAAAACCTATGAGCTGGTAGAAGAGCTGAAAAAGCGTGAAGGCGTGGAAACACATGTGGCAGAACCCTACAAAGATGTGAGTGTTCAGGTCAATGGCCCTGCCATAGTGCTTGTGATCATTGATTAGCCGATTCTGGTATCGCCATATCGCCCCTTGATATGTGCATGAAAATACTGACCGTGCGAGGCGGCATTCATCAAACCGGTATAGACACTGGGAGGAACGTTGTGGTAAGCGTAGAACCCGCCGGAATGAAAACGGATATACATGGTAGTACCTTCATAGCCAACACTTGCAATATCAGAAGATCTAACAGGAATCATATTCATAGGCAAATCTCCTTTCTTTTGTACTCGGCTCTGGCGGGAGCCTGTAAGTACAGTATAGGAAAAGGAGAAAGTGGATTCAATATGGTAGACATTTCGATTTATCGAAAGAATCATTTCGGAGAATCGAAGTGCAGTAGGAAGGAGATGACAGGAATGGAGAAAATCGACAGATTATATGCTCTCTTAGAGCGTAACGACATTGATGAGAACACCAAGGCAGCGCTGCGGTGGGCAATCTTTGAGTTGGAGAATGCAACTTAGACAACCATAGCACCATAAGCTGTAAAAAAGCAGTCAGGAGGTACATATGCGGATTGTAAATTTAATCCACATCGGGGACCAGGTATTGTCACTGGATGATATGGATCCCATGAAAAAGGCAGAGATTGCCTTACGGCTGAATGAACAGAGTCTTAAGACTCTGGGGTATGCAGCCAAGAAGGAAAAAGAAACAGCATAACTGCAAATATCCGTGCCCTGTACGTGGTGTTACCCGACACCACACTCCCCCTTTTACACAATTAGCGTGTGTGTCCAGGCTTACCCACCTGGGCACCACGTAGAGGGCATGGACAAGCATAATAGATCACGTTCTGTGCGTGGTGTCATCTGACAGCACCACACCTCCGTATCCTGTGTCGTCACTGCTATAGTGGCATAGGATCGATCCTTTGGATCTTCTGTTCAAGTGGTGTCCGGCTCGGCGCCGGGCACCACGCAGAGAGCGTGATCGGAAAGGGCAAATATGAACATAGACGAAAGTTATTATGTAAGAGAAGTCATGAATAACAAGGACAGCGCAGAGTTCTGGCAGTCGGCCAATGAAAGCCTGGCTCAGTGCGTATATGAGCAGGTCAAGCAGGAAACCCCTGCAGCTAAACTCTATATATTTAGCGGTGTGCAGGTAATCACGACCAACCAGGCGCAGAAGGAAACCTTGCTAAGATTTCTCGAGATGGAAGAGGACATATGTAGCGCAAAAATCAATGAGATACAAGAGATAAAACGGCAGATAGAGGGGGGAGAGTGCGGATGTATAAAGACATAGTGATATCGATTCTCGGGGCATTGCTGCTGGAGCCGGTATTTAAGACAACAGAAGTAGGAGAGCAGATCGCCATAATCATGGGTTTGGCGGCTATGCTTTTTATTTTTTGCCTTTTTTGCGAGGATCAGCTGGAAAAATTGCAGAAAAAGCAGAAAAGAATTCGGGAAATGGAGCAGAAACTGGAAGAACTGAGAGGAGGCAGAGCAGGTGAAAACAGAACAGTACTACATGGACAAGCTGTTGAAGATGGGAGACGAATTTACTAAAGCGGTAATCCGGAAGGACTGGTTTCAAGCGAAGTATCTGTATGACAAGGCAAGCGCGGTCACGGTATTTCTGGAAGCACCGCAGGAGATCCGGGAACAGTTATTCGGACGTTACAACGAGGAAAGAGACGAAAAGGAGCAGGGTGCCTTTGATGACCGCTCCATAGCAAAGGTTATGCGGGAATGCCTGATCAAGAACAACCTGGGCTTTGAGTGCATGGTCTACCGGATCCCGGGCGAGGCAGGCTACTACGGTGCCAGACCGGCGGCAGACGGTTATTACATGCCGACCGATCAGAACCCGGCATATTTCGCGCAATAAAAAAGCCGGCATTTGGCGATGCCGGCGAGCTCACAGAGCTACTTATATAGACAAGATTATTGTAACTCTGTAAGCCAAAAAAGTCAAGAAAAATGGGGCTTTTCAAAGCCCCTGCGCACTTGATAAAGATATTAAAGTTAGGATACAGAGACATGGTTAAGAGAAAGAAAATAAGGCTAAGGCATGGGGATGTGCTGGATGTAGAAGAGTACCATGATGGGAATTATGGGGGGAAGGGTAAGACCAGACAGAAGAAGGAGAAGCCGACGAAGGAACAGGTGCGGTTGATCAACCGGAGGAATAAGGCAAGGCTGTGTCGGTGGAGGCTGATCCAGTACTTTGACCAGGGAGACCTGTTTATCACATGGACCTATGCGATGGAAAATAGACCTCCTGATATGGCGGAAGCGCTGAAGGACTTTCAGAAGGCAATGAGTAAGATCCGGAAGATCTACCGGGTAAGAGGAGCACCGCTCTACTGGATCCGCAACATTGAGCGTGGAACCAAGGGAGCCTGGCATATCCACCTTGTGATCAAGCAGACACCGGATGGTGATGCGGCTGCTATCGTGACCAAGGCATGGACAAAGGGTGGCACCTACGTGGCAGAGATCCGTCACAGCAAGTTTACCGGAGATGACATGGAACAGCTGGCGAATTACCTGACCAAGGATGAGCACACAGCGGAGACCAGGGCAGACGGCACACCGGGCAAGCCGAGGATAGCGGAGTCATCATACAATACCAGCCGTAATATGCCCCTGCCGGAGCCCAAAGAGGACAAGCTGGTCCGGTGGAAGCCGGAGGTCAAGCCGCCCAAGGGATACTACATAGCCAGGATCCATGAGGGCATCAATCCGGTCACAGGATTTTTGTACCGGAGCTACACGTTGATCAGACTTAAGTGCACCGAGCGGAAGAGACCGCCGGGGAGAAGGAGGTGTTGAGATTGATAATAGAAATGTTTGTGAGCGCGACACTGCGCGGATCGGCCAAGGGAACGGGCAAGGTCATGTATACCATGCGGACGAAGCAGGAGAACGGTCAAAACTATGAAAAGCCGCCGGAGATCGGGAAGGCGGAGAGCACGGCCAACCGTCTGGTGTTGTGGAGCATCTGTAGGGCGCTGGAGAGACTGCCAAGTGATCGGGAAATTGTGATCTACACGGAGAACAGCTATATCGCATCCGTGATCAATCAGTGCTGGTCGGAACGGTGGGCGAGAAACGGCTGGAAGAATAGTCGCGGGAAAGAAATCAAAGATGCGGATTTGTGGAAAAAGATTCTGAAAGAGGTCCGAGAAGTGGGTCACCGTATCACCGCCGTGGAAGGCAGACATGAGTATTCTGATATTTTCAGCTATAACATGAAAAAGATAGATGTAAAATCTAACATTTTTACAAAAGTGGAATTGCAAGAGGTAACACCAGTAAGTGACTAGAGTTAGAAACCATTCCGGTGATGTCACCGAAATGGTAGAAATAGAACATTTTGACAGAATTGCACCGGTGCAACCGGGAAAGGAGACGGAGATGGAAAAGAAATTTGGAATATTTAATACCGTAGAGGAGTTAAACAGGGCAGCAGCCGCCCAGAAGGCAGAGGGAGACCTGGAAGCGTTGATCGGACTGGCCACCGAGAACGGACTGGAGAAAGAGGATGCCGAGGACTACATGGACAGCGAAGATCCGGAAGATTTTCTCTGTAATGCCACGATGGCGGCCATCGGAAAGTTGAACATGGAAGAGCAGGATCTGCAGCTTGAAAGTCAGATGAAGGACTGGAAGGATTTTGTTGTACAAATGCTGACAGAATATCCGGTGGATCATGCGGATGAGAATAGAGATACACTAGCCAATGCCGTATTCGACCCGAGTAAGAAACTGCTGGACGTACTGGCCGCCGGTATGAAACTGTCATCGAAGAACCGGATCAAGGTAGATATGCGGATCATAAAGGCAGCAGGACTGCCGGAGAGCGCCGCCTATATTGGCATGTGCGGCCGGGATGACTTAAAACGGATTGTTCTGGATTATTACATGGGAGAGAAGAAATGATTGTATACAAAGCAACGAACAAGGACATGATCTGCACATCCGGGGAGGGATTGTTCCAGTATCGTCTCGGAGTACCTGCAACGGCGGAAAAATCAAAGTGTGCTGATGCCGGTCTCCATGCCTGTGAGTATGTATTGGATTGCACATGGTATTACGGAATGGGTAAATATAACAGGTATTTTAAAGCAAAGGCAGAAGGGGACATAGCAGAAGACGGACACGACACACGCATTGCATGTACGAGGCTGACGTTGCTGAAAGAACTTACCAACCGGGATATCGCAAAAGAAGCCATGCTTTACATGATACATCATCCTCGACGGGATAACTGGAAGACTTCCCGCCATATGGTACAGGTAAATGAGAACACGGCAGAGATCAGGATCCCGGACGGAATCGCCATTGCCAGGGGACAGCATCCAAAAGTAAGCGGCTGTGCCGGAGCACATCTGGGGCTGATCCGGGAAGAAAAAGGAAAGATCACGGCGGCCAAGATATTTGATGTGGACGGAGTCTATATCCTGCCGGGAGTGTGGTACACCTTGGAAGACCTGGCAGAAGCAGAAAGGAGGCAGCAGGCATGAAGTGGACAGAGATACTCAGGGCACCGGTGATACCGGCGGATGAAAAAAGAACCAAGCAGATCACATTCCAGACAACGGAGAATTATCTGATACTGGATATCTGGAGGGGTGGAAATAATACCTGCCGTCATGCGATCAATCTGAAAACGTGGGAGTACGGCACATATTTCCCGGATACCGGCATAAAGCAGGCAACAAATATCAACAGCTGTACAGATAACTATGAAAGAGATTACTGGGATTATCGGCTGAAAGAGAAAGAATGGCTGACACCGGAGCAGATCAGGGAACTGGATATCCTTACCAGAGAAAAGAAGGATTGGGTAAAAGATGTATTGCAGCGCATAGAGCGGATGGAGACAGACTATAACGCAGAAAAGCGGGAACAGGCCAGAAACAGTAAGGAGGAGCGCATCCGTAGATTAATGGACAAATGTCCAAAACCGGGAAAAGCAGTATATGACTGGATCACAGAACAGATGGTAGGAGATCTGCAGTATGCCTTTTATGACAAACAGAAAAAGACCTGCCATTGCACAGCCTGCGACGGAGATTTTCCGGAAGAGGCAGCATGCATCCCTGTGAAACATAGAAAGCAGATCACCTGTCCGCTGTGTGGACATCTTCTGACCGTTGATAAGAGAGCGGATATACTCATCGTTGCAACGGACTGGCTTACCATGATCCATAACGTGGATGATAAACAGGGAGTGGAACGGCATTTTAAGGTAAAAGTGGAGTGGGACAGATACGGAACAAGAACCACGGAGCTGGAGGAGCACATCCGGCTGATGATGCTGCGGAACACAAAGGATATCATGAAAATCTATTACTATGGGAGCCTTTACTGGCCGGGATGGAGCACCGGAAACAACAGCAACCGAAGATGGCACAGCACCTATCTGTATCCGGACACAGAAGGTATTCAGGCCGGATTACATGGAACGGCATATGAGGCATGGACAGATGTATTTCCGAAGCTTGCCCAGATGGGAATAAAAGCGCACTATGACGGTCTCATGGTGGAAAGAAACAGAGAGTTTACCGGTATCGCAGAGTATATGGCCAAAGGGCGTTTTTACCGGCTGCTGGATGAACTGTCACAGTGCATCACCTACTGGGGCGGATATTCCGGGAGCACGATTGATGTATCCGGAGAAAATGCAGAGGAGATTCTGCAGATAGAGGATAAACAGCTGATCAACCGTCTCAGACAGGCAGACGGCGGAATGTGTATGCTGCGCTGGCTGCAGTGGTCCGACCTAAAAAAGAAGAAACTGTCAGAGCAGTATTTGTCCTGGGCAGAAAAAAATAAGATCGAACCGGATAACTATCTGCAGTCGGAAGCGGGAAAATACCTGACACCGGAGCAGTTAATGAATTACATCAACCGGCAGAAAAAAGAAAGCTATCCAAGCAGAACGATAGCGGGAGTCTGGGATCAGTACGAGGATTATCTCAGTATGGCAAAAGAACTGGGAAAACACATGGATGATGCTCTGGTGCACCGTCCCCGGGAATTGAAGCGCCGGCACGATGAAGTCAATGCAGAGATGGAACTGCGCAGGGAAGAAATCCAGCGGAAACGGGATGCAAAAGAAGCGGCAAGGCAGGCGCAGGAGATGAGAGACAAGTATCCGGGATATGAGGAGATCCTGTCTGAGATCCGTGAGAAGTTCGAGTATGAGAATGATACCTTCTGCATTCTGGTACCGAAGAATTTCATGGAGATCACAGCAGAGGGAATGGCGCTGCATCACTGTGTTGGCAATACAGAGCGGTATTTTGACCGGATTATCAGCAGAGAGACGTATATCTGTTTCCTGCGGCAGCAGTCATCCCCGGATAAGCCTTTTTACACGATAGAGGTGGAGCCGGGCGGTACCATCCGCCAGCACCGGGGAGCCTACGACGAGGAGCCGGGCATAGAAGAGATAAAGCCGTTCCTGAGGGAGTGGCAGAAGGTGATCCGTAAGCGTATGAGCAAAAAAGACCATGAGTATGCGGCACAGAGTGAGATCCTGCGGCAGAAAAACATAGAAGAACTGAAGGCAAAGAATAATACTGTGGTCCTGGAGGGACTGGCGGAAGATCTGATGGAGGTAATCTGAATGTATTTTGTAGACAAAGAAAATAAATCATGGACAGTCAAAAGAACAACGATAACAGAAGGAAAGATATACCTGCTTCGTTTCCGCGATAACGGAATCATAAAGTGGGCACATGTAATGGTAGATAAGATCGAAAATGAAACGTTATCTGTCCGTACAGGAGCTAACTATAACCCCTTTACAGTACGCTTCAGCAATATAGTGAAAGTATATGACGGCGGAGAGATTCCTAAGATGTTCGAGAGGGATACAGACACAATGAAAAGATTATACAGAGGAGAAATATATTCGGAGACCGAAAGAAGATTTATAGAAGGAGACAGATGATGGAGCAGATCATATATCAAAAATCATATCAAGAATACAAACAGGAGCTGGATGCGGTACTAACTAGAACAGCGGAGGATTTTGTACAGATTGGGTATCTGCTTAAGGTGGCCAGGGATACCAACATACTGGCAGACAGTGGATATGCTAATGTGACGGATTTCGCAAAAGCGGAATATGGCATAGATAAGACTCAGGTGAGCCGATTTATCAACATCAATGACCGATTTTCAGAAAACGGATACTCGGATCACCTCATACCGAATTATCAGGGATTTGGATATGCAAAGCTGACACTGATGCTGCAGATTCCGGATGAGATCAACGAGGCGTTACCGCCTACACTGTCCAAAACAGAGATACAGGCCGTCAAAGATGAGGTGGATGCGGAAAACAAGATATCCGACATCGAAGTAGAAATCGAAAAGGCAGAGGCAGCAGCCGTTACGGACAAGCCCATGCTTCCACCTGATGGATCACCGCTGTACAGAAACCTCTGGCAGCTGGGGAAAGAGCAGGAAGAGCTCTTCCGGAAACTGTGGATGGCATGCTTTATGGAAACAGCAAGTGGAAACAGAAATAATGTAGAGATCATGGATGTACTGATTCCACAGGGAGACGCAGTGTATACCGTCCGGATCCCTGGAGAGCGCAGGACGCAGATCATTGTAAATTCCGAAGGTGCTACGGTAGTCAACCTGAAGACGCTGGAGCGGAGTAGATACACAGAAGATCAGATCTGCCTTGTAGTACGGTCACTCATAGATGGAGGCAGCAACCCTGAGGAGAGGTACAAGGATCTCTACGGCGAAGAGCTGACCGTGGAAGAAACAACGGTAGTTGAACCGGTGCAACCGGATGAAACTCCGAAGGAAAAGAAACCGGAAAAGCGTAAGGAATCCCGTGTGACCAAAGCAAACACCGAAAAGAAAAAGCCGAAGGAGCCGGACAAGAAGCCGGAGCAGATGACCATACCGGGAGCAGAGCCGGCTCCGTTACCGGAAGATGTGGAAACACAGGTAACTGACTCATGCTCCGGAGAATCTGAACCGGAAAATCATGATACCGTAACCATGGTCACGGAAGAACAGGTACCGGGACAGACAGATCTGCAGAGTGACTTTCCGCAATACTGCCCATCCGAAGGAGACCAGCGCACAGCTTATCGTCAGT
>ERZ1673741.2592-NODE-2592-length-12429-cov-6.741959_pt1 | contig 12429 bp, 13 predicted proteins | sample MGYA00580209_ERZ1673741 | MGnify/ENA primary metagenome ERZ1673741 (study PRJEB41218, sample SAMN15661754) | gut metagenome | host: Homo sapiens | place: Canada: London | collected 2015-08-20/2019-03-30 | study: EMG produced TPA metagenomics assembly of... | reverse complement strand
CGAAGATGTCTGCACACCATTGGCGTGGGAAGGCGAACAGCCGGTTGCAATCAGCCTGAAATAAGGCGACGATTGGGATCCTCTAGCTCGGATTTCCCGCTCGGTTCCTAAGGCGCTTAGAGCCGGCTCATAAGGGCGAAAACAAAGCCACCCGCGACGATTCTTTCAGACATCGCTCTTGTGTATCCCTCATGACCTGCGGAAATGCAAGACGTTAAAGCCACTGGCTACGATTCACTTTGCCAAACGGGTGTCGAAGATGATAGTCGGCTGTTTTGGCGTTCATATCGGACGTTTCAGGGCCTCAAAATCAACCCGTTTTTGTCCCCGGGACAAAAATGAAACTGCGGGCTTGCGGTCTCGAAATAGTTTGCGAATTTGTCCTAGAATCTGTCCCAAACGCCTACGCGAAGTCACGCGGCGGGATTCGGCGGCAAGGTGGACAAAACCGACAACCAAACTAGACCCAATTGGAATGGCGCCGCAACAAACGAGCGTGAAAGAGTGGGAGTAAAAATCCCCTCATAACGGTTCGCTACGCTAGGTAACGAAAACCAATGAAACCCCAGGTAGGAGTACCTATCTGGGGTTTCTTGTTTTTACAGTCAAGAACACTCCAGAACGCTTTCTTCGGGATATTTCGTACCGGATACTCATTTTTCCCAACGGTATTCGTACCACCCCAGCTCAGAGTATCAGCAGGTGGAATGCTATGTTTTGAAACAGAACGGGACATTTTGCTCTCCTTACCCTCTTGCCTGGTACGAATCTCATCGGCGGTATGCGTCCCGTGCCCTCTCATAAACTAGGGCCATCAAGACGAAGGGCGCCAGCGCCACGCAAAGCAGCAATGTCGTTGCGTCCGCCAGCGCCCACATCGCTTCCTCTCTCAGCCGACTCACGAGAGCATCTGGTTCACGCGGCGCTGCACGGCGGCGTAGTTGGAGCCCAGCCGTCGCTTGCGCTCCTCGCCGTTACCGTAGTCGCCGTTGATGACGCGCCGCGCCAGGCTCGCCACGTCGCCCGAGGGAGCGGAGGAGCTACCAGAAGACTCCGCAGCCGTCGTGCCTGAGGACGCGATGCCGCGGCAGATGCGCGAGCGTAGCGCCACCCAGCACCCGGCCGCGATGTAGGGCGCGGGGCAGACCTTGCCCGTCACATCGTAGTGGCGGATGACGCCGCCCTCGGAGATGCCGTAGCGCTTCATGAGGGTCTGTACGAGCCAGGCGAGCTTGCCCGCCTCGACCTCGCTGTAGTCCTCGCCGGCGCTCAGGACCTCGATGCCGACGCTGCGGCGGTTCATGAGCCAGTTGCCGGCGCGCCAGGCGGTGTCGCCCTCGGCCACGCTCTGATAGATCTCGTCGGTGATGTCGTCCACGAAGTAGTGCGCGGACGAGCCCTGCCGCTCATTGCGCGAGAAGTAGATCGCGTTGTTGCAGGCCGACGCCAGGGTCGCCGTGTAGTGGATCACGATGCGGTCGATGACGTGGGAGCGCCCGCGCGTCATGTGGTCGCTTCCGCACCGCTTGAACAGGATGCTATGCCCCATTGGCGCCGACCTCCTCGAAACCTGCGTCCTCGCCCTCCTCGGGCCTGAAGTCGCTGGGCGCGGCGGGTTCGTAGCCCGGCTCGCGCAGGTCCTCCCAGCGCTCCCCCTCGCTCGCGTACTCACTCATCGGCGTCACCCGCTTTGCCCAGCTCTGCCATCACGGGCGAGAGCACGGCCATCACCATCGCCATGCACAGCGCGCGCCACGTGGGGTCGAGCGCCGCCACGCCCATGAGCAGGTCGACGTTCGCCACCACGACGCCCAGGACGCCCTGGACGACGGTGCGCAGCGGGCGCCACTGCCACTCGTTGCTCGTCAGAAAACGGTTCATCTGCCGCTCCTCTCCTCAAGCGCGTCAACGTCGCGCCTGACCACGGCCATGTCCTGCTCGAGCTTGTAGGTGCGCTCGATGAGGCAGTTGCGCTTCTCGACGCGCCGGATGAGCTCGTCGATCTTGAGCTCCATCACCGCGTGGCTGCGCGAGTTCGAGGCGATCGCCCCGACCAGCGTCACGACGCCGCCGATGAGCGCCGCCGCAATAGACTCCACAAGGACCTCCCAGTAGGACATGGGCCAACTACATCGGCCCCATCATCCGCTGCGGTCACAAATCAGCTGGCAGCTGAACTGCTGCTATAAAACGCGAGGTAAAATGTCCAATCAGAACATTGATGGACAGGCCTTTCTTTTCTCGCCCTGCAAAGGAGAAGCGCGAGTTTTACAAGGCCTATAGAGAAGTAGGCTCGGCGAAACGGAGAAAGAAATGGCATCAGCTAAAGATGAGAACAAAAAAGCGAAGAGCGCGTCGACCATTGCAAAGGATGGGGTTTCCGCAGTCCAGTCCGTAGTGAAAAGAGCTCATCAAGCATTTGGCGGAGAATACGGCGAAGTCTTTGAATGCACCGTAAGAGATGAGGATGGAAAGGTTTTCGTTCCAGATCCGGTCATTGATGAGCGCGAGTTCAATGAAATAGATGAGCTGACAAAGCGTTACGAGAAGGCTACTTCCCCGGGGAAAATTGCCCAGATGGGCAAGAGAATCGCTGCGGCGGCTCCTGAGCAAGCCAAGGAGCTTGCCATCAAGGCCGGTGCCGCCGTGAAGGGCACACTTAACGGACTTACCGAACAGGAACTTATGGCGGCTGCTATCAAGAAGGCGGCAGAAAGTTTCGGCGAGCTCGAGAAGCAGGCCGCAAAGGCAAGCGTAAGCAGGGAATACGTCATCTCGAGAATCAATGAAGGAAGGCAGGAGCAGAAGGTCTCAACCCTGAGCGAAATCAGCCTGCTGCGCTCATACGACGTTGCGGCGACGGCGTCAAAAGAGAAAGTTCAGCACATGGGAATCGCCCTCGTGGAAGGAGGGGGCACCGGAGCTGCCGGCTTCTGGGGACTGCCCGCGAACCTCGCCCTCAGCATGCTCATCTACTTTCGTGCGGTTCAGTCTGTTGCGATGTTCTATGGCTATGACGTCAAAGAAAATCCGGAAGAACTCGCCATCGCGAGCGAGGTGTTTTCCAAAGCGATGTCGCCGACGGCCGTGAACAATTCCGCGAACGATTACGTGGGCAAAATATTGGTTTACACGGAGATGGCGGGCATCAAAAAAGCCGCCAAAAAGCAATGGGCGGCAATGATTGACAAAGGGGGCGCGGCTCTTCTTCTGGCCCAAATGCGCGCGCTGGCGAACGGGGCAGCGAGGAAAGCCCTCGAAAAAAGCGGGAAAGGGGGCCTCGAGGCGGGCGTCTTCACGAAGGTATTGGCACAAATCGGAGAAAAGCTAACGTTGAAGAACATCACTCGATTGGTCCCATTTGTCGGGGCCGGCTTCGGAGCGCTCTTCGATACCGCCCAGATGAGCCAGGTTGTGAAGATATCCGACCTCTTCTATCACAAGCGCTTCATCCTCGAAAAAGAAGACCGGATTCAGCGACTATTGCAGGAGGGCACAGCGTGCGCCCTTGCCGGAAATGATGAGGATGGAGCCATCGATTCCTCAGATTAGCCCTCGCTACACGCCGCTATGTCACATTCCCTAACCCGCACCACGGGGGCGGCGCGCCCACCCCTGGCAGCAGCGCAGGAAGGACACCTGCGCAGCCGCCAGGGGTGCCATTTTGTGCGGTCCCATACCGCTACCCGGCAGTGAGGTAGCCCGCCTGCCCCTCGCGGTCGATGCGGCACATCGCGCACGTCGTCTGCTTGGAGTCGTAGGCCGTGCCGTTGCCGCCCACGATGGCCTTGCAGTTGTAGAACGTGGACGAGCCCGTGCACCCCTTGGGCAGCTCCCAGTCGGCATCGACCAGGATCTTGGCCAGGCTCGTGCAGGCCCCGAACGTGTAGAGCAGGCTCGAAAGCGACGCCGGGCTCATGCCCCGCAGGTCGAGCTCGGCGAGCGCGGAGCACGAGTTGAACGTGTGGTCCATGCGGGTCACGCCCCGCAGGTTCGTCATGCCGGAAACCGACGCGAGCGCGTTGCACCCGTAGAACCAGTAGTTCAGGTTCACGTTGGCGAGCCTCGACGCATCGGCGGCGATCGCCACGGCCTTGACGCTCTTGCCGAAGGACGCTCAGGGGGTTGCCTGGATTGCGTTGTACTTGGCGTTGGCGCACAGCTTGCCCGCGGCCAGCACCTCGCGTCCGGCCGCGTCGGCCTTGGCGAAGCCGATCTTCAGCCCGCCGTCGGCGAACAGCGTGGCATCGAGCCAGGTGCGGATGTCGCTCTCGGGGTCGGTCAGCACGCCGCCCGTGCCCAGCTTGAGCACGGAGGCCCCAGAGGAGGGTGACGGCACAAAGCCGTCGGTGCCGCCCACGAGCTTGCTGCACCCGTAGAGAACGCTCGTGTACTTCTTGATCTTGGAGTTGTCGAACGAGGCCGTGCTCACGGTGCGAAGCTCGCTGCACGAGGTGAACAGCTGGGTCACGTCCTCCACACCGCTCAGGTTCTCGAACCCGCTCACCAACTGGAGGTTCGAGAAGCCGTTGAACCAGTACGCGATGTTCGTGATGCCCGCAGCCTTGAGCGAGGAGTGCAGGTAGACCGTCCTCACCTCGGTGCGGACGTCCTTCCTCGGACGCGTAGCCGCCCTCGTCCACGATGAACGACTGCGAGACCTTGCCGCCGATGGCGTCGAACACCTTGGAGGAGAGCACACCGCTCTCAACCTCCTTGTAGCCCTCGACTCCAGCCGTGCCCGCCTTCGCGCCGTCGAGGGCGGCCACGGCGGCGGCCATCTCGCGCGGCTTGTAGCTCGCAGAGGTGCCGTTCTGCTGGCGGATCGCGTTGGCGATGTCCGTAAGGAGCTTGGTCGATACCGTGCCCACCGTCATCAGAACGTCATCTCCTCGAGGCTCGCGATGGCCGCAATCTGCGCGTCCACGTACTCCCTGGTCGCGTAGGAGGAAAGGCCGGGTGCGCCCAGGCGGGCGAGCCCCTTCACGTAGGCCATCGTCTCCTCCATGTAGCAGACGCCCGTTTTCGCGACCTCTCCCAGGCAACCCGTGTCGGTCGAGATCACAAGGTCGCCCTTCTTGACGAAGTAGCCGTGCACCTTGACCGTGTCCGCCGTCGTCTCGCCGGGCTCGACGTCGAGCCCCGTGCACCAGGCGACGTCGTTGCTGTGCAGGCTGGCGATGAACGCGATGCTCACGTACTCGGAGGCGGCGTTCGAGCTCGCCTGGACCCCGATCACCTGCGCGAGCATCTTGTAGGAGTCCGTCAAGAGGTCGCCGACGCGGTAGCTGCCGGTGGCGGCGCGGAAGGCAGACGTGCTGTTGGCCGTGTTGAACACGCCGTCGTAGGCCATGAGCCACGCGCCCGATTCGCCGGAGGGCCCCTGCGGCCCCGCCTCTCCCGCGTCGCCCTTCGGTCCCTGCTGGCCCTGCTTCTGCTGCGCGTCGACGTCCTGTTCCTGCCTGCCCTGCTGCTGGTTCTCGCCCTGCCCGACCTGGCCCTGCGTCTGCTGCACGTGACTGGACTCACCCTCCATTGCGACCGCCTTTCCGCGTCGTACAGACAAAGAAAATGCCCGCACCTTCTAGGTACGGGCATTGTCCGGGCGTGTCACAGGGGGTCCTCGGATGCGAGGATTAAGGGCGTTACTTCAACAACCCTCGGCTTTTGCGCCACTCATACGTCTCCCAGTAATACTCGACGAGAGTCAAGCAGCTCCCAACGGCGAGCTTTGCGTGTCGGACAGGAAGAGACTGAAACTGCGCAGCGTGGCCATGGCCGTCCCCATAGGCATTGCGAAACTCAATGACGCCGGTCGCAAGACCCTGAAGGCTACCGAGGATTTGCTTAACGATCTTACCTTCGGGACCATTCGTATCCACATCGCCGACAGAGACCTTGAGCAGCTTTGCAGTCTCTTTAGATAGCCTCGGGGCATCCCAATCGTCTGGTATGTCAATTCCTTGGTTGGTAAGAATCGTCTTGCAGCAGCTCTCGAGCACTTCTTTTGATTTGCCAATGGCATCAGTCGGATGCTCGGTGCGCATCCTCATAAGAAGGTCGATCTGCTCATTCATGGACTCGCTCGAGAATTCTTTTTTGATGAAATCTGCCGATTGTTTGTACGGTGATGCGATAGATTGCTCACGCTCAACGAACTTCTTGCATTGGCGGTATCGAGGACCGTAGTTCCTGTCCGCATGCTGGGGATGGGGGTAGTCATCCCAGCTCTCGAACTCGCACTGGTATCGAGTCTCGTAGTGTTCGAAGAGGTCGAAAAGAAGGCGCTGCGAATCAGCGAGGCTGGCTTCGTTGATAAAGGCAACGAGGGACTTCCCCTTTGAGAGTCGATAGTGCTCGCACAGGGGGATTCCCACTGAGCCCAGGGTAAAGGTGTCGAACTCATTCGTGCTGAAGTCGAGAACCCAACCACCCCTGTTAAAGAGGTTGCAGAGAAGGCCCATTTCGTTCTTGCTAAGCATATGGGGCGTCCTAACTCAGGAACCTTCCCAAGGCCCCCATGGCCAAAGGAAGTAGCATCTTGGCCAGGTCAGAGCTGCTCTTTGCCAGGCTTGCCAGCTTTTCGAGCTTTTCCGAGAAGGCCATTTGGTCACGGGTGCTGGAAGCGGCATCAAGGTCCTTGGCCGCCTTGAGAGCTTGATCCTTCAAACCGCTGCCAATGCCATCGATGTTTCTGATTGCATTCAACGTTTCTGTCAGGGAGACGCCCTTGATGCTCACGCTGGAGTTAGAGGAAGACTCAGAGCGTGGGGCGGCATCGATGCTAATCGTGGGATTGAACGTGTTGGTGATTTTAGTGCCGCTTTCCGAGCCCATCTGATCTAGGAACCATCCTTCCGCATAGCCTCGGCCATTGTCGGTCATGATGACCGACGTGAGCGTGTTATCCGCTGCTAGCCCATCTATGAGCCCTTGTCGCTTCAATGTCCAGTAATCGACGATACGGTCTTCGTCCACAGTGACGAACTGCATTTCGCCCGCTTTCTTGAGGGCCTTGTCCTCGGCTGCCAGCTCAAGAGCGAGCTCGTCCGCGTCATCGTCGAAAGCTATAAAGGCGCGGCGCTGTGCCCTAGCCGTATCATAGTGCGATGCGCCAGAGCTGGTCAGGTTCTGAAAGTAGACATGGCCGCTAAAATCGGCCTCAGCCTTTATGAGTCCCCGCTCTCTGAGCGTCATCGCCCCGCGGGAGTGCTTCTTACACACTGGCTGGCCGAAGGTGTCATCCTGGTGCAGGTACAGGTAGGCGAGGGCTGCCTCCTGCTCAACAGTCAAACCATTCAAATAAAACTCCTAGTCATTCAGACACCGCTAAGGCGATGTATGGGGTTGAAAGCACCACCAGGGTGTTTTACCTTGCTAGAGTAATGGAGGAGGCAAGCCCGCCAGAACCTGCCTCCTCATGCAGTGTGTAGGGCCTCGAGGGGAGAATACCTTTGGGGCCCTATTTCCTTTTCACGCGAACGTGAACGTGCCGGGTGACGGTGCCGGTCTTCACGACGCGGCCGCTCTTGGTAACCCGGAACTTGGGAACACGTACCTTAATCGCAGACATAGCACACCTCCTTTCAGCGCTATCGGAATCGTTCCGTTCCGCATGGGACCGCGGTTTGCCGGTCACCTCCTTGCGAATTGGGGTACGGCTCGGACGTCTATGGGAAAGATAGCAGGAAGTCATGCAATTTACAATCCTTGTCCCAAAACGAGTCTACTTTGTCCTATACTGTCTTTGTTAGGAACTAGGATAGGGGCAGCCATGAAGAAGCGCAACGTCATCAACCTCATCAGGTATCACGAGGAACGCAACGAGTCCGCCTTCCGCAGCGAAGCGGCAGAGATAGCGCGTGACTTCGATGCCAGTGGGGACTACCAGCTCGCCGAATACATCATGGCGCTCGTCTCGGACGCGAATGCCTTCGTGCCGCAATCCGACGACGAGGGCGGATTCTTCTGCAAGCTCGAGCCCTCCTCTTCGCCGCTGCCGCTGCCCGAGGCTATTTCGGCGGACATGACGGGCATCTGCAACGCCATCGCGCACAGCGCCGGCGTCAACAAGTTCCTCTTCCAGGGCCCTCCGGGGACAGGCAAGACCGAGACGGCGCGACAGATCGCCCGCATCGTCGGCCGGGAGCTCTTCGCGGTCGACTTCAACGTGGTCATAGACAGCAAGCTCGGCCAGACGGCCAAGAACATCGGAAGCCTCTTCGAGCAGATCAACTCCCTGCGCTTCCCCGAGCGCGCAATCGTCCTCTTCGACGAGATCGATGCTCTCGCACTCGACCGCATCGACACGCATGACGTGAGGGAGATGGGACGGGCGACCTCGGCGCTGCTGCGGGAGCTCGACGCTATGAGTGACCAGGTGGTGCTCATCGCGACGACGAACCTCTACGGCTCCCTGGACAAGGCGCTATCGAGGCGGTTTGATGCAATCATCGACTTCGGCCGCTACACACGGGAGGACCTGCTCGATATCGCGGACGTGCTCCTTGGCGGACTCCTCCAGAGGTTCAGGGGGGCGGGTCGCGACATGCGCCTGTTCAGGAAGATTATGGCGCAGATGGAGGAGATTCCCTATCCCGGCGAGCTCAAGAACATGCTTAAGAGCGCCCTGGCGTTCAGCAGCCCGGATGATCCCTACGACTACATGCGCAGGCTCTATGCCCAGGCCTGCCCCGGATTGCTTGTGGGAGATTTGGCGCGCCTGCGCGAGCAAGGGTTCACGATGAGGGAGATCGAGAAGCTGTCGGGCGTCCCGAGGAGCACGGTGTCACGCGAGTTGAAGGAGGCGTCTGATGAATGATCTCCTTGAGCTCAAGGGCCAGTTTCAGCACAGCAAGGCCCAGCAGCCCGGCGCTCCGGAGCTGCCGAGGGGCCAGCGTGTGACGGCAGAGAAGCTGCGTTCGCTCGCTGCCGACCTCACGAGGATTCGGGACTACTGGGAGGAGCAGGACGTCTCGTTCGACCCGCTCGTGAGCGCCCACTATCGCACCGTCGTAGCGAAGAGCAACCGCATCCGCAGGGTTCTGGGGAGCGACGGCAACGCGAGCGGGCACATCGTCGGTGCTCGTTTCGAGGGGGAGGGCGCGGAGACGCACCACGTCATCACCTACTGCGTCGCCGCGGACGTGCTGGACGAGAGCATCGATGTTCTCGCGACGTGCGCTAACGTCGTGGACGAGCGCTTTGCTGGGGCGATTGACGACGAGGGCCTGAGGAGGGTAAACGCGGGGGGTCTGAGGGAAGATGCGGGCATCAAGAAGTCGGTCTTCGCTCAGATAATCCGTGACGCCCACTATGTGATGAGGTTCGATGTCAAGACGGTCGCGAGGGAAATCGACGACTGGGCCGTGGTCAGCATCTACGACGTCGGCTACCGGGACGTCCGGTCATTCCTCGCGGGCCTTGGCCTCACGCTCATGCCCGACAGGGTTCTTGGGAACGCGGTGAGGCTCGATGCCGACGAGTACGCGAGGCTTACCTTCCGCTATCCCTACCTGGTGTCGATGGCCGTGTCGGACATTTCGCTCCTCACGCAAGACGATTTCGACATTGAGGGGCCGGAGGTCGCGAGCATTCCCGACCCCGGCGACGAGCCGATCATCGGCGTCATCGATACCCCCTTCGACGATCGGGTCTACTTCGCTGACTGGGTGGAGGACCACAACCTTATTCCGGAGGAGATCGGAACGGAGTATGGAGACATGGCCCACGGGACGGCTGTGACGTCCATCATCGTCGACGGACCGAGCATCGAACCCGATCTCGACGATGGCTGTGGGCGCTTCCGGGTGAGGCATTTTGGAGTCGCCAAGGGAGGGCGTTCGAGTTCGTTCGGCTTCGTGAGGCAGGTCAAGGACATCGTGGAGCAGAATCGTGACATCAAGGTGTGGAACATTTCCCAGGGGTCGATGCTGGAGATAGAGCGCAACTCTGTGTCGCCAGAGGGTGCCATACTCGATGACCTGCAGGCACGGTTCGACGACATCGTCTTTGTGGTAGCGGGGACGAATCAGACGACCGATGGGAACCAGGTCAAGATTGGTGCGCCGGCTGACTCGATAAACTCCCTCGTCGTGAACGCGACAGGCTTCTCGGGTCGGACGGCGAGCTATTCGCGCAGGGGCCCGGTTCTCGACTTCTTTAAGAAGCCGGACGTCTGCGCGGTCGGAGGCGACCGCGACAGGGCAATGCACCTCTGCGTGGGTACTGGTGAGACCTTCAAGTCGGGTACGTCTTTTGCAGCCCCTTGGGTCGCGCGCAAGATGGCCTACCTTATGCAGGTGATGGGGCTACCCCGCGAGGTCGCCAAGGCGCTCATCGTAGACTCGGCGGCGGGCTGGGACTACGAGGCGGACAGGTACCGGGGCTATGGTCAGGTCCCGAGGAGAATCGAGGACGTCGTTGAGACCCAGAATGACGAGATCAGGTTCTTCCTCACGGGGACGGCCGACGAGTTCCTCACTTACAACTACGGCATCCCCGTGCCCATAGCGAAGGACAAGTATCCCTACGTAGCCAGGGCGACGCTCTGCTACTTCCCCAACTGCGACAGGCGGCAAGGCGTGGACTACACCAGCACGGAGATGGATCTCCACTTCGGACGGATAGACAACAGGGGGAAGCTGAAGTCGCTCGACAACAACCGCCAGGGCGAGGAGGGCTACACGACTACCGAGGAGGTCGCGCGAAAGAACTACCGCAAGTGGGACAACGTCAAGCACATTGGCGAGGCGTTCACGAACAGCATTCGCGAGCGCAAGGCCTATGACACCGGTATGTGGGGAATCAAGATTCGAACGACGGAGCGTGGAGATAAAAAGCTTGGCCGTGGCATGCGATTCGGTGCGGTAATTACGTTGAAGGAAATCAACGGGGTTAACCGCATCGACGATTTCATCCAGCGCTGTGCCCTCAGGGGTTGGATTGTCAACCGGGTTGACATCCAAAACCGTGTTGACATTTATAACGCAGCGGAGGTTGAGGTTGATTTTGACGAGTAGCCCGATGTCAGCCACGATTTGACGGTTGTCAATCAATAACTCGTACTAGCCTCCGATAATACAAGTCGAGCAGAAAATGAGGCGAAGCGCTACGACATCAAGGGGAAGAAGTACCTGAGCACGCAGGCGAAGCATTACGTCTGCGACTCGGGAATGCGCTATGCGGTCCTGGGGACGCGCAACATGGACTGGGGTCGCATGTACGAGAACGCGGTCTTCCTCGAGCTGATGAGGCGGGGCTACGAGACCTACGTCGGGAAGCTGTACCAAAAGGAGGTCGACTTCGTTGCGAAGAGGGGGTCGGAGCTCGTCTACATCCAGGTGAGCGACGACATCAGCTCCGAATCGACGCTCGAGAGGGAGCTCGCGCCGCTTCTGTCCGTCAGGGACGCGTTTCCGAAGGTCCTCATCGCCCGCACGAGGCACGAGCCCTATACCCGGGAGGGCGTGCTCGTGCTGGACCTCGCGAGGTGGCTGCTCGGCGAACAGGAGTTCTGAGCGTCATTCGGGGATATCGCTCGATAGGGTACACAGGGCCGTTCGTGCCCGCACGGGAAACGCCGCCGTCGTATGGGAGGCCGAAAGCGACCGATTTGCCTTTTACTAAACAAGTTTATCGAGCGCGCGAAGCGATTGAGCTAATGGCGAAGCTCCAACCTATTCGTCAACTTATGGGCAAGCCACCCGAGACTACTCATTTCTCCTACTAGCAACGAAGACCTGCGACCTGGGGTTTTGCGAGCGGTGCGCAAGCCACCCGCGTTAATTCACTTGCGATTGCAGCTGGCGGCTTGCAGACTAAGGGGCGTTTGAGTTTCAAAACGGGCGTTTTCGACGCTATCGAGCCTCCAAAGGCGGCCAATCGCGGCCTTTGGGACAAAAACAAAAACTCAACGTCCTGAGTTTGAAAATAGTTTTTGAAGCTGTCCCAGCTTTTGTCCCCGAGGCCGACGAAGAACGACATGGCGTTACCTGGCGGCACTCGATTCGAGACGGCACCGAAAACTGGATGCAACTGGAATGACGGGACGGCAGAACCGAAGCCATCGAGTGGGAGTAGCCGATCAGGCATTCTATAAAACGATATAATACCAGCTAACAGGCGCGGTTTCAATCGAAGCCGCGCCTTTTGCTATGCGCGGACCGATTCCGCTCATCAGTGCCCACGACCACCCGACGGGGACTGTGTTTTCAGCTCTGATGTCCGCATTACAGATGCGCGAAATAAGGCTTGTTGCGCTTCTCGGACGTGAGCGATGCTCGGTGTATCGCGTTGACGACACTGTGAGAAGGTCAGAAATAGGAACTGTATTCCCATAATTGACTACAGATTGTCGACCAGCCGGATTAGAAAGGGCAAATCGTCCTTACCGGATCGCAGACCTACCATCTCATGAAGGGAGTGAGC
>ERZ1673741.2589-NODE-2589-length-12436-cov-10.213230_pt1 | contig 12436 bp, 10 predicted proteins | sample MGYA00580209_ERZ1673741 | MGnify/ENA primary metagenome ERZ1673741 (study PRJEB41218, sample SAMN15661754) | gut metagenome | host: Homo sapiens | place: Canada: London | collected 2015-08-20/2019-03-30 | study: EMG produced TPA metagenomics assembly of... | reverse complement strand
GGATGTGGCACTGCTCGCCCTTCGTACCGTCCTTGATGCGGATGATGATGCCGCTTTTACCCTCGGGCTGCGGGTCGATGGCGATGTGCTCGGTGGACTGGCGCGCCTCGCATCCGCTGTCCTTTCGAATGTTGAACGCGCCGACGGGCTTGCCCGTCAGGTCGGCGATCTTTTCAAGCAGGGAAGCGTCGATTTCGGTGATCATATTGTGTACTACCTCCTTACTTGTTCAGCACCGGGCAGGAGCCCAGCGTGTCCGCCATGATGAGCGGGAAAATTTCTTCTGTGCTGCCGCGGTGCTTGAGCTCGCCGCCGCCCACGACGACGATCTCGTCGGCGAGCTGGATGATGCGCTCCTGATGCGAGATGATGATCATCGTCGCAAGCTCGCGCTGGCGCAGCTGCTCGAACGTCTCAGTCAGGCGGGCGAAGCTCCACAGGTCGATGCCGGCCTCAGGCTCGTCGAAGATCATCAGCTCGCTGCCGCGGGCAAGGAGCGTTGCGATCTCGATGCGCTTGACCTCGCCGCCGGAGAGGGAGACGTCGACCTCGCGGTCGAGATAGTCGTTGGCGCAGAGGCCTACCTGCGTGAGGTACTTGCAGCACTTGTCCTTGCTGAGGTTTGCATCGCCCGAGGCGATGGTCAGAAGGTTGCGCACCGTGATGCCCTTGAAGCGCGGCGGCTGCTGAAAGCCGTAGCTGATGCCGAGTTTCGCACGCTCGGTGATGCCAAGGTGCGTGATGTCCTGACCGTTGAAGAGGATCTGGCCGCCCGTCGGCGTGACAAGGCCCATGATGACCTTGGCGAGCGTCGTCTTGCCGCCACCGTTGGGGCCGGTGAAGACGATGAGCTTGCGGTCAGGAATGTCGATGGAAATGTCGTTTAAGATCGTCTGCTCTCCCTCAGGGGTGGAGACGGTATAGGTGATGTGCTTCAGTTCCAGCATGAAAAGAAGACCTCCTTACAGAAACTGCCATTGCTTGTCTTTAGTATGGACCGGATGGCAGAGAATGAAAAGTTGCAAATGCAACAAAATGCACAAAAATACAAAACAAATGTAGTTTACCAGAAAAAATGGAAAAAATCAACGAGAGAGGTGCGATTTTCAAGATTTTCTTTTTCCTTGCGGGAAATAGGGAAATATCGGCTCTGCACGCCTGAAAAATGCACGCATAGGATAGAGACGAGAACCGTTCCGGAAAGGGGAAGAAGAACATGACGGAAATAAAAAAGCCCTGCGCCTGCGACTATGAAGCATGCCGCGAGGTGTGGAAGCGCGTCGCGCCGGGGGAGGACCCGTACCCGATGGCGGACAATGCAAACACACAGATGAGCGCACAGGATAGCGAGCTCACGCTCCCGGGCGCGGAGGCGAACCCTTGCTGCATGGGCAGCGAGGCAAGCGTATCGGTCGAGGTGCTGCAGGGCTTTCTGCGCGAGGAACTTGGCGACGCGCAGGTGTACGCGTATCTCTCCTCGTGCACGCCGCGGCGCGAGATGGCGCGAGCCTTCCGCGCGCTGAGCGAGGACGAGAAGCGCCACGCGCGCGATCTGGCTGCCGCGATCTACTTAATCACCGGCAAGGCATACTGCCCGCGCGTGTGCGTGGAGCAGCCGGATACGTGCGACCTCTGCGCGCTGCTGCGCAGCCTCTACCATGCGGAGGCCTGTGCGGGCTACAATTACGCCCGCGCGGGAGAGGAGACGCTGGACCTGTGCCTCAGCAAGCTGTTTGCGGCGATGAGCGAAGACGAATACCGCCACGCAGAGCTCTTGATGAAGCTCCTCGGGCGGAAGATGAACGTCTGACGGGCAGAAAAAAGCGGAGCAGGAGAAATCCTGCTCCGCTTTGCTGTGCTTGGGTCATTCGATCGAGATGATATAGTAATAGACCGGCTGGCCGCCGCAGATCAGATTGACCTCGGCATCCGGGCACTTGCGGGTGAAGGCGTCGCACGCCTTGTGCGCGTCCTCTTCATTCACATCCTCGCCGTAGAAGACGGTGATGAACTCCGCTTCGCGGGACGCTGCCTCGTCGGAGAGCCCGTCGAGCAGCGCGGAGACGTCGCGGTCGGTGCCGAGCAGCTTGCCGTCCAGAAGTGCCAGATAATCGCCCTCGTGGATGTCGAAGCCGTCAAAATCGGAATTGCGCGCGGCGTAGGTGATCTGCGCGGTGGAGACGCACTGCGCGGCGTCCGTCATCGCCTTGGCGATGGCGTCTGCGTCGCTCATGTCGGGATCGACGGCCATCATCGCGCTCACGCCCTGCGGGATGGAGGCGGTTGGGATGACCACGACGGTCTTCTCCGTCAGGCCGATGCACTGCTGTGCGGCCATGATGATGTTCTTGTTGTTCGGCAGCACGAAAACGGTGTGCGCTGGGACCTTTTTGATCTCCTTGAGGATGCTCTCGGTCGAGGGATTCATAGTTTGTCCGCCGCTGATGACGCCGTCGGCGCCAAGGTCGGTGAAGACGTTCGCAAGGCCCTTACCCGCGCAGACCGCGAGGAAGCCAAAGTCCTTTTCGGGCTCGGCTTCACCGGCATTTTCGTGCTCGGCGGCTTCGAGCTCCTGCTCGATGGCCTCAAGGTCGTCGGTGGACTGGGCCTTGCCGCCGGCGGCGAGCTGCTGGGCCTGCGTGCGCATGTTCTCGATCTTCGCAAGCTCGAGCGTGCCGTACTTCTGCGCCTCGGTCAGCGCCTCGCCCGGAATGTCGGTGTGAACGTGGACTTTGAAAGCCTCGTCGTCCTCGCCGATGACGAGCGAATCGCCGATGCCGTCGAGGAAGCGGCGGAACGGCTCAATGCTGCGTCCGCTCTTGCGGACGATGAACACGGTGTCGAACGTGAAGGTGATGTCCTCTTCGTTGAGCATGGCAAAATCGGCCTTCTCCTGTGCATTCTCTTCGGTGAGCTCGGGGCGCTCCTCGCCGCGCAGGGCGCTGAGCATACCGCCGAGAATCAGCAGGAAGCCCTTGCCGCCCGCGTCGACGACGCCGGCCTTTTTGAGAACGGGGTTCATGTCAGTCGTCTGCGCGAGCGTGATCTCGCCCTGGGCGATGGCCTGCTCGATGACGTACTCGACGCTGTTGTGCTCCTCGGCCGCGTTCACGGCGCGCTCGGCAGCGAGACGCGAAACGGTCAGGATCGTGCCCTCGGCGGGCTTCATCACGGCGTTATACGCCGCGGCGACACCCTCCTGAAGCGCGGCGGCAAACGCCGCGCCGTCGGCCTCCTTGCAGCCCTTGAGCTCCTTGGAGATGCCGCGGAAGAGAAGCGACAGAATGACGCCGGAGTTGCCGCGCGCGCCGCGCAGCAGCGCGGACGCCGTGACAGAGGCGGCCTGATCGACCGTCGCGGGCTCGATCTTCTTGAGCTCCTGCGCCGCGGTCTGGATGGTAAGACTCATGTTCGTGCCCGTGTCGCCGTCGGGAACGGGGAATACATTCAAATCATTGATAGCTTGCTGTGCCTGTGCGATGGAGACGGTGCCGAAGAGCAGCATCTCCTTGAACATGGCACCATTGATGGTATCGTGCATAGGATGATGTCCTCCTCGGTTTTTACATATTCATGCTGTCGACGCAAACGTCGATGCTGCGGATGCTTGCGCCGGTGTTTTCGCTGACCATATAGCGCACCTGATTGATGATGGAGCGGCAGACGGCGGCGATGTTCACGCCGTGCTCCACAACGATGTGCAGCTCGATGGAAATGTCCCCTTCTTCGTGGGGAATGATGCGCACGCCCTTGCTCATCGCCTCGCGGCGCAGCAGGTGGACGAGCCCGTCGGTCATCGAGCGGTAGGCCATGCCCTTGACGCCAAAGCAGCTCGTGGCCGCGGCGCCGGTGATATTAGACAGGGCGGCGTCGGAAATGCTGACTTCGCCCTTTTCGGTTTGTAGCCTGATCATGGAAGATACTCCTTTCTCCCTGGTCGATATGATATGACTATATCATTATATACGAAGCGGTGCAGAATAACAAGAGAAAATATTTTGCGTAAAATGCGGGAAAATGTCAAGGACTCTATTGAAAATAAACGGAAATTCACGTATTATGGAAACTAACGAGTTCATTGCGCCCGCTTTGGGCGCTGCGGAGGGATAAACATGAGAGTCATCACAGGCTCGGCGCGCGGACGGCGGCTGGGCGAGCTCAAGGGCATGGAGACCCGCCCGACGACCGACAAGGTCAAGGAAAGTATTTTTAATTGTATCCAGTTCGACGTGGAGGATGCGCGCGTGCTCGATCTTTTTGCGGGCACGGGGCAGCTCGGCATCGAGGCGCTTTCGCGTGGGGCAAAAAGCGCGCTTTTTGTTGACAAGCGTGCAGACGCGGTCAAGCTCGTGCGCGAAAATCTCGCGCTGTGCCATCTGGAAGAAAACGCGCAGGTCATCTGCGGTGATTCGCTCGCCGCGCTCGGCACGCAGAGCGGGAGGTTCGACATCATCTTCCTCGATCCGCCGTACGAAAGCGGACTTTTGGAGCAGGCGATGGAAAAGATCGCGCAGTTTGACATTTTATCACCCCATGGTATAATGGTCGCGGAAAGTCCGCAGAACCAGACGCTTCCCGAGCTTCCCGCGCCGTACGGACTGTATCGCGAGTACCGCTACGGCAAGATCAAGGTGAGCATCTATCACCGCGCGGTGGAGGAAGAGGCATGAGAATCGCAGTGTTTCCCGGCTCGTTCGACCCTGTGACGATCGGGCATCAGGACATTATCGCGCGCGCATCGAAGCTCTTTGACCGCGTGTATGTGTCCATCGTGCCGAACGGGACGAAGACGCACCCGATGTTCACCGACGAGCAGAAGCTCGCGCTCATGCGCGCGAGCGTCGAGGAGTTCCCCAATGTGGAAGCTGAGCTCGGCGGCGGACTTCTGACCGACTACGCGCTGCGCAAAAACGCGCAGTTTCTCGTGCGCGGCGTGCGCAACAGCGTGGATTTTGACGCCGAGCAGCAGCTTTCGCTCATCTATCGCGATGTGTCGGACGGCGCGCTCGAAACGGTGCTGCTGGTCGCGGAGCCGAAGTTTCAGCACATCAGCTCCACGATGGTGCGCGAGATGATCAAATACGGACAAGACCTTGAAAAATATATGCCGCTGCGCGCGGCGGAGCTTGTGAAAGGATGGAGAGAAGACCATGGCGAACAATGATGTGCAGCATCTTTTGGATATGCTTTACGAGATGATCGACGGCGCGAAGAACGCGCCGCTGACGAGCGACAAGTGCATTCTGAACCGCGACGAGGCGCTCGACCTGCTCGACGAGATTCGCGCCCAGCTTCCGGTGGAACTTTCCCGCGCGCAGGAGCTCATCCGCGCAAAGGAGGACTATGTCAAGGCCGCCAAGCGCGACGTCGAGCGCATGATGCAGCAGGCCGAGCAGGACGCGAAGAACAAGGTCTCCGAGACCGAGGTGCTCGGTATCGCCCGCGAAAAGAGCCACGAGATCATCAAAAAGGCCGAGGACCGCTCGCGCGAAATGTACCGCGTGGCCAACGAGTACACCGAGGATGCGCTGCGCCGCACCGAGGAGGCCATCCAGATGGCGCTCGAGGAGGTCAAGCAGTCCCGCGTGCGCTTCCGCGCCGCCTCTGCCGAGCAGATGCAGAAGCGCCGCGAGGAGCTGGCACAGTCAGCCGAAAAGCAGACACAGAACGGATAAAATTTTGTCAAAAGTGACAAAAACCGACATGATCGGTAGACATAATCTATATTTGGGCATAGCATGAAGGGCCGCCACAAGATATTGTGGCGGCCCTTTTTTAACCAAAAACAAAGTAGAACATGCGTTTTAAAAATACGGTGCACTGGCCGAATTTTTGCAGGAAAAAGCGATAAAAGGCTTGAAATCTCAGGGAAATTTCTGCTTGCATTTTTTATGTGAATCTCGTATACTCAAAACAAGGGTGGGGGAAAGTGGTGTATCATACCATGAAAATGGCTTACTTTCCCACATAAGCATCAGATCGGACGCGGCACGGCTTTTTCCAAAATGAAGAAAAGGCCGCGCTTTCGTGCCCTCTGTATGCGAAAATGCACAGAAAAAGGGGGTCAGCCGCCGTGACGGGTCAGTATCAGCACACGATCGACGCCAAGGGGCGGCTCTTTATCCCCGCGAAGCTGCGCGAGGAGCTCGGCGACACGTTTTATGTCACCATGGGCATGGACTCCTGCCTGAGCATCTATTCCGACGCCTCCTGGGCGCGCTTCACCGAAAAGTTTGAAAGCCTGCCCTACACGAAGACCAAGGCCATGCGCCCGCTCTTCGCCAACGCCGCCAAGTGCGAGCCCGACGCGCAGGGGCGCATCGTGCTGCCGCAGAAGCTCAGAGCCTACGCCCACCTTGAAAAAGACGTGGTCGTGATCGGTGTTTCGAACCGCGCCGAGATCTGGAATGCGGAGAAGTGGGCAGAGATCGAGGCCGAGGAGCTCAATCCCGAGAATCTGGCCGCCGTGATGGAAGAGCTGGGATTCTGATATGGAAGAGAACTACGGCCATAAGCCGGTACTGTTGCACGAGTGCCTCGGCGCGCTCGCCATCAAGCCCGACGGCATCTATGTGGACGGCACGCTCGGCCGCGCCGGACATTCGCTCGAGATCGTGCGCCGCCTGACGACGGGCCGTCTCATTGCGCTTGACCGTGACGAGACCGCGATCGAAGCGGCAAACCGCCGCCTCGGCGATTATTTGGACAAGGTCACGCTCGTCCACAGCAATTTCAGCGCGCTCGACGCTGTGCTGCACGAGCTGGGCGTCCACGGCGTGGACGGGATGCTTTTTGACCTCGGCGTTTCCTCCCCGCAGCTCGACGAAGCGCAGCGCGGGTTTTCCTACAAGCAGGACGCGCCGCTCGATATGCGCATGGACGAATCCGCCGCACTGACCGCGCGCGAGGTCGTGAATACCTATTCTTATGAAGAGCTGCGCCGCATCCTCTTTGAATACGGCGAGGAGCGCTATGCGCCCGCCATCGCGAAGAGAATTTGCCAGCACCGCGAGCAAAAGCCCATCGAAACGACGCTTGAGCTCGCCGATATCATCCGTTCGGCCATGCCCGCGAGCGCGCTGCGCGAAAAGCAGCACCCTGCCAAGCGCAGCTTTCAGGCCATCCGCATTGCCGTGAACGACGAGCTGGGCGAGCTTCCGCCGATGCTCGACGCGGCGGAGAAAAATCTGAAACCGGGCGGACGGCTCGCGGTCATCACGTTCCACTCGCTCGAAGACCGCATCGTCAAGAAGAAATTACAGGAGCTTGCACAGGGCTGCATCTGCCCGCCGGAATTTCCGGTGTGCGTGTGCGGACGAAAGCCAAAGGTCAAGCTCATCACAAGAAAGCCCATCGTTTCGGGCGAAGAAGAACTCGCAGAGAATCCCCGTGCCCGCAGCGCCAAGCTGCGCGTCGCGGAAAAGTGCTGACAACAGCCGAAAATACGCAAAAGAAAGGAGATCGCCATGGCCAGCCGCAGAGAGCAGAACATGAAATACCGCCGCTACAGCGGACGAGTCAATGGCAATCTCGCTTACGATCCCGCCTACGAAGAGCGCCAGCGCAGGCTGCGCCGCGAGCGTGAATACGAGCGCGAGCACGAGCGTCAGCGCGAGGAATTCATGCGTCCCCCGCAGCGGAAGGTGCAGAAAAAGGCTGCGCCCGTCCGCCGTCAACGCGAAAAGGTCTCGCTCGGCACGCTGTGCGGCTTTATGGCGCTGGCCGCAATGGTCGCGCTGATGATCATGTGCCGCGCACAGCTGACGGAAATCTCCGCGCAGGTCGTCTCCGTGCAGAAGGAGATCTCCGCGCTCGAGGACGAGCATGTCGCGCTGCTCACGCGCTACGAAAAAACCTTTGACCTCACCACCATCAAGGAGGCGGCGGCCGCGGCCGGTATGGCCAAGCCCAGCGCCTCGCAGGTCTACTACATCGACCTGTCGGAGCCCGACAGCGTGGTCGTCTACCAGCAGAAGAGCCAGAACGTTTTGTCGCGGGTGCTCACGTCGCTTGGCAACGGCGTATGCGCAGTGGTGGAATATTTCAAATGAGCGAAGCTATACATAAGGAGTAAGGAGCTTCCTTACTCCTTTTCCATTTTTAAGGAGGATGAACGACTGTGGCACCACGCCCCCAGAACCAGAAAAGACGGCCCGAATCCGCGCGCCGCGCAAACCGCATCATTCAGACAAGAACGCTGCTGCTTCTGGGCGTGTTCGGCGTGCTGACGTTTGTGCTGCTCTTCACCCAACTCTATCACTGGCAGATCACCGAGCATGACGAGCTCCAGTCCGTCGCTGTGCGCCAGCAAACGCTGCGCACCACGGTGGAGGCGAGCCGCGGCACGATCTACGATCGAAACGGCACCATCCTCGCGATGTCCGCCTCGGCGGAGGATATTTTCATCTCTCCGAAGGAGATCATCGAAAACGATCAGGATCAAAACCTGATCGCGGGCGGCCTTGCTGAAATTCTGAACCTTGACCCCGCTGACATTCTCAAAAAGATGGAGAAAACGAACTCGCAGTACGAAGAGCTCAAGAAAAAAGCGGACGATGAGCTCGCCGACAAGGTGCGCGAATTCATCAATGAGAACGACCTCAAGGGCGTTTTCATTCGTCCGACGAGCAAGAGGACCTATCCCAAGGGGACGCTCGCCTCACAGGTCATCGGCTTTGCCAATGAAAACGGCGGCGCGATGGGCCTTGAGGCGGCGTACAACGACGAGCTGACCGGCGAGAACGGTATGGTCGTCACCGCGCGCGACCGCGACGGCCGCTCCGTGCTCTACCAGTACGACCAGTATTTCGACGCGGAAAACGGCTGCGACCTGCACACGACGCTCGACACGACCATCCAGTATTACCTTGAGAAAGGTGTGCAGGAGCTCGAGGCGCGCTTCGGCACTGGCAAGGGCGCCGAGGGCATCGTCATGGATGTCAACACCGGCGCGGTGCTGGCGATGGCGTCGCTGCCGACCTACGACTTGAATTCCCCCGGCATGGTCTACAACGACTTTCTGACCTCCGGCATGACGGAGGAGCAGGTCCTCGAAAACATGAGAGACCTTCTCAACAAGCAGTGGCGCAGCAAGGCCATCAACGACACCTACGAGCCGGGCTCCACGTTCAAAACACTGACGCTCGCGATGGCGCTTGAGGAAAACGTTGTCGACCTGAACACGGGCTTCTATTGCAGCGGCAGCGTAAAGATCGAGGGCGAGACCATCAACTGCTCCAAGCGCGCGCCCGGTCACGGCCAGCAAAACCTGACGCAGGCGTTCGCCAACTCCTGCAACCCCGCGTTCATCAACATCGGCCTTCGCATCGGCAACGACAAGTTTTACCAGTACATGCTGGACTTTGGCCTGACGGAGAAGACCGGCGTCGACACCACGGGCGAGGCCAGCGGCTTCGTCAACAGCGAAATTAAATATTCGACGCTGGCGCTGGCGTGCTACGCCTTCGGCCAGAACTTCAACGTCACGCCCATCGCGCTGCTGGCGGCGCAGTGCGCCTGCGTCAACGGCGGCTACCTCTATACGCCCTATCTTGTCGAAGAGATCACCGACCAGGACGGCAACGTCGTCTCCAAGCACGACTCCACGCCCATCCGTCAGGTCGTCTCCGAGGAGACGTCCGCGCTTGTGCGCGACATCATGGAGTATGAGGTCACGACTGGCACGGGCAAGAACGGTCAGGTCGCGGGCTACCGCATCGGCGGCAAGACCGGCACGGCCGATAAGGTCGGCGGCGGCGTCATCGTCTCGTTCGTGTGCTTCGCCCCCGCGGATGACCCGCAGGTGATGATGCTCCTGACGCTCGACGAGCCGAGCAAGTGGACCGGTACCTACGTTTCCGGCGGTAACATGGTCGCCCCCGTGGCGAGTTCCGTCATGGGCGAGATCCTGCCGTATCTCGGCATTGAGCCGAGCTACACCGCTGAAGAGCTCGTCGGCGCGGATAAGACTGTGCCGAACGTCGTCGGCCTCAGCAAGGACGCGGCGGCCGAGCGCCTGAGCGCGAACGGCTTCAGCTTCCGCACCGTCGGCAGCGGCGATACCGTCACCGACCAGACGCCCGCAGGCGGCGCGATCGTACCGAACAGCGCGGAGATCATCCTCTACCTCGGCGCGGAGAAGTCGACTGACAAGTGCATCGTCCCGAACGTCGTGGGCGACAGCGCCGCGACCGCGAACCAGAAGATCGTGAACGCGGGGCTCATCATGGGCGTTTCCGGCGCGACGAACGCAAGCTCGTCCACGGTGCGCGCCATCTCGCAGAGCATCGCCGCGGGCACGGAGGTCGAGGCCGGTACGGTCGTGCGCGTCCAGTTCAGCGACAGCTCGGTGCGCGACTAAAGACAGCAAGACCCAATTCCGAAAGGAATTTTTCAAACGCAGTTATCTGAGCTTATTTCCGCATTAGAAGACAAAACGGTGCATGCGCCGCCTGACCTGATAGTCAGAGGCCTTGCGCTCGATTCCCGCAAGGTAGAAGAGGGATTCCTCTTCTTCGCCCTGCCGGGGGAGAAGGAGGACGGCGGCGAGTTTATCGCCGAAGCCAAAGCGCGCGGCGCGGCCTGCGCCGTGTGCGAGCATCCGCCGGAGACGGAAATTCCCTATATCTTAGTGCCGGATGCGCACAAAGCGCTTGCGCTTTGCGCGGCGGTATGGTATGGTACTCCGGCGGGAAAACTCACCGTGGTCGGCGTGACCGGCACAAACGGCAAAACGACCACGACGTATCTTATCAAACAGCTTTTGGAGCGCACGAAGGGCGCAAAGGTCGGCCTGATCGGCACGAATCAGAATTTGATCAGCGACAAGACCATCCCGACCGACCGCACAACGCCCGACGCGCTGACCGTGCAGCGCCTGCTCGCCCAGATGGTCGATGCGGGCTGCACCTATGCCGTGATGGAGGTCTCGTCCCACGCGCTGATGCAGAGCAGGGTAGAAGGAATCCGATTCCGCGTCGGTGTTTTCACGAACCTGACGCAGGATCATCTTGACTACCACGGCACGATGGAGGCCTACTGCGACGCGAAGTCGAGGCTTTTCGACCAGTGTGACATCGCCTGCGTCAACGGTGACGATGCGTGGACGGAGCGCTTGCTCGCCCGCTTTACGAGCGAGCGGATCACATTCGGGCAGGGCATGACGAATGACCTTGTCGGCTGGCGTGCCCGCTACGAAAACGACTGTGTGCGCTTTACCGCCTGCACCGACTTCGACCACGAGGAGACGAGGATCGGCATCCCCGGCGGCTTTTCGCTCTATAACGCGCTCGCGGCGCTCTGCGCCGTGCAGGCGCTCGGCGTGCCGCTTTCCGACGCGGCAAAAGCGCTGACGGAATGTGTCGGCGTTAAGGGGCGGTGCGAGGTCGTACCGCTTGATGCACCGTTCACCGTCATCATTGACTATGCGCACACGCCCGACGGGCTCAAAAATATTCTCTCCACGGTCTGCGGCTTTGCCGACGGGCGCGTCATCGCGCTCTTTGGCTGCGGGGGAGACCGCGACAGGACAAAGCGACCCCGCATGGGCCGCATCGCCGCGGCGCTCTCGGACTTCGTTGTCCTCACGAGCGACAATCCCCGCACCGAAGACCCTTACACCATCCTGCGCGATGTGCTCCCCGCCCTTTTGGAGAGCAGAACGCCGTTCGCCGTCATCGAGAACCGGCGCGAGGCCATCGGCTTTGCTCTGCGCGAGGCGAAAGCGCGCGACGTCGTCGTCCTCTGCGGCAAGGGGCACGAGACCTATCAGGAGATCGGAACGATAAAATACCACCTCGACGAGAGGGAGGTCGTGCGCGAGAGGTTCGCGCAAGTACAAAGGAAGGACGCCGCCGACGCGGCGAAGGAAAACGAACATGAAGATCATCATTGCCTGCATACTGAGCTTCGCGGTCTCCGCGATCACGGGAAAATTTCTGGTCCCTGAGCTGAGAAAGCTCAAGGCCGGACAGAGCATCCGCGAGGACGGCCCCACCTGGCACGCCGGAAAGGCCGGCACGCCGACGATGGGCGGCTTAATGTTCATCCTCGGCATCTTCGTCTCTATCCTGATCTGCGGCTGGAAGGGCATGATGGCGGGGGACTTTGAGCACCTCTACATCTTCTTTTTTGCGCTGATCTTCGGCGGCATCGGCTTTTTAGACGACTTTGAAAAGGTGAAGCACAAGCAGAACCTCGGCCTCACGGCCATCCAGAAGTTCCTGCTCCAGCTCGCCGCGGCGGTCGCGTTCCTCTGCCTGATGCGCTTTGAGGGCATGCTGACGCCGAACCTCTACGTGCCGTTTTTCAACACGCAGATCGTCATGAGCTGGTGGGTGTACATGGTGTTTGCGGCGTTTGTCATCGTCGGCACGGTCAACGCCGTCAACATCACGGACGGCATCGACGGCTTGGCCGGCAGCGTGACGGTGCCGGT
>ERZ1673741.2586-NODE-2586-length-12454-cov-4.456166_pt1 | contig 12454 bp, 10 predicted proteins | sample MGYA00580209_ERZ1673741 | MGnify/ENA primary metagenome ERZ1673741 (study PRJEB41218, sample SAMN15661754) | gut metagenome | host: Homo sapiens | place: Canada: London | collected 2015-08-20/2019-03-30 | study: EMG produced TPA metagenomics assembly of... | reverse complement strand
CGCCTGCGCGTAGCTCATATCCTCAAAATAGGTGAGATAGAGGACTTCCCGATAGCCCGGGTTCATTTCGCTCATGCAGAAATGCAGAATGCGGTTTCGCTCCTCCGTCCGGATGACCTCCTCCACCAGCAGCCGTCCGTCCGGCTCGCCGGTCAGCGCATCGAGGCTGAACAAGGTCTTTCGTTTGCTCTTATGGCGCAGCGCCATGTGCCGCGCCGCCTTATAGAGATACGCCTTGAAGCCGCCGTCCCGTATCTTCGGCTTTTTCGTGAACAGATAGGCGAAAACGTCCAGCATCAGCTCCTCCGCCTCGTGAACGTCGTGCAGATAGCCGTCGATATACAGGGTCAGGGGGTCGCCGTATTTTTTCATCAGGGCATTGAGTCCTTCGTCGTCGCCGCTCAGATATTGGCGGTATAAAGCCTCGTCGCAGGTCATAGCGTTCACTTCCTTTTTGCGGATGCTTCCAATTCCAATGCGGAGAGGATCCGCATGGATAATACTCAATACAATACATTATATACGAATATCCGAATAAAAAGCAAGCCCACACGGATGACACACCAAACGAGCAATCCAGAAACTTATTCTCTTCCGGCTCCATTTGCTCCTGTTTTCCAGCTTCTATCGGCTGTTCACTGCTCTGTGCCGGTAACCAAAATAAAAAAAGTCCATGCATCTGTATCTCTACAAACACATGGACGAATTCACTGCCACTCTTGATATTTGGCGTATCCTTCCTACGAATTACTACACACTTTTTTCTTTTACCTAATTTCTTATGCTACCATACTTCCCTGAAAACCTCAATGCATTTTTCTTAATGGCGCCGGTCTATACCAGCATTATTATAATAAGCTGCTTTTTCCTGATACATTCTGCGTTCAGCTTCCATCAGCAAGAGGTCAAATCCACGCTCCCAGCTTTCCTGCCATACTGATCCGACTGCCATTACTACATCTTTTTTCTTCATGCCAGCCTTCATACGTTCTATCCGCTGCTTCAGTTCCTCTTCTCCGATACCTGCACACAGTGCCAGAAGTTCATCCCCTCCAATACGGAACAGTCCATAGTCTGAAAATTCCTCACGGAGTAATTCGCCGGCACGCAGAATGAGCTGGTCACCTGCCTGATGACCTAAAGTATCATTTACCCTTTTCAGTCCTGTAATATCGCAATACACCACACCAAAGCCTGAAGTCCCTGATGTATCTGTAACATACTGTTCCATGGCAAACCGGTTTCCAAGTTTCGTAAGCTGGTCACTATAGCTCATCCGTTCCAATTCCCGCACCAGATTACGCCTTCTGATGCTGGAGACAATAAAATATCCCATAATCTGAAGCATATTAGAAGTATAATCCAACATTTTTTCGGGAGGATTATCAACTCCATAAAAACCGATGATTTTCTGCCCTTCATACAGTGGAACTACTACCAGCGTTGAAATATTCTGTTGTTTCAGATTCTCATACTGCAGTGGATCACTCTCACGTATATTTTCCAGATTACCAATGATAATATTTTTGCCTTCCCTAAAATTGCGGTACCAGTTCTCGCATACTTCAGCCGGAACATTCTGCAAATTATCTTTCTCAGGCCTGATACCATTCGCTACCCATTCATAGGTGTTATCGTCATTTCCCAATAAGTTTTTTTCAAAAATATAGGTACGTTCTCCATTCAATGCCTTTCCAAGATATTCCAGAATAATTTCCAGCGACTGTTCTGACGTAGGGGCATTTAACGAAATTCTTATGCCCTCATTTATAATAGCCTCCATATTTTCATAGTTTTGAATCAGACTTCCCTGTTTTTCTTCGTTGCTGACATCCAGTGCAATTTCTACCCGGTAACGTCGACCATCCTGTTCCAGCATAGTATCCTTCAACAACAGATGTTTGCCAAGAACCGGATTATAATACTTCCATTCTTTAAACTCACCTTCTACCAGTTCCTGATTATTGCACATACTACAAGGGGCGGCATTATGCTGCATCACCTCATAACATTTCTTTCCTTTTATTTCCTCCTGGGTCTGAAATCCAAAGTTTTCCCGTGTTTTCCGGTTCATATACACAAGCTCATATGTATCAACATCTGAGACATATACAAGTTCATTAAGATTTTCAAAGAAATTCCAAATCTTTTCCACTGTTTCTATCCTTTCCGTCAATTACATTACTTACATTTTATCCCTGGACATCATTTTATCTCTCCGGCAGCACCAAAAACAGTCCCATTAATCAGTGACTGCACCAATCAGTTCATTGATATCTTCAACTCCATTATTTTCCATATAATCCTGTATACCATTGATAATATCAATCGTTGCGGTAGGATTAGTAAAGTTTGCAGTTCCCACAGATACTGCGGTTGCTCCTGCCAGTATCAGTTCCAATGCATCTTCAGTGCTCTGTACACCTCCCATTCCGATAATCGGAATATTCACTGCCTGGGCTGCCTGATATACCATACGCACTGCAATTGGATGCACTGCCGGTCCGGACATCCCACCAGTTCTGTTTGCCAAAGCAAATTTTCTGCGGTTTACATCAATCTTCATTCCAGTCAGTGTATTAATCAGGGAAATTACATCTGCTCCGCCTGCTTCTGCCGCTTTTGCCATCTCTGTAATATCCGTTACATTCGGGCTCAATTTCATAATAACCGGCTGTCTTGCATATTTTTTCACTTCTTTTGTAATTTCTTCTACAGAAGCTGCATTCTGTCCAAAGGCAATACCGCCTTCTTTGACATTTGGGCAGGAAATATTGATTTCCAGCATATCTACCGGCTGTTCGGCCAGTCTTTCCACAACTTCTATATAATCGGAGGCTGTTTTTCCACAAACATTTACAATAATGCGTGTGTCATAGTGGGTAAGAAATGGAATATCACGCTGTACAAATACATCAATACCAGGATTCTGTAAACCGATAGCATTTAACATTCCACCGTACACTTCTGCCACACGAGGGGTCGGATTCCCCGGCCATGGTACATTGGCAACACCTTTCGTCACTACTGCACCCAGTTTATTCAAATCTACAAATTCACTGTATTCCTGACCGGAGCCAAAGGTTCCGGATGCTGTCATAATCGGGTTCTTCAATAATACTCCTGCCAGATTTACTCTTGTATTCATTAAAGTTCCACCTCCTCAGCCCGGAAAACCGGTCCTTCTTTACATACACGTTTGTTATTGACATTGGAATGTTCGTCCTTGTCCTTAGACTGGCACACGCAGGCTAAACAGGCTCCGATTCCACAAGCCATACGTTCTTCCATGGAAATCCAGCACTCAATCTGTTTCTCTTTTGCATATTCCTTAATAGCTGCCAGCATCGGCTTTGGTCCGCAGGCATAGATAATATCTGCTGTCAGCCCATTTTCACGGATGGCATCCAATACATTTCCTTCTGTTCCGGCACTTCCGTCCTCAGTTGCCACATAGACTTCTCCTTCTTCACGAAATTCATCCATCAGGAAAAGCTCATCCCGGAAACCAAGTACCATCTGCTTTTCACAGTCCAATTCTTTTGCCAGCTCTAACATTGGCGGAATACCAATTCCACCCCCAATTAAGAACGCTTTCTTTTCTTTCTTCGGAAATCCATTTCCCAGCGGTCCTGTTATATTAAGAATTCCGCCGGTATGCATACCGGAAAACTCTTCTGTTCCCTTTCCAACTTTACGGTATACCAGACGGATGGCATTATCCTTTTTATCAATTTCACAGATACTGATTGGTCTTGGAAGCAGCCTGCTTCCTTCATTACAATATACAGATACAAACTGACCTGCTTTTGCATGCGCTGCAATCTCTTCCGTACGCAGCCACATACTGTAAATGTCATCCGCAATTTCTTCCTGGCGGATAATAATCGCCTGTTCTTTAAACTTCTCTGCCATCTTCTTCTCCTATCTTGCCTGTAAAGCTCCATCGATATCTTTTATCATTGCCTCTACTGCTGCTCTGGATGCATCTGCAAAATGTTCTGCTCCAAAAGATGCATAAGCCTCCTGCTTATATGCTGCAATGATTCCACGGGATGAATTGACAATTGCACCCAGTCCGTTTTCGTCGAAGTAATGTACTAAGTCCGCTCCTTTTCCACCCTGGGCACCGTATCCCGGAACCAGGATAAAGCTCTTTGGCATTACTTTACGAAGGACTTTTCCTATCTCCGGATAGGTTGCTCCTACTACTGCTCCCACATAGCTGTAGTTATCTCCCATGACTTCTTCGCCCCACTGTGCTACCTTTTCACCGACATATTCATACAGTGGTCTGCCATCAATTAATCTGTCCTGGAATTCTCCACTGGATGGATTGCTGGTCTTAACTAAAATGAAGATACCTTTTTTCTCTTCTTTACATACTTCCAGGAAAGGCTTGATTCCGTCTGAACCAAGATATGGATTAACGGTTGCAAAGTCTTCATCAAAAGCAGAAAGCTTCTTACTTCCCACCTGGACTTTACCAAGATGTCCCACTGCATAAGCTGCGGATGTAGAACCGATATCGCCACGTTTTACATCTCCGATTACCACAAGGTCTTTGGAGTGGCAGTAATCTACTGTCTTCTGATATGCTTTCACACCCTCTGTTCCAAACTGCTCATACATGGCAATCTGTGGTTTTACAGCAGGAATCAGATCATAAGTGGCATCTACAATTGCTTTGTTAAACTGCCAGATTGCTTCTGCTGCACCCTCTAAAGTCTCACCACGCTCCTTAAATGCTGCTGCCTTAATATGTTCCGGAACATAATCTAACATCGGATCTAAGCCGACAACGATTGGTGCATGGGTTTTCTCGATTTTTTTAATTAATTTGTTAATCATATCTTTAAGCCTTTCTTTTTCTTATTCTTCTGCTGCATCATATACAATTTTGCCGTCACAGATAGTCATCATTACTTTACCGGTTACTTTTCTGCCGTGGAATGGTGTATTCTTTGCTTTCGACCAGAACTTGTTCTTATCAATAGCATAAGTGCATTCCGGATCAAAAAGCATGACATCTGCCATTCTTCCCTCTTCCAAAGTTCCTTTCTTCAAATGAAGAATCTGTGCCGGGTTATAGCTCATCTTCTCTACCATCTGCATCGGTGTTAAGTATCCACCCAGCACGAGTTCTGTATAAGTCAGTGCTGCTGCAGTTTCCATTCCAACGATTCCGAATGGTGCCTTTACCATGCTGCTATTTTTTTCATCTGCTGTATGCGGTGCATGGTCTGTAGAAATGACTTCCATGGTTCCGTCGGAAAGTCCCTTTTTCAATGCCTCCACATCATCTTTCCGGCGGAGTGGCGGATTCATCTTATAATTAGTATCTCCCTCTACCATATCATCTGATGTCAGTGTAAAATGATGCGGACATACCTCTGCGGATACCGGAATATGCTCTAACTTGGCATATTTTACCATGATTACACTGTTCTTTGTGGAGCAGTGGCAAAGATGCAGGTGTGCACCGGTATCTTTGGATAACAGGATATTTCTTGCAATCATGATATCTTCTACGGAATTGGTAATTCCAGCCAGTCCCCACCGTTTTGCATTCTCATCCTCGTTGACCACGCCGGAGCCAACCAGATTCTTATCTTCGCAATGTGACAGTACCGGAATGTTACAGTCTCTTGCTACCAGCATGGCATCTCTTGCAAGAAGTGAATTCATGACTGATTTGCCATCTTCACTGATTGCAGGGCTTCCTGCCTCCACCATCTCTTTGATGTCAGCTAATTCCTCTCCCTGCTGTCCTTTTGTTACAGCACCAACCTGTAATACATGCACCAGTCCGACACTTTCTGCCTTATGATGTACATAACGTACCACATCAGCATTATCTACCACCGGCTTGGTATTTGGCATTGCAAGTACCGTGGTATATCCGCCTCTTGCTGCGGAACGGGTTTCTGTTTCAACATCACCCTTATGAGTAAATCCTGGATCCCGCAAATGCACATGCATATCAACGAGTCCCGGCATTACATACAGTCCTTTGGCATCGATAGTCTTCTCTGCCTTTTTCTTGATATTTTTCCCTCTTTTGGTAATGACTCCATCTTCTATGAAAAGGTCCATTACATCATCTGTTTTCGTAGCCGGATCTAAAATGCGGCCACCTTTTATTAAGATTGTCATGTGGAATACCTCCTGTTGCTCCTATTTTAGCATACAAGCAGTTCTGGGGCAATCTGCTCATGCATGTATTTTCTCAAATAGCTCCGGAGGTACATATGCTTCTATACGGATTCCCTCCGGCAGATATTCTTCTGCTATTAATTCTCCTGTTTCTCTTATCTGCTGCAGCAATCCACCCTTGTCATATGGCAGAACTGTCTCAAGATAGTGTTTGTTCTCCCGCAGTATCCGGGCGAGGCAGTCTTTCAGTTCTTCTAGTCCATCACCTCTTGCTGCAGATACCCGTAAAGTAATATCTGCCCTGCCATCCCGCAATGGTTCCCGGTCTGTAATAGCATCCTGCTTATTAAACAATGTCAATATCTTTTTATCTGTAACCTCTAACTGGTGCAATGTCTCATATACAATATGCATCTGCTTGGCAGCCTGTGGATTGGATGCATCCACCACATGAATGATAAAATCTGCATACTTAGCTTCCTCTAAAGTACTACGGAAGGCATCAATCAGATGATGCGGCAGTTTTCGGATAAACCCTACCGTATCCGTAAGCAAAAGCTTCTGGCTTCCCGGAAGTTCCAACATTCTGGTAGTCGGGTCTAAGGTTGCAAAAAGTTTATCTTCTGCAAGAATTCCAGCTCCGGTCAGAGCATTTAAAAGGGTTGATTTACCGGCATTGGTATACCCTACAATCGCTGCCACCGGAACACGATTCCGCTGTCTTGCTACACGATTCACTTCCCGGTGCCGTTTCACTTCCTCTAACTCCCGTTTGAGCTGGCTGATTCTTGATGCAATCAGACGACGGTCTACCTCTAACTTTTTCTCTCCCGGACCTCTCGTTCCAATTCCTCCTCCCAGCCTTGACATACTCTTTCCTATGCCGGAAAGACGACTCATGCGGTAACGAAGCTGTGCCAGTTCCACCTGTATCTTTCCTTCACTGGTAGATGCTCTGGCAGCAAAAATATCAAGGATAATTAAGGTTCTGTCCATCACTTTTACGTTCAGGGCATCTGAAAGATTCCGAAGCTGTGCCGGGCTTAGTTCGTCATCGCAGACAATTCCTGTTGCATTGGTCCATGCAATTTCATCCAGCAGCTCTTCTACTTTTCCGCTACCAATATAAAGCCCCGGATGTATTGTCTGACGGTTCTGGATTACCCTGCCCACCGTTACTGCTCCGGCAGTCTTCACCAGCTCCTCCAATTCATCCAGGGAGTCTTCTGTATCATCGCCATCCTGGCTGCTTACGCCAACCAGGATGACTCTTTCTTCCATTTCATTGTTTTCAAAAAATTCAGGCATAAAATATCCTTTTCTTACTTTCTGTTTATGCAAACACACTCTGTCCGTTCTGGGATAATCCTGCAGAAATATTTAAAATTGCAGCAAAATCATTCTGTAATTCATTTGAGCATTTCTCTGCTTCCAGATAAATTTCTTCTGCTTTTTCAGCGTTCTCATCAAACAGTGCCTGCTGCACTTCTTTTCCATATCCATGGAATCTTCTGTGTTTCTCTGCCAGTGCATTCCAGACCGGTGCAATTGCCGGATTTTCCGGATGCATGGAATGGTAAAAATGACCAAAGCCGCATTTTGTATCATCAAATTGTAACGTAAGGACATTCTTTTCAGTTACCATGGTATGTAGAGTCTCAAGCCATGCCCTATGTGCTTCCATTGCTTTTTGTACATAAGCATCAAAAACTGCATTATCCATACGGTAAAATGCATCACGGCTCATTTCTCCTATAACCTTCGCCACATTATCCATACCCGTTTCAACCTGGGTTAATGGTTCTACCGAACCTTTTAAATTTCCATTTATAACGGTCAGCAATTCTGCATCATTGCTGAGATTACCGCACTGGTCTTCAATACAGGACACCTGGGTTTCCAGCACATTCATGGAGCTGCTGATTTCTTCACTGATACCAGCAAGGGAACCAATCGATTCGCTGATGGTTCCAACATTTTTCTTGTTCTCGTCATTAATATTCCATACAGCATTAATCTTCTGATCAATATTGTCAAGAGATGTAATTGCAACATCCACACTCTTAGAACTCTTCTCAGAAGCATCGCGGATTCCTTCTACGAATTCACCCATATTTCCGGTTAACTGTTTGGTTCCCTCTGCCAGCTGACGGATTTCTTCCGCTACAACGGCAAATCCCTTTCCTGCTTCTCCTGCTCTTGCTGCCTCGATTGATGCGTTCAATGCCAGCAGGTTGGTCTGTTCGGAAATTGCATTGATACCTTCAATGACTTCATTCATATGATTGATAACATCCATCAATGCATCCATATTCTTCTTCATTTCTGTGGATTCTGAGATTGCATCTTTGGATAAATCCCGGATAGCTGTCAGTTCTTCCTGGCCATTCTCTATCTTCTTATAAATATCAGTAGTTTTCTCTGATACATCAACAATTGTATTGGTCAGACCCTCATGGGCATTTCTTACTTCCTCTGCAATACTGGATGTTTCTGCTGCTGCATCATGGATTGCCTTTGTTGCTGTATTGACATCCTCTGCTGTCGTTGTCATCTTTACGGTATCATGTCCAACTTTCAGGCCTAAGGCACTCATTGTCATAACTGCCTGCATATCTTCCCCATATACCTGTGCAAGCTGACGTCTGCCAGCGCTCATGCGTTCATACATATTCTGCAATTCCGGTGAACCTGCAGCATAATTCTCTTCTTTCATCTCACTAATTGACTGAACCAGATTTATAATTTTTTTATTCTTTCCCAATGCCATATATTTCCTCCAATCAATGCACTTTCTGTGCATTACGTTATACTACTAATTTTGTACTGAATCTTACCGATTGTCAACGACATTTTGTGATATTTTTCCAAAAAATTCAACTTTTTTTGCAATTTCTTTATGCAGAAAATATTTTCAAAAACATTACCAATGCCTGATAATCTCTCATATCTGCCAGTTCTCTTGCAGAATGCATGGCAAGCATCGGAATTCCAATATCCGCTCCCTGCATCGGCAGATAGGAAACCACAATCGGTCCAAGGGTCTGTCCACCCGGCATGCCGGAACGGTTTACCTGCACCTGATATGGAATATCTGTCTTTTTACAAAGCTGCATCACCACCGCTGTTGCCTCACTGTCAGAAAGATACCGCTGGCTGGCAGAAGTCTTTACGGTAATTCCTTTTCCCAATATCACATCATTCGTAATATCTGATTTATTTGTGTAATTCGGGTGTACGGCATGAGCTCCGTCTATAGACAAGAGAAAGCCTCCCCGGAGCATATCATTTACCTCTGTTTCTTCCATTCCAAAGGCTGCACCAATCTTCATTATGATATCCTTAAGAAGACTGCTGTCTGCTCCCTGCTTGGAGCGGCTGCCGATTTCCTCATTATCAAATAATCCTGCCACAACCAGTGAATCTCCGGTCGTTTTTTCACACATTGTCTCCACAATTGCTGCTACCGATGCCAGATTATCGATTCTCGGAGAAGAAAGAAGCTTCTTATCACTTCCTATTAATTCCGGTTCATCCATATTGGTAAGGAATAAATCATAGCTTAAAACCTCATTTGCCTCTGCCCCAAGCTGTTCTTTTAAGTAATCCGTGAAAAAATTCTCTGTAACGTCTCCGTCCTGCTCTATTCCAAGCAGTGGAAGCAGTTCTCTTTGCATATCATATTCCTGTTTTCCGCCTGCCTCACGGTTCAGGTGTGGTGCTAATGACGGAATCACTGCTGCCGGTTCCTCACTTCCGAAAAGCTTTACTTCCGGTGCAAATGGATGTTCCGATTCTAATACCACTTTCCCATAAATTCCAAGTGGACGGTCAAACCATGTATTTTTGAGCATACCGCCATATGGCTCCACATTTAACTGCCTGTAATCCTTCGTCTTCACTTCAGGATTCGGTTTTATTTTAAAACATGGAAAATCTGTATGGGCCAGCATCAGGCGGAGTGCCGTCTTTCTGTCCAGCTGTTCCGGAGCAGCGAATGCTGCTACCATACCGGAATACGGTCTTACATAGTATTTACCGCCTGCATGAAGCTGCCAGGATTCCTGCAGCTTTAATTCTTCATACCCTGCCTCCTGTAACTGCTTTCCTGTCCATTCTGTTACATGATATGGTGATTTTCCCTTTGACAATAGTTCTGTTATTTTCTGCATGCCATACGCCTTCCTTACATGAATCTGTCTATTACAAGCGCCACTCCGTCTTCATCATTGGAAGTGGTAATATAATCTGCGACCTCTTTTACCTCCGGCTGTGCGTTTGCCATTGCCACACCAAGCCCGGCAAATGCAATCATAGACTTGTCATTAAAGCCATCTCCACAGCAGATCATCTGCTCCTTCTTTTCTCCCAGATATTCTAACAGTTTTCCAAGAGAATATGCCTTATCAATGGATGGTGGAACAATTTCTAAGAAAAACGGTTCTGAGCGGAAAATGTTTAATTGTTCTCCAAAGGTCTGCCGCATCACATCCTGTGCTTTTGCAATCTTTTCCGGTTCTCCTGTCATCAGGAATTTATTTACCGGATAATCTACATATTCTGCGAAATTATCTACCTCTTTTATCGGCATTCCGTTAATTTTTCCCTCGTTACGGCTATATTCATTCACTCCGTTTCCATGGATGATGGTATTTCCTTTATAAGTAAGCACGCCCACACCCAGTCTGCATGCCTGCTCATACACTGCCGGCACCAGTTCTACCGGTATTGTCTTATTGTATACAATCTCTCCGGTCTCATAATTAATAATCTTTCCACCATAAAATGCCAGTACAAAACCGCCATAGCTCTTCAAATCCAGTTCGTCTGCCAGCTTTACGATGCCCCCGGTAGGACGGCCGGATGCCAGCACTACTTTTTTCCCTTCCTTTTGAATCCGCATCAGTGCGTCTTTCGTCTTTGGTGTAATGACTTTCTTTGAATTGGTTAAGGTGCCATCTAAATCCAGCACGATAATCTCATAGGTTTCGCTCATTTTCGTATTGTTCCTCTCTGCCTTTTTCCCTCGTTTTCCTGTCCCATACATTTTGCCCTTTTTGCTTAACGTGTCATCAAAAACAAGTATTCCCGGGCAGCTTCTTCGTCATTCGGATAATTCTTTGTATAATCCTCCATCTCGCTTTTTGCAGATGCGAAATCTCCGCTCTGTTCATATGCCAGTATCAGATTACGCTGCGCCTCCTGCTTCTGTGAGCCTGCATCTAAATCCAGTGCCATCTTAAGATAGTTTATTGCACTGTCATAATTACCTTTTTCTAATTCCATTCCTCCCAGACAGATCAATGCTGTCGGATTATCCTGATTTTCATCAATATATTCTTTATATAATCCGGCTGCCTTCTCATCTTCGCCTTTCACTTCATAGAGCTGTGCCATATACAAAGAAGCTTCCGTGCTCTTTTTATTAATGGCTGTCGTAAGCTCTGTTTCCGCATTATCATAATCTCCCAGTAATAGATAAATTCTGCCTCTCTGGGCATAGTCCTCCGCTGATTTACCACCTGCTTCAATACCTTTTTTCAGATACTCCTGACCTTCGGTCTGCATTCCTGCGGCATAACACTCCTGGTACAAAGCAATATACATTTCATAGTCACTGCCGGCATACTGTGCTGCCAGATTAAAATTTTCTTTTGCTTTATCCATGTCATTTTCTTTCCGGTACAGTTCTCCTAACAGGAAATATGCCTGGGCATTTTTCTTGTCATAATTGATTAACGCCTGATAGGTCTCAATGGCATCCTCTTTCTTTCCTGCGGCATACTGTGCTGCTGCTTTATAATAACAGGTATCTATTTCTTCTTCTCCCACAACTGCCAGCGACTGGTCCAGTGCATTCTGAAATGCATCAATGGCGCCCTCATAGTCACCCTCCTGCATACAGTTGATGCCTATCTGCCGATATGCATCTTTATTATTCTGTGTCTCATCCTCCTCACAGCCGGCCAACAGTAGTCCTGTGGCAAGTACAACTGCCATATATTTTATTTTCTTCATAATTGCCTCGCTTTCATCCGCTTTAGTATAGCAAATTAAGGCTCTTCTTTCAACCTCGCCCCGGCTTGTTTTTCTTCGTTTCCTGTGATACACTGCAAGAAGAATCATGAGTTATTCTCATGCATATGGTTAGGCGATTGCGAAGCGGGACAGAAAGGATTCCGGAAAAAAAATTTTGCGGCATTCCAAGGGAATCTGATTTTCTTTGATGTGAAATGCCAACCGTTCTTAGTGGTTTACTTTTCTTGATTATAAACTGTCTTTTCACTTGCTTTGACAG
>ERZ1673741.2580-NODE-2580-length-12479-cov-3.750885_pt1 | contig 12479 bp, 8 predicted proteins | sample MGYA00580209_ERZ1673741 | MGnify/ENA primary metagenome ERZ1673741 (study PRJEB41218, sample SAMN15661754) | gut metagenome | host: Homo sapiens | place: Canada: London | collected 2015-08-20/2019-03-30 | study: EMG produced TPA metagenomics assembly of... | reverse complement strand
GGGGCTTTGCATGGCCGTGATGGTCGAAAAAGGCTATGGCTCCACTGAGTTCTCCAGACTTATCCATGAGAAACGGAATCTTCTGTGGTTTCTCAACGTTCTGAAAAATGAAGGCGACCGGGCACGGCATGACGGAAGTGATGTGGAAATCCCGGTGCAGCAACTGAACAAAGAGTGCAGAGAAGTGATCGCGCTGCTTCTGCCGGAACTGCTGACGGAGCGGCAGGATGCAGCACTGACGAGTACGGGGCCGACGCAGAGCAGCGCATCACAGAAACGCATCGATGCCAGAGTTGCTGTCTGCGAAAGGGTCGGATGGGATGTCTACGAAGAACTGCCCACAGACCTGAAAGAAAAGTTGCTCCAGCTCTCTCCGGATAAGAAGGGCGTTCAGCTTCCCCCAAAGGACGGGATGCTGTTCCTGCTCTCTCAGATCCTGGAGTCCACGTTGCGGAACGCCCTGAAGGAGCTGCCGGGCAACGAGACACCGGATCTGCAGGAGGTGCTGAAAACCATTGAAAAACAGACGGAATGTGCGTTGCCGGAAAAATTCGGCGGTACAAATCTGACGTATCTGCACGATGCACTACAGGGGAGAATGGCGGTGTTGAAGGCCTATTACCTTGCATACCTTTACCGCTGCTGCAAAAGGGCGCCTGAAACGGTGCCGGAAGCAGCACAGGAACAATGGGCAGAGCTGATCGTGTGGGTCGATGAACGGCGCCAGCACACGGCAAAATCGGCTTTCGGGATGGAATATGAAGAACTGGAAAAACGCCGGGATGAGGTGTTCGAGTTCGTAAAAACGGTTGTACGGTCTGAGTGAGAAAGGAATTTCAATGTCGAAGAGAAAAATGCAGAGCCGGGCTGCACAATACTCGGCAAACCAGCAAAAACAGGCGCGGCAGAACAATGCCGATGCAAAAAAGAACATTCTGGCATTGCGGCAGCAGAAGCAGCCGGAAGCTGTAAAGGCAGAGCCGGAAAGTGAAGTGCAGCCGGTGACGGAAGCAGCACCGGAAGCACCGCTTGCTGCGGATCTGGTACAGCTGGAAGAGGAACGCCGGAAGCTCTGTGCAGAGCAGCAGCAGCTGAAAAAAGACCAGCAGGAAGCAGAACAGATGCGGAAAACTCTGGCAGAGGAGGAGAGCAGGCTAAAACGGCAGAAGCTGCTTCAGGACGGGACGCAGGCCTCTCTTGATGCACAGAAGCAGATCCTGGACAGCAGGACCGAACAGTTTGTGAAGCAGCAGAATGAGTGGCTGGAACAGCAAAAGAAGAAAAATGATGAACTGGCCGCAAGGGAAATGGAGATCCAGCAGCTCAGGAACAATGTGGATGCGGAGTTGGCTGCTAAACGTATGGAGTGGATGAGCCAGATCCGGACAGATATGGGGACAGCACGGGCAGCACAGATGAACAAGGCCGAAGAAGCTGCAGCTGCCTACGAAAAGAGCCGACGGGAAACCCTGGAGGAAGAGTTTAACAGGAACCGGACGAAAAAGGAAGCGGAACTGGCTAAGAATTTGGCTGATATGCAGAATGCGTGGGAGGTTCGGAAGGCAGAAGAACAGAAGAATCTGGAGGAAGAACGTGCAAAAAACGAGAAGGTCAGACAGAAGCTGGAGGCGCGCGAAGAAAAACTGGATGAACGCGAGAACGGTATGGACGACCAGCTGAATCAGAAAGACCAGGAGAAAATCGAGGCGATCCGGGAAAAAGAAAAAGAATGCCGTGCCCTTCGGTTGGAGCTGGTTAGCGCTGAAGAAAAGGCGAGCAGTCTGGAAGAACAGGTGAATGCACAGCGCAAAAGCCTTGCTGCGTTTGAAGCGTTTGAAAGCACCTGGGGCAGCAGCCCGGAAATCCTGCAAAGAAATCTGAAAGACCTGCAGGCAGAAAACGCAAACCTGAAACAGAAGATCAATGACCTGCCGCCTAAGGATTTGGAAAAGAAGTATCAAGATCTTGAAATAGAAAAGAACACGATAGACGTCCGGTGCAAGAATCTTGAAGATCAGAACAAGAAGCTCCGTATCGATACGGCAGAACTTCAGACACTCCGGGAGACCAGAGCAGATCAGGAGGAAAAGGTCAGCAAAGCTGAGCTGGATGCAGCAACTGCCAGAAAAGAAAACGAAGAACTTCGCGGGAAACTGGAACGCTTCCTGCGCCCGGAAGCACAGAAACAGGACCGCGATGAGCGAATCAAGGCTCTCAGCATCCCGTATCTGACCGACATCCCTGTGCAGCAGAAACAGCAGCCGGAGAACGAGATCGAATGGCTTCAGAGCATTCAGGACCAGTGTAGGGATTACGGCATCGTTTTCCCGCGCAGGCTGCTTTACGCATTTCATACCGCGCTGAAGATCGCGGACTGGTCCTCTATCACAATCCTGTCCGGCATCAGCGGCACTGGCAAGTCGGAGCTGCCCAGACTGTATTCGCTGTTCGGCGGAATCAACTTCTACTCGGTCCCGGTGCAGCCCAACTGGGATAGTCAGGAATCTATGCTGGGATACTTCAATTCTATCGACAATCGCTTTGAAGCAAAAGAACTTCTGCGTTTTCTCGTGCAGAGTACGAACCGGGTACAGGATACCAAGAATGAGAACGGGGAAGAAAAAAAGGGCCTTCGGGCTGCGTCGGAATTTCCTTGGCCGCTGGGACAGTACATGAGTATCGTCCTGTTGGATGAGATGAATCTGGCGCATGTGGAACACTATTTTGCGGAGTTTCTCAGCAAGCTGGAGACCCGGCGAGGACTGGAAAAAGGCGATGTGCCGACCATCGATGTAAATCTGGGCGCCGGCTGTGAGCCGTATAAGCTGCCGCTGCGGCGAAACGTATTGTGGGTGGGCACTATGAATCAGGACGAGACGACCAAGACCCTCTCGGACAAGGTGCTGGACCGCGGTATCACGATTACCTTCCCTACGCCGAAAAAGCTGGAAAGTCGTCCCGAGATGAAAAAGTTGCCGAACAAGGCAAGCGACCATATACTGGCCTACAAGACGTGGAATGGCTGGTGTAGATCGGCAAGATCCAATAACAGCGCATTTCAGAAGCGAATGGACAGATACCGCAGCATCGTGGAAGAAATCAACGAGCAGATGGGAAAATCCGGTCGTGCAGTGGGTCACCGTGTCTGGCAGTCAATCGAGTATTATATCACCAACTATCCGGCTGTCATCGCTGAGCGCAAGGCTCTCGTTGCACAAGAAAACGCCGCTGAGCAGGATGCCGGTGCGGCGAAAACCTCCACTTGTGTGCAGCTTGAGGAATATGAGCTGGAAAAGCCGGATACGCCTCTGTCTGACGGATTGACCCGTGCGATGGATATCGCGTTTGAGGATCAGCTCGTGCAGAAAATCATGCCAAAGCTGCGGGGTATCGAAGACACAGGCAGTGGAAAAGAGCAACTGGATGAGATCTGGACAATCCTCGAGAACAATGGATTCCAGAGCTTGCAGGAGGACTTCGAGAAGGCCCGTCAGTACGGGTACGGCGAGTTCTTCTGGAACTCGGCCGAATATCTGGAGCGTGATCTGCTTGACAGCGGCATCGCAGTGCAGACGCCTGCGGACGGACGGGTGCCCACAGAGGTGCAGAGCTGATGCGGAAAAGATGCGGAAAGGTGGTGAATCTGCATCATGGAACGTATGAAAAATGCGGATAAGGCGTCCGGGACATTTTCCTGGCCGGAAAACTATGCCGATTACTGCGCCGCGCTACACAACGGAAATGAAAATGTCCGCCTGATGTATGCGGTGCGGAGCTGGTTCTTTGCGCTACAGGAAAAACTGGAGCAAGAGAACTCTGAACTTTTGGTGACAGGGCTTTGCCTGCCGGAGACGGTCAGCCTAGAACAGGATGCATTTTCTGCTTTACTGGCGAGATGTCAGCGGGCACTGGAGAATATTCTGGAGCAGCCGCATGAAAAGATCGTGCGGGAAAATGTCATGATGCCGGTGCATAAGGTGCGTGAGTTGGACAGTAGCGGCATCAGCTGGCTGGAGCGCCGCCCGGGGCGCACCATGCGGGAGAAAGTGCGAAACAGTCGGTCGCTTCTGGCAGTGGACCGGCGGATGAGTCTGGATACGGATGAAAACCGCCTTCTCAAGATGTTCGTCCGTCGCTGCCGGGAGGTCGCACTGCTCAAGCTGGAGGGGCTGGACCCGGTGGTGGACACCGCGGCAGAAAAACGGTTCCTGCGTGCTGCGGCCAGAATGAGGAAGGTGCCGGGTATGGAGGAGGTCAGAACATGGAACTCACCCCAACCCAACCTTGTTCTGATCTCGGATCGCCAGTACCGGCAGATTTGGAAAGCGTGGGTCGCGTTGAATGGGTTGGACCAGCAGACAAAACAGGATACAGAGCGGCTTTCCGAGCGCATTGCCGTGATTTTGTGGGCGCAGCTGGTGGTGCGTCTGCGCAGCCGGTTCCGGCTGCCGCAGCTCCCGCTCCGGTTTGACCCGGACGCTTGTACACTGGAGCTGGCAGCCGGTCCCGGATATCTGCAGGGGATAGACGAAACAGGGGAAAAATTGAAGCTGGAGCGAACGCCCTGCCGGATACAGATTGCTTACCGTGACCGGACTGCGGAACTCTGTGTTATAGAGCGGACGGTCACGCTACGGCTTCGGGGTGGAAAAACACCTCAGCAGAAGAGCCTGCGCTTGACGGTAGAAACGCTGTTGCAACCGGTTCGGATACTTTGGGAGATGATGGAACTCCCGGATATTCCGGAACGAGTTCCCGAAATGGTGAAAGAGACACCGGAGGCGGTGATCGATCTGTTCGCACCCCAGCCCTTCTTCTATCAGGACATGATCCGGCAACTGAAAAGTCCGCTGTTCGGGCAAGAACTGAAAACGGAACAGGAAACGCTCGGCATACCGTGTGTCGGTGCAAAGGCGGTCTGGATGGATGCGGACAGCCAAATGTTCTCAATCGAGTCGGGTGTGAGGAGCGCCAACCCGGAGCAGCTGCGTGTCCTGACCGGTGCTCTGAAAAAGAACCTGAATGTCCGTACACTGGCTTGCCTTGTGCCGGATGATTGTAGCGAATTTGAACTGCATCCTTTGCGCACCGCGATGCATCTGGTCTATCAGGGCCTGAAGGAGCTGCCACGAAGCATTGCTGCGGTGTTTTCCGCAGTGAGTTCTCCGGACGTGCTGCGCTGGGAGAAGTGGCGGAAGAACTTCAAAGAGGGCGACTATGCGCTTGTGGTAGATCTCTGCGGGATGCAGTGCAGCATGACCATTCTGCGCGGGATCCGTTCTGGGAAAAACTGGGATGGCCTTGTGTGGGAGCGGCATCTGCGGATGCAGAAAGAGCTGCCCGACTCCTGCCAGAAGGATATGCAGACACTTTACAGCAGCTTGGAAAAGCGTGGCGTGAAAAACCCGGAAGAGCTGGCCCGGCATTTGGGTGTAGAAGGCGTCCTGACCCTGTGCGGGAAAACTGCGCTCTGGCAGAACGATGATTCGTGGGTTATGCCGGCAACGGCAAATGTTCAGCTGGATGTAACTACCTGTGTGGAGGAGTTCTGGCAGGAATTTGCCCGGAAGCAGCAGATCGACAAAAAGCAGCTCCATGTGATCCTGTTGTCACGGAGACTGTGCTGCGCAGACGGAATGGAGTGGATGCAGGAAAACCAGAACGACCTGTTACAGGGATACCGGTATTATGCGTCCTGCCGCAAGAGATATCAAGAACCGCTGTGGTATGATTATCTGCCCCGGCTAGCGATCCAGCGGCTTACCGACAGCTTTGAGTTGGTGGATCCTGCCCGCGCTCGGGTGGAGCCGGGCCGCAGGGAGCGGATGCAGATCGAAGTGAAGGATCAGTTCATTCTGAAGAGAGAAAAGAACGAATATCATTTCGGCTTGATCCAAGGCAGCGGTACATCGGGTATCCGGTACGAAGCTGTCCTGAAACACAGTGCGCTCCCGCTGCGGGAAGATCTGGCCTGTAAGGTGCAACTGTTCTACACCTATGGAGCAGAGGAGGCGTACGAGCTGTTCTTCTGCCCGGTAGACCCGACACAGGCACCTTTCCGGGCAGTGAAAGCCCAGTGGAAACGGCAGAGCAGAGTGGATGCGTTGCAGCTGCCCTGCCCGCCGTTTGTACGCACCAGCTGGCAGGATGTGCAAAAGAAAAAGGAAAATCGGAAATTTTCAGTGCTTGATGATGCCGTTTGGACTTTACGGCTTGTGGCAGAGGAGGACAGACATGCACGGCAGCGGCAGATATACACGCTGATAAAGCCACTTGAACCGGATGACTGGATCGAGGAACAAATCAATCAAAATGACAATCAGACCAAACATCCCAGAAAGTATGCATTTGTGTTTGCAAGGGCTGAGGATGGAACAGTGCAGGCCATCGATCTGCGGGATGATTGTTTTGACACACCAAAAGAGGTCCAACAGCAGATCACAAGCATTTCCTGCGAGCTGAGCCCAATGGAAGAACATGAAGTCAGAAGTCTCTGTATCAGAAATCGTCCGTGGAGAGTAAATGACAAAGGACGGTCACTGAGAGTTTTGGAGAATCGAAATGGCGAAAAACGTCGCATTGACCTATATGAATCGAACTTTTTTCCAGGAACATTCCGTGAAGATACGGAATGGGTCACATTTGAGCTGAATTACCGAAAGGGAAAACAGGATATAAAATATCCGGAGCAGATGTTTTACAAGGCACAAAACATTTTGCCTGAAAAAATGACTCCGGATGGAGTGGATACGATGCCGGCATACCAAGCGCGGTATGCTCGGGCGGGAAAACAACGGAGTTTCTATACCGAACAGCGGCTGAACCTTGCCGGTCTGTACAGTGTATTTGCCAATGGCCGGAAACTTCAGAATCCAGAGTGCCCGGAAAAACTGCGCGAAGTTGCAGAAAAGGCAATCCCTGCACTGATCGGAGCCTGTAGACAGTACACATGTGCGATGGATACGCTGACGGTGCATAGAAAGACGTTCAGTGCGCTCTGTCTGCTGGCACCCAGTTGTGGCGATGTCTGTTACCCGTTCCTTCTGAAACAAGTCCGGGATAAGCAAAATATGCGGAGTATCGTGAGCGTCAGCAGTGCGCTGGGCGCGGCACTGGATGACCTTACGGTGCCTGGGCAAAAAGAGTTGCTGGAAGAGTGTTTGAAACTTTACGAGGACGTTGCGCTACGTATTCTGGCCTGCGCGGTATGGAACAGCGAAGATTTTGTCCAAAATGCGGACCCGCAGTTGTTGCTTGAGTGGCTGCGTACGGCAATCAGGCTGCTGAAAGCAATCTATCTCCAGATGGGGCAGGACGCCGGACGGAATCAAGGCCATGCTGTGCAGTACTTTGAATTTGCCCTCGGCGTGTTCCGCTTGCGTGGAGTGCCGGGCCAGAGCACAGAAGTGCTGGAGAAACTCTCACTGAACGACACGGATATCCAGACGCTGTATGAATGCGTAAAAGCAGCCCGCACCCAGCCGGAAAAATCGGACCTGAGCAGGACGAGGCTCCGGTTTCAGAAGGCTTCGGTAGCGAGGTCTGGAGACGTCCCAAATCTGTTGTATGCCCTGTTGAAGTACATCACGGGTGATACGGATGACCAGATCGTTATTGTCGGCATCGAAGAAGCTATGGAGGACGAGGACTCAGCCTGATGACAAAAAAGGGCGGAACCTCACAGGAAGGTTGGCTTTTCAGAGCCTGTATGCAAATATTCCAGGTAAAAAATAATGGTTATATTTACTATATTGCTATAAAATGTATTGTGAAAGACATCGGCATCACAAAGCCCCGTATCTGTCAGATGGCTGCGCTGGAATTTGCCGAGAACAGAACGAGCAGACAAGAATATGTGAGTGTGTTCTGTGATTGAGAAAATCAGCGATGCAATCGCGCAGCCTGCATCCATCGGATGCTGTTCATGGGTTTGGGTGTTCCCAACAAGCATTTTGCAAAGGAAAATTCGCGTTTGTATATACAGACGCCCTGCTTGCAGGTACAATGTTATCGATGAAATGATGATCTGACAGAAAATGTCCGCCTTTTTGGGCGGGCATTTATTTTTATCCGGATATCGTTTTTTCCGGTGAGACTGTGGTACAATGGTTTTTAGAAGTTTATGGTGTTAGATTTCAGAAAACGGAGGCGGAATTCATGATCGATCTTGCAAAATTGGAACCCGTTCTTGCCGGATATCAGGCATATTTCCCCAAGCACTGGAATGGCACGTCTGTTCGAACGGTTCATTCTGGAATATTACCGCCAGCATCATACCTATCTTTCCGAGGTGAAGGCAGCGCAGATCAAGTGGAACCTTTGCGGAGAAAACGATGCTTCAGCAACCTGGCTTCTCCCTGCCATGCAGACGGATGTCTGGCTGCGCTATCATGATAAAATTCTGATTCTGGACGCCAAATATTACAGCAAGACCATGCAGCAGCAGTTCGATAAAGCTACGCTGCATTCTGCGAACCTCTATCAGATCTATACCTATGTGAAGAATCAGGATGTGCAGCATTCCGGCAAAGTCTCCGGAATGCTGGTCTACGCGAAAACGCAGGAAGCCATCACGCCGGACTGTATTTTCAATCTGGGCGGGAATCAGATCGGTGCCTGTACGCTGGATTTGAACCAGAACTTCCGGCGAATCACGGCGCAGCTTGACCGAATCGCCGAGCGTTTTTTCGGGAAACAGTGCATTCAATAATAGGACAATCCGATCCGGGAAGATGTCCTTGCGCTGAAGAAAAGGCTGAGCGGAAATAACGATAAACCCATTGACATAATATGAAAATGGGATTATAATAACGCCATCCAAAACAGGGAGGAACGGCAGATGCTGGCTTACCATGCGGCCCGGCGCATGACCGGGCGAATGCCTTACTCTCAGACAGTTTTCTGGCAGGAAGCCTGAATCCAAGCAGGACGATGCCGTTGTCTGGGAGCATGATCCGAAAAGAAACTGCAGAACAAAAAAGGAGAACCGACAATGGCTGATTATAAATTGTGGAACGCACTGAAGGACGCTGAAAAATATCGCTGGGTGGAGCTTTCCCACTCGCTGAACAACGACAGCCCTTACTGGTCCGGCATCCCGGATGGCTCGGTGGAGCTGGCCAAGACCGTGTGGGACTGGGGCAAGCCGGAGCTGGAATGCCTCATCCAGACCTTCAAATTCCCCGGCCAGTTCGGCACCCACATTGATTTCCCGGGCCACTTTGTCAAGGACAGGGCGCTGTCGGAGCAGTACGACGTGAACGACCTTGTTTTCCCGCTGGTGGTCGTGGACATCTCCGAGCAGGCAAAGAAGAACCCCCGTTACGCTGTGACGGTGGAGGACATCAAGGCCTATGAAGCTGTGTACGGCCCCATCCCGGACGGCGCTTTCGTGGCGCTGCGCAGCGACTGGTACAAGAAGTGGCCGGACATGAACGCACGGTCCGGCATCGACGCCGAGGGCAAGGAGAATGCACCCGGCTGGTCGTTGGAAGCACTGGAATACATCTACAAGGTGCGCAATGCCGCAGCCAACGGGCATGAAACACTGGATACGGATTCCTCTGCTGTGGCGGAAGAGCAGGGCGACCTTGCCTGCGAACGCTATGTGCTGGCGAACAACAAACTGCAGGTGGAAGTGCTGGCCAATCTGGACAAAGTCCAGCCTGCCGGTGCGGTGATCGTGGTCTCCTATCCGCGCATCGAAGGTGCCACCGGCCTGCCTGCACGGGTCTGGGCTATTACGGAATAAGGACGGGAAACGGCAAAAATGTCGTTTGAAAAAGCAAATGCAGACCTCGAAGCCAAAGGGCTGGGAGATCATATCATCGTGCTGAACGAGTCCTCTGCCACGGTGGCGGAAGCGGCGCACGCACTGGGCGTGGAACCGGCCATGATCGCAAAAACACTGTCGGTCCTGCAGGGTGAAACGCCGGTGCTTATCGTGACCGAGGGCACCGCCCGACTGGACAACCACAAATACAAGAGCCTGTTCCACATCAAGGCGAAGATGATCCCCTATGATGACGTGGAGACTCTTGTCGGCCATGCGCCCGGCGGCGTGTGTCCCTTTGGCATCAACGAGGGCGTGGAGGTTTATCTGGATGAAAGCCTGCGTAAATTTGAGACGGTCTACCCTGCAGCGGGCAACGGCCACACGGCTGTCCGGCTGACCTTGCCGGAGCTGGAAGCTGCTGCCGGTGCAAAGGACTGGGTGGATGTATGCAAGGGGCCGGAGGCAGAATAAGGCACGCCTGAACCGGATGATAGAAATGCAAAAGAACGCTCACCCCATTCTGGACGAATCGTCCGGGCAGGGTGAGCGTTTTTTTCTGTGGAATGCGGAAAAGGGGATGCAAGTCGGCATCAGGAATCCTGCTTCATCCACTGCGCCAGTGCATCGGCGGTCTGCTGCTGTTGTTCTTCGGCGGTGAGCGTCGGGGTGCCGTCACCCTTCTGGGTGCCGTAGCTGCCGAAACCGGCGTGGCGGCACTGCCGGTGAGGCGCAACAGCTGGCCGGGGCCTACCGCGCAGCGCTGGAACTGGCCGTGGAATACCATTGCGAGAGCGTGGCGGTTCCGCTGCTTTCCACCGGAAACTACGGCTATCCGAAAGAGCAGGCATTCCGCATTGCGGCAGATGTCATCACCCGGTTTGTGCTGGAGCATGACCTGACGGTCTATCTGGTGCTGTACGACTGGGAGTCGCTGGCGACCGGGCAAAAGCTATTCGCCGACGTGGCGGAGTACATCGACGACCACTATGTTGCCGGAAAGGACGAAAGCTACTGGTTCGGGCGGCGCCGCGGACGGCAGGAACCGGAAGCAGTATTTGCACAGCCGGAAGTGGCGATGCCGGAACGACCGGCAGCCCCGGCGGCACCCGGCAGTCTGCAGAGCCTGATGGACAATCTGGGCGAAAGCTTTGCGGCCCGGCTGGTGCGTCTCATCGACGAGCGGGAACTAAAGGACTCCACCGTATACAAGCGGGCCAACATCTCCCGGCAGCTCTTTTCCAAAATTCTGTGCAGCACAAACTACAATCCCCAAAAGAAAACCGTGCTGGCCTTTGCGGTGGGGCTGCGCCTGACCGAGCAGGAAACAACTGACCTGCTGAAAAGCGCGGGCTACGCATTCTCGGACAGCTCCAAACAGGACTGGATCGTCCGGTACTGTCTGGAACACAAAATTTATAATATCAATCAAATCAATGCACTGCTGTTCGAGTACGACCAGGATCAGCTGGGCAACTGAAAGTGTCGCCTGAAAGTTGACCTTCTGCCTCCGGTTTTGTGGTATCCTTTTGCCATCGAGCAAAATGACTGCAAAAACGGAGGTTGATTTTATGTTGGGAGCAATTCTGGGCGATATCGTGGGCAGCCCCTACGAGTTTGACTGCAATAATTATAAGCACAAGGATTTTCCGCTGCTGAGCGCACGGTCGAGGTTTACCGATGATACGGTCATGACGATCGCGGTGGCGCAGGGACTGCTAGCCGGGCAGGGCAACCCGGGACGGACATTTGCCGAGGTGCGGGAAACGATGGGGCTTTGGGGTGAAGCATATCCCCATGCCGGGTACGGCGGGATGTTCCGCCGCTGGCTGCACTCGGAACATCCGCATCCTTACGGCAGCTTCGGCAACGGGTCGGCCATGCGGGTGTCGGCGGCGGGGTGGCTGTTCGATACGCTGGAAGAAACGTTGGAAATGGCAAAGGTGACTGCCGAAGTCACCCACAACCACCCTGAGGGCATCAAGGGTGCGCAGGCAACTGCAGCGGCCATCTTTCTGGCGCGCACCGGCAGCAGCAAACAGAAGATCCGCCGTTACACGGAGAAGACCTTCGGGTATGATCTGAGCCGCACCTGCGACGAGATCCGCCCCGGCTACCGCCATGTGGAAACCTGCCAGCAGACCGTGCCGGAAGCCATCACGGCCTTTCTGGAAAGCACCGGCTACGAGGATGCGCTGCGCAACGCGGTATCCCTTGGCGGCGATAGCGACACCCTCGCCTGCATCACGGGCGGCGTTGCCGAAGCGTTCTACGGTATGCCGCCGTACCTGCAGGCGGAAACGCTGAAGCGCCTGCCGGAAGATCTGCGGGATATCTATGAGCAGTTCCGGGAAGAAGCGGCCCGCCACGCTATTTTTTCATCCGTAAAGTGAAATTGCTTCTTGTCCTCTTTCCTGTGAGGGATTATAATAAAAAAGATAAAAAATACAAGGAGAGTTTCGGCAATGAATTCCTCACAAGACAGCACGGCATCCCCAAAGAACCTTTTTTCGCGGTATAAGGAGCACATCACCGGCGCAATTTTTGCGGGTCTGGTGCTCGGCATCCTCACCGGCCTGTTTCTGGCAGGGCGCTTCCCGGCGGTGCTCACCGTGACCCAGCTGCTGGGCAGCATCTACATGAATGCCCTGAACATGATGATCTTCCCGCTGGTGTTCTGCTCCATCGTGGTGGGCATCACCAGCAT
>ERZ1673741.2578-NODE-2578-length-12491-cov-17.255950_pt1 | contig 12491 bp, 10 predicted proteins | sample MGYA00580209_ERZ1673741 | MGnify/ENA primary metagenome ERZ1673741 (study PRJEB41218, sample SAMN15661754) | gut metagenome | host: Homo sapiens | place: Canada: London | collected 2015-08-20/2019-03-30 | study: EMG produced TPA metagenomics assembly of... | reverse complement strand
CCACCGGTCAGGAGGTGTTCCACAACTACTTCGGCCCCTTCAACGAGGGCTTCCTCTACGCCCCGGCGGGCGACTTGGAGGCGCTGACCGAGCTGGTGGACCGCCATACCTGCGCGGTGATGCTGGAGCTGGTGCAGGGCGAGGGCGGCGTTGTGGCGCTGGACCCGGAGTATGTTCAGGCGGTCCGGAAGCTCTGCGATGAAAAGGATCTCGTCCTCATCGTGGATGAAGTACAGACCGGCGTTGGCCGCACCGGCACCTTCCTGTGCTGCGAGCACTACAACCTCAAGCCCGATGTGGTGACGCTGGCCAAGGGCCTTGGCGGCGGTCTGCCCATCGGCGCGGTCCTGATGAACGCGAAAGTGGCCGAGGGCATGGGTGCGGGCACCCACGGCTCCACCTTCGGCGGCAACCCGGTGGTCTGCGCCGGTGCCAATGTCGTGGTGGACCGGATGGACCAGAGCTTCCTTGCCAACGTGAACGAGCGCGCAGTCCAGCTGCGCACCGGTCTGGCCAAGCTCCCCATGGTCAAGAGCATCTCTGGCATCGGCCTGATGGTGGGCATCGAGTTCTTCGGCAACGTCAAGGCGGCGGATGTCCTCGCGGCGTGCCGCGAAAAGGGCCTGCTGGTGCTGACGGCCAAGACGCGTCTGCGTCTGCTGCCGCCCCTGACCCTGACGGCTCACGACGTGGAGATGGCCCTGACCATCCTGAACGAGGTGCTGTCCGAAATGGCTCAGAAATCGCCGGAGGAACAGGCATGAAACATCTGCTGAAAATGGGCGACCTCACCCCCGAAGAGCTGACCCACATCCTCGATGTGGCGGACAAGCTCAAGGCAGACCAGAAAGCCGGGGGCACCGCTCCCCTGCTGAAGGGCAAGAGCGTGGCGCTGATGTTCTCCAAAAACTCCACCCGCACCCGCACCAGTTTTGAGGTGGGTGTGTATCAGTTGGGCGGCCTTGGAAATTACATGAACGCCGCCACCGAATTGCAGTCCGGCCGGGGCGAGCCCCTCAAGGATACTGCCCGCGTGCTGGGCCGCTATTACGACTGCGTGGTGTGGCGCACCTACCGCCAGCGCGACCTCGAAGAGTTCGCCGAGCTGGCGGGGGTGCCGGTCATCAACGGCCTGACCGATTACGCCCACCCTTGTCAGGTGCTGGCCGACCTGATGACCATCCGGGAGCGCCGCGGTGCGCTGGAAGGCCAGACCCTCTGCTTCATCGGGGATGGCTGCAGCATGGCCAACAGCCTCATCGTGGGCTGTCTGCTGGCGGGCATGAAGGTCCGCTGCGTCTGCCCGCAGGGCTACCGCCCCGCCGCCGACGTGCTGATGTTCGCCCACAAGTACGGCGCAAAGTTCCAGCTCCTGACCGACCCCGCCGAGGGCGTCAAGGACGCCGACGTTGTGGTGACGGCGGCATGGAACACCGCCCCCGGCACCCCGGAGAGCGAGCGCCGTCTGCGGGATTTCGCGGGATTTCAGGTCACGAGTCCGCTCATGAGCAAGGCAAGCTCCGACGCCCTGCTGCTCCACTGTCTGCCCGCCCACCGCGGCGAGGAGATCTCCACTGCCGTCTTTGAGGAGCACGCTGACGAGATCTTCACCGAAGCCGAAAACCGCCTCCACGTCCAGAAGGCTGTTCTGGCAGTGCTGCTGGCGAACCAATAACAAAGAAAACTGCCGCGTCCGGGAAAACGCTCGGATGCGGCAGTTTTGCTGTTTACAGAGTCTTACACGCCCGAATAGGCGGAGAAGCCGCCGTCCACGGGGAGGCAGATGCCGGTGATGAACCCGGCGGCGTCGTTGTTCAGCAGGAAGAGCAGTGCACCCACGAGGTCACGCTTGCTGTCGCCGAAGCGGCCCATGGGGGTGGCGGCAAGGATCTTGCCGGTGCGGGCGGTGGGGGTGCCGTCTTCGTTGTAGAGGAGCTTTGCATTCTGGTCGCTGGCGAAGAAGCCCGGCGCAATGGCGTTGACCCGGATGCCCACCTTGCTGAAGTGGACGGCCAGCCACTGCGTGAAGTTGGTCACGGCGGCCTTGGAGCCGGAGTAGGCCGGGATCTTGGTCAGGGGCAGGTAGGCGTTCATGCTGGAGATGTTCAGGATGTTGCAGCCCTCGCGCCCTACCATCTGCCGGGCAAAGGCCTGCGTGGGCAGCAGGGTGCCGATGAAGTTCAGGTTGAACACCATCTCCACGCCGCTCTCGTCGAGGTCGAAGAAGGTCACGGTGTCGGTGTCGAGGTCGCCCATCTCGAAATATTCCTTGTCGGTATTGGCGCGGGAATTGTTGCCGCCCGCACCGTTTACGAGGATGTCGCAGGGGCCGAGGTCAGCCAGCACGTCCTCGGCCACCTGTAAGCAGTTGGCCTTGTTCATGACGTTGCAGGTGTAGCCCTTGGCCACGCCGCCCTCGGCTTCGATCTCATCGGCCAGCGCCTTGAGTTTGTCCATATTGCGGCCCAGCAGGGCAACTTTCGCCCCCGCGCGGGCCAAGGCCTTGGCGAAGATGGAGCAGAGGGTGCCGCTGGCACCGGTGACAACGGCGACTTTGCCGGAAAGGTCGGTGTTCAGAACGTTCTTTTCCATGGTGTACCTCCGTTCAATCAGACTTTGCCCGCACCCTTGTCCAAGATCTTATTGAACCGTGTGAAGAAGGTGAAGGCGGTAACGGTTGCAGCAAGGATGTCGCTGACCGGCTCGGCGAGGAAGACGCCGAAAACGGGGTCAGAAACCAGATGCGGCAAAATGAAGATGAGGGGGATCAGCAGGATGATCTTGCGCAGACAGGCCAGCAGCAAGCTGACTTTGGCCTGTCCCAGCGCCATGAAGCTCTGCTGGCACGCGATCTGAACACCCATGGCGAAGATGCCAGCCATATAGATGCGCATGGCCCATGTGGTGTACTCAATGAGGGCGGCGTCCGAAGTGAAGATGCCCGCCACCGCGCCGGGAACCAGCATCATCAGCAGCCAGAACAGGGTCGTGTAGCCGAAGCAGAGGGTCAACTGGAAGCGGAAGGCCTCCTTGACGCGGCTCTTTTTGCCCGCGCCGAAGTTGAAGCTCATCACCGGCTGGCCGCCTTGGCAGATGCCCTGAAGGGGCAGGGTCGCCAGCTGGGAAGCGCTGGTGATGACCGTCATAGCGCCCACGGCCACGTCGCCGCCATACCGGGCGAGGCTGGAGCTGAAGCTGATGGAGAGCAGACTCTCGGTGGAGAGCATGACGAAAGAGGATATGCCCAGCGCTACGACGGGCAGGATGGTCTTCTTTTCCGGCTTCAGGTACTCTTTTTTCAGCTTGAGAGTGGTCTTGGGGCCGGTGAGGAAGCGCAGGATCCAGATGGCGCCCACGGCCTGACTGAGCACGGTGGCGATGGCCGCGCCCTGCACGCCCAGACCGAACACGAAGATCAGGATGGGGTCCAGAATGATGTTGATGACCGCACCGATGACGGTGGTGAGCATACTGATCTTGGCGAAGCCCTGCGTTGTGATGAAGGGGTTCATGCCCATCACGATGAGGACGCAGACCGAGCCGAGGATGTAGATGCGGCTGTAGGCCAGCGCGTAAGGCAGGGTGGTATCGCTGGCACCGAACAGGCGCAGCAGGGTGGGTGCGCTGGCGTAGAACACGCCCGTCAGGAGCACCGCGAAGATCATCAGCATGGTGAAGCTGTTGCTGATGATCTTTTCCGCCTGCTCCTTATCGCCTTGGCCCATGGCAATGGCGGTGCGGGGGGCACCGCCCGCACCGATGAGCATGGCAAAGGCGTTCAGCAGCATCAGGATGGGGGTGAACAGGCCCACGCCCGTCAGCGCCGCCGCACCGATGCCGGAGATGTGGCCGATGTAGATGCGGTCCACGATGTTGTACAGCAGATTGACCACCTGCGCTACGACCGCCGGGATCATCAGCTGGAGCAGCAGCTTCTTGACGTCGCCGGTGCCCATATCTTGCTTTTTCTGTGTCTGAGGCATTTGATTCTCCTTGTGAAAATCGATAATCAACACCCCGGAAGGGGTGTTGATTATCGATAAAAGCTTAGTAATTCAAACCGAAGTTCATCTCATAGTAGTTGCCGGCGGCGTCGCGGTAGGCGTAAGCCTTGCCGTTCTCGTCCTTCATGCTGTCGGGCATGTAGGCATCCTTGGCGTAGCCGGGCACGTCGTTGGGGCTGACGCAGACGCCGTCCGCGTTGACAGCCAGAACCTCATCGCCCTTGGGCAGGGTCAGCGGCAGCTTGCCGACCGGGGCAAAGCGGCCGAAGATGACGTCCAGCGTAGCGGAAGGATAGGTGTCGAAGCCGACGCTCAGCGCGTCGGAGACCTTCTCGATGCTGCCGACTTCCCAAGCCAGCGGGCAGTTGATGTTGGAGACGACCTTGCCGCCGTGTGCGTGGACCGCCTCGGCGATGCCGGGGATGCGGTTGGCACCCACCAGCGTGGTCTCCTTGTGGGTCTCGGCGGTGGGCTTGCCGCTCTCGTCCACGTTGCAGACGGTCTTGTCCTCGCAGATGTCCAGCTCCAGATAGCCGGGGGTAGCGTTGAAGTACGCACCGGACTGGGGACTGACCATCAGCAGGGCAATCTCGGCTGCGGCGGGGTCATCCACCAGAACCACATCGCCCAGCATCTCCCGCAGGGCCTTGGTGGCAGCCTCGCTGGCTTCGGCGCTCTTGCCGAAGGCCTCGGCGTAGACCTTGCAGCCCTTCTTCAGGGGCAGGGTGCCGTCATTCTTCAGCAGGACGACGCTCTCGCGGTGGACGCGGGCAGCCTCTTCCCAGTCGGCCTTGGTGGCTACGACCTCGGCGGCCTTCTTGGGGTCGGCGTAGGGGTCCTCGAACATGCCCTGACGGAACAACTCGGTCAGGGTGCGGCTGACGGCGCGGTTCAGGCTCTCGTCGGTCAGGACGAGGTCCTCCTTCTTGAAGCCGGCGGGCACCTCGTGGGTGTCGTAGTAGCCATTGGTGGCGCGGGCGTAGCTCTCCTCGCCCAGCTCGTTGTCCAGCAGACCGGAGATCAGGTCCACGCCGCTCTGGGTGACGGCGTAGCCGATGCGCTCCGGCTCGTCCAGCATATCGACGCCCCAGCACATGTTGTGGACGATGCCGGTGTCGGAGTTGATGTAGCCCTTGAAGCCCATCTGGCTGCGGAGCATCCCGTCGATGAACACCTTGTTGTAAGCAAAGCCGTAGGGGTTCAGCGCAATGAGGTTGCCGTTGAAGTCCTCCTGCGGGGCGCTCTTCTCGGCGCAGGGCTTGGAGTAGTAGGGCATGATGGACTCGGCGTTGTGGCGGATGGCCGCACGGAAAGCCGGGATGTGATACTTCTGCAGGGAGCCGGGGGTGGCGTAGATGTTCCACTGACCAGCGGCATAGTGGGGATCAAAGCCGTTCTCACGGGCACCGCCGCCGGGGAAGTGCTTCACGGTGACGGATACGCCCTCCGGGGTGACACCGTTGCTGCCGCCCTGAATGCCGGGGATCAGGTGGTCGAAGATCTCCTCGATCAGCTCCGGGTCCTCGCCGAAGGTGCCGAAGGTGCGCTGCCAACGGGGGTCGGTGACGCAGTCGGCCATGTACATATAGCCCTTCTTCAGGCCGCATGCGTTCCACTCGCGGCGGATGGTGTCGGCAAACTTGTCGATGATGTCGATGCGGGCAGTACCCTTGACGGCGGCTGCGATGCCCAGAGTGCCGGGATAGGTGGCGAACACGCCGGTGGCGTCGTTCATGCCGAAGACGACCTCGCCGTTCTCGTTGCGGCTGTTGGACATGACCTGCATGGGCACGAAGTGCTCACAGGTCTCGGTCAGGTACTGCAGCTGGTTGAGGTAATCGGCCAGATCTTCGGGCGAGGGGCTCTCGCGGAGAATGACGTGGCGGTTGAAGCACTTCTTGACCATGTCGGTGGTGCTGGGCAGAGCCTGATGGCCGAAGATGCTGTCGGAGACATCCACCGGGGCCTCATCCAGTAAGCCGGTCTCGTCGCCCACGGGCTTGTGGCCGTTGGCGGCGAGACGAGGGGAGGGATACTTGGGGCCCATCCGCCAGTCGGAGGTGAAGAGCTGGCCGATCTTCTCGCTGGTGGTCAGGGTCTTGACGTAAGCCTGTGCGCGCTCTTCGGGGGAAAGGCGCCAGTCGTTGACGGCGCTGACGGTGCCGGTGCCGTCGATATCCTTGAAGTACAGGCCGTCCTTCGAAAGGACCTTGCGTTCCACTGTGCCGATGGTGGGGCCGTTTGCATTGACGTAGCGCTGAACGCGCTCGGAAGCTTTTACTGCCATTTGTGTTTCTCCTTTTTCATTTTTTACAGGGATGCAGAGATGCGTTTTTATGATACCTATATTATAATGACGCGGCTCCAAACGGAGTAGAAATATTTTTGGATAAATCCGCAATTTCCCCACATTCTTTTCAGGACATTTCGCGCAGATGGGCAATGTGCAATACTAGTATATCACTTGATTGTGCAACCTACCCAATAGCTTTTTTGAAAGTTGTGAAAATCTTCTCAAAATAGTAAAATCGTCCTGATTCACCTCAAAATTTTACTAACAGAATTTTCGAAATGTGTTCATAATAATGACATAAAGTCCCGCAGCCCGCACAGTGGCAGGTGCGGTTTTCTAAACGGGGCAAAACGGAGAACGCCTATTCACGAATTAAGGAGAGAAAACGAAATGGCAAAAACGAGAACTCTGCCGGACAAGTTCTATGACAAGAACTATGAGACCAACGGCATCCACCGCGTTCCGCTGTGGCGCATCGGCTGCTTTGCGCTGAACAACACGGCCACCAACCTGTACCTGTTCCTGATGAACTACGCCACCTACTACCTGATGGGCTGGGTCGGCGTTGGCATGATGGTCGCTTCTTCCCTGACCATGGCCATGCGTATCTGGGATGGCGTCACCGACCCGTTCGTGGGCTTCATGGTCGATAAGACCAACGGCAAGTTCGGCAAGAACCGCCCGTTCATGGTCATCGGAAACATCATTCTGGCCGTGACCAGCTTCGTCGCCTTCCATGTCACCCACAACCTGCCGCAGGCTGCCCGCTTCCCCTTCTATGTGGTCGTGTTGATGGTTTACTACCTCGGCTACACCTGCCAGTGTGTCGTTACCAAGTCGGCTCAGTCCTGCCTGACCAACGACCCCAAGCAGCGCCCCCTGTTCGCATCCTTCGACGGTGTGTATAACACCGTCCTGTTTGCCGGTCTGGCTGTTATCACCGCCAATATCGCAAACAGCTACAAGGACGTCGGCGGTTATGCTTCCACCCAGTTCTTCCACACCTTCTGGCTGCTCACGGCCATCGCTTCCGGCATCTTCACCCTGCTGGCTGTCATCGCCATCGCCCCGAAGGATCGTCCTGAGTTCTTCGGCACCGGCAAGCCCGTCAAGGTCGGCCTGAAGGATTACTGGGATACCCTGAAGAACAACCGCGCCATTCAGATGCTGGTCCTGTCTGCCTCTACGGATAAGCTGGGCAATACCGCAAGAACCAGCGCCGTTCAGGTCGCTCTGTTCGCCTGCATCGCCGGTTCTACCCTGCTGCAGGGCAACGTCACCGCTCTGACCACCGTCCCCGTCTGCGTCCTGACCTTCCTGTGCATCTCCACTCTGGCTACCAAGTTTGGCCAGCGCAAGGGCATGATCATCGGCTCTGTCGGCGCTCTGATCGGCAATGGCGCTCTGATCGCTCTGTGGCTGCTGGGTGACCCCACCACCATGACCTCCAACCCGGAGACCGGTGCTCTGAACTGGGGCTACTTCCTGATCCTCTACATTGTCCTGACCGTTCTCACCGGCGGCTTCCAGAACCTCGCCGGCAACATCGTTATCCCCATGACCGCTGACTGCGCTGACTACGAAGTTTATCGTTCCGGCAAGTACGTCCCCGGCCTGATGGGCACCCTGTTCAGCTTTGTGGACAAGCTGGTCTCTTCCTTCGCTCCCATGATCGCAGGTGTCATGTTCACCGCTTGCGGCTTCGCTGATCACAACCCTGTTATGGGCGACCCCGTCACCATGAAGCTCCGCATCGGCACTGCACTGTGCGCTTACGGCGTCATCATGATCGGTCTGGTCTGCAACCTGATCGCAATGCACTTCTACCCCCTGACCAAGGAAAAGATGGCCGAGATTCAGGACGAGGTCGTGAAGATCAAGATGGCTGCTGCGCAGAACGCCTGATTCCAAGCTGCATTCTAACGCTTAATACTGCGGAAAACATTCTCATCAGAAACCAATAAGGAAGACCGCTCACCGGGCTGACTGCGCGGTGGGCGGCTTTCCTGATTTTATGAAACAAGAGACAGAGGTATAAAACAATGGCAAAGACCCAATGGCAGAAAGACCCCAACCACGGCTTCATCTGGAACTGTATCGATCATCTGGCCACATGGTATGATGGCCGCGAAAAGCACGCCGTCAACCGCAAGACCTACCTCCGCCTCTGCATTCTGGGAATTTTTGGCGCACACCAGTTCTACGCGAAGCGGCCCATTCTGGGGGTGCTCTATCTGGCGACCTGCTGGAGCGGTTTTTCCATCGCAATGACCCTCGTGGATGCGATCATCGCCGTCCCCATGAAGCCGGACGAGAACGGCCTCATCATGCTGTGAGCCACCCCCTATTGAGCGGTTTCGCAAAACCGGAAAGGTACATGTTATGAGCAACTTCCTGCAAACGCTGTTCAATACGAACCACGACCAGCCCAGCTTTCTGGTCTTCGTCGTTCTGGCGATCCTCGCCATCGTGGTGCCCAATCTCTCAAAGTATCTGTATGAGTCCCGCCGGGCCCGCAATGCGCCCCATACGACCAGCAGTGCGGCTTCCTCCGGCCCGAAAAAGAAAAAGAAGAAAAAGCGCTGAGAATCTGGTTTAAGTATGCACAAGAGCCCCACGACATCCGCCGTGGGGCTCTTGCTGTTACTCCCTCAAGGGGGGGCTGGCCCCCTCTCCGAGGGAGCTGTCACCGAAGGTGACTGGGGGAGTTACAAAAGAAGATTGACACATGATAGCATATGTGCTATCATAAACCTGAGGAAAGCAGCTTGGTTGAGGAAAATGTGAAATGTATGAAGTTGAATTTTATGAAGACGCAAACGGCGTCTCGGAATTGTGGGACTTTCTGGAAGAATTGCGCGTAAAAAGTGCAACGAATAAAGATGCCCGGATACAGCATAAGCAAATCGCACTTTATATCCAGCTGCTGCAAGACAGCGGGACGCGGCTGCCGGAAAATATTACGAAGCATCTGGTAGAAGATATCTGGGAACTGCGACCGGGCAATAACCGGGTGTTTTACTTCTGTTGGAGGAAGAATAAATTTGTATTGCTGCATCAGTTCCGAAAGAAATCGCAGAAGACACCTCGAAGAGAGATCGAGCGCGCGAAAGCGGAACGGGATGATTGGCTTACAAGAAATAAGGAGTGATAGACGATGAGGACATGGAACGACTACAAAGAGTATGTGCGGACGGTGGACCCAGAAATCTCCAAGGATATGGAAGAAGTGGAGGCACTTTCACAGATCGTGAAAGCAATGGTGGAACAGCGCAATGCGTTGGGCCTGAGCCAGCGGGAACTGGCTGCGCTGTGCGGCATTCCACAGTCGTCGGTGGCGCGAATCGAGTCGTTCAAGACCGTGCCAAACCTCGATACGCTGCTGAAGATCTTCCAGCAGCTCGGTCTGAAGCTGAGTGTTACAGCGGCCTGAGAATGAAAATGAAACCGCAAAATGCCCCGGCGGGCACTGCATTTGCAGCATCCGCCGGGGCATTGTTCTGCTTTTGAGGGGGAATTACTTCTTGACCTTGATGAGCTGTGCGTTCAGGCTCTCGATGAAGCCCTCCGGCATACCGGAGATCATGTTGCTCATGGCTTCGGGGGTCATCTTCTTCATCATGTCCCACATGCCGACGCCGGGCTTGATGTCGAAGTTGGTGGCCAGCTTGACGGCCTTTGCAGCCAGAGCCAGAGCCTCTTCGTTCTTGGCAAGGTCTTCCATGGTGTCCTTCACGCTGTAATAGCCTTCCGGGAACTCCATGGGCGCGGTCAGATCCATGCTGCCGACCTGCTTGAACCAGTTGGCGACACCTTCCTGACGCTCGTTGAACTCCGGCAGGGTGTAGTAGCCGGGCTCCTCAGCGACCTTCTCCAGCGTGATGGAATCCTTCACATCGCCGGCAACGGCCACGATGGTGTTGAAACCTTCGTTCAGAGCAGCGTTGAACTTGAAGACGCGGTGTGCGGTCTGCTGGCCGACTTCCTTGCCGTTGACGTACAGAACGACGGTGTCCTGATTGGAGTAGACCTTGATCTCGGTGGTCTCGCCTGCGCGCTGAGCGTGGCGGCGGCCAGCGATGTGGACCATCGGGGTCTGAGTCCAGTAAGCCTGATAGACAAAATAGCTGTCCTTCTTGGTCTTGCGGTCCATGGTGACGAGGCCCTTGTTGTTGCGGCCGCTCACGCCGCCCTCGTTACGGGCAGCGCAGCCGAAGTCGAACATGTTCCAGACGTGGGAAGCCCAGACCCAAGGACGATCCTCGAAGACCTGCGCCATGTGCTCGTGGTACAGAGCCTGATACTCTTCGGTGTAGTCCTTGCACTGGGGGGTGTTGCTGTGCCAGTTGATGATGCCCTCGCAGCCATACTCGGAGATGCCGATGCAGATGTCGGGGTGCTCTGCGTGGAACTGATCCAGCCACGGGCCGTTCTGCTCCATCTTGCCGCCGTACCAGCCGAAGTAGTGGTTGTAGCTCTCCAGATCGGTGATGTGGTGCATGGGGCCGTTGACGGGGGTGGTGGAAACGTGAGCGATGGTGGTCAGGCGGGTCGGGTCGAGCTCCTTGCAGAGCTTCTCCAGATCGTGATGAGTGTCCACCAGCTCCTGAGAGATGCCGCCGATGAGGATCTCGTTGGAGATGCCCCAGAACATGATGGAGGGGTGGTTGTAGTTCTGGATGATGAGCTCCTTCATCTCCTCCATGACATGCTTGTGAGCGCCCTCGCCCTTCTTGAAGACGCTGATGAAGGGGATCTCAGCCCAAACGGCGAAACCGATCTCATCGCAAGCGTCGTAAAAGTCCTGACTGTGCTGGTAGTGTGCCAGACGGATGGTGTTGGCACCCAGCTCCTTGATGAGCATGGCGTCATCATAGTGCTCCTCGGCGGTCAGAGCGTTGCCCTCGAACACGCGGTCCTGATGGCGGGAAACACCGCGCAGCGGGGTGGGTACGCCGTTGATGGAGAAGCCCTCGTCGGGAGTGACCTTGAAGGAACGGACGCCGACGTTGGCGGCGATCTCGTCCACTTCCTCGTTGTTGCGCTGCAGGGTAGCGACAACGGTGTACAGGTTGGGCTCGTCCATGCTCCACAGCTGGGCATCGGGAACGTAGATGGTGACCTCAGTGTCAGCAGAGCCGCGGACAGCAGAAGCGGCCTCGCGGCCGAAGCAGTCCTCGATGCTGTACATGACGGTCAGGTCGTCAGCGGGATTGGTGACAAAGCTCTTGATGGTGAAATTTGCGCCGCCGTCCTCGGTGGGAACAGGGGTAACCATCATGCCGGGGCCGCCGTAGTAGTCCAGATCGAAGTGTGCGTTGGGCACGCTGATCAGGTTGACACCGCGGTACAGGCCGCCGTAGAAGGTAAAGTCGGCGGAAGAGGGGTACATGGACGGGGTGTCCTCGTTGGAGACCTCGATGGTCAGCTCGTTCTCACCCTCGTGGCACAGGTCAGTGACGTCCGCACGGAAGATGGAAAAACCGCCCTCGTGGGTGGTAGCGACCTGACCGTTGACCTTCACGGTGGAGTTCAGGGCAGCAGCCAGAACTTCCACGTAGGTGCGGCCGCCCTCGCGGGGCTGCTTGGGTGCGGTGAAGGTGCGGGTGTAAACGCCGGTGGTGCGCAGGTAGCTGCCATTGCCGTCGTTGCCATCCACAGCGTTCCAAGTGTGGGGCAGGTTGACCTGCTCGGTGGCGTGGTCGCCCTTGGGGAAGGACAGGGTCCAGTTTTCGTTCAAAGAAATGATCTCTCTCATTGATACGACTCCTTCTCAGATTTTCAGTGTGTGGGTCCGCAGCGCAGACCTCGTTGTAGAACTAGTATATCACAGTGAACCCGGCAGACGTTTGTACAAAATCGCTTTAAAATAGTAATATTTTGCGAAAATTTCAACGACCGGCGGAAATTTGTGTGGGAGATCTGCCGCAACCGGTTGACCAATTCCTATAATGCGGGCGTGTTGGTGCTGCGTGCGCCCCCCTCTTCTGCAATGAAAAACAGTTGACGGAAGGCGGGATTTTTGGTATAATGACAAAGCTATAGGGTTATCAGTGTGAATGTTTGCACTGCGCTCCACAGCATGATTTGAATATGGAGATGTATCGAAGTGGTCGTAACGAGAACGACTCGAAATCCCAGTGGATGCTTCGCCGGATGTCTCCATATCACACGAGGGAACGTCAATTTTGATG
>ERZ1673741.2571-NODE-2571-length-12526-cov-3.882527_pt1 | contig 12526 bp, 13 predicted proteins | sample MGYA00580209_ERZ1673741 | MGnify/ENA primary metagenome ERZ1673741 (study PRJEB41218, sample SAMN15661754) | gut metagenome | host: Homo sapiens | place: Canada: London | collected 2015-08-20/2019-03-30 | study: EMG produced TPA metagenomics assembly of... | reverse complement strand
ATGCACTGCAGAACACGTTGAACCAGGTAGGCGCGTCGTTGGGCACAGCTATCTTGGTTTCCCTTTCCGCAACATCCACCTTCCTGTTCCCCGAGATGCCCGCAATCGAACAGGCCATGGCAGGCGACCGAATCGCATTCGCCTTCACGGCGCTTATCATGATCGCAATCTTTGCAGTTATCGTTGTCGCCGTACGCGACACTAAGAAGGAGCCTTCCGCCGCAGAGCGCGCCAATGCTCTGCGCCTGCCCACCAAGGCAGACGATCACATCGCTGTGGACCTTGCTATGAACAAGCAGCCCTACTTCGTCCATAGCACCGACTCCATCCGCGAGGTTGCGCAGATTCTTGCCACCAACAAAACCTCTGGCGTTCCCGTGGTCGACGAACATATGAAAGTGGTCGGCTTTATTTCCGACGGCGACATCATGAAGTACATCGGACGCAGCGAAGGCGCCGTTCTGGACGCAACTCTCATGCTGTACCGCGCCACTGACAACGAAAACTTCATGCAGCGCGTTTCCGAACTGCTTGACTTGAACGTTATGCGCATTGCCACCAAAGGCGCTATTTCCGTTGAAAGCGGATCCGAACTTGACGAAGCATGCCGCCTGCTGGCTGAAAAGCGCATCAAGAAAGCACCAGTAGTAAGCGAAGACGGAACGCTCGTTGGCTCGCTTTCCCGCTCGGACGTTATTCGATCCACCATGGCAAACCTCGCTGCCATTGAAGCTCTTGCCAAGGGGTCAAAGCCCGCAAACGCCTAGCAACCCAGACCCTCCTTTTCTCCCGCCCCGCATCAAACTTTGAACTGCACCCATTTCTCGTGTCCAAAAAGTGGGTTCAGTTCACTTTCGGCCTGATGCGGGGCGTTTTGCTTTTGGTGCCATGCCTCACGGGCCATAACGCGCGTAGTCGGCATGAGCGAACGAATCCCGTCGCCTATGCACGCAGCACCAACTTGCCGCACAAAGAAGACCCCCTTTATAATGTGACCGCATATTTTTGGTAACGGCTGGCTGCGCCTTTTGCGCAGGTGCTCACAAGCCGCAGGGGAATGAAGGTGAAAGTCCTTCGCTATACCAGTAACCGTAACTTCGAGCAGCCCTCGATCAAGTCGGAATGCCTGCCAGCCCGCGCCCTGGACAGAAGGAGCTCACGTGAGCAACACCACCTGCCGTCCTCGCGGCATAGCACAGCGCGCCCTTGCGCTGCTTACGGCAATCGCCCTGGCAACCACCCTAACCCCCAGCTTTGCCTTTGCGGGAGAAGTCAACAATGTTGCAGCAACCACGGCAGAACAAAGCTCCACGGCTGGCAGCACAAGCAGCGCTTTCGCAACTGACGCTACCGCAAACAAGGCAGATGCCACGCCAGATGCAAGCGAGAGCCAGGCATCAGGCTCCGACAGCGCCGCAGGGCATGCAGCAGCTAGCAACTCAAAGGCAAACGCGGGCGAATTAGCAGACCCCAGTAACGCAAATAAAGTACCGAGCCAATCCGCGAACAGTGCCAAGCCCGCAAATCAGGCATCCAGCACCAAGGCAGATACCGTTTCAGCAACGCTGAAGATCTCGGTTTACGGCACCACTTTGGTTTCGCACACCTTCACCATCGAAAAGGGCAAAACCGTTGAAGATATGCTGAACTTGGCCGCCAAGCAGGGCTACATCAACAGCTATGCTCACGGCAACCCCTACCCTGGCTACACGGCGTACTACGTGAACAGCATCACCGTAAACGGCATCGCATATACCCAGCCCGCTAATTTTTCAGAGTATTGGTCGAGCACCATTAACGGAGCCTGGGAAAGCGACGGCATCAACGGCAACAAGATTGAATCCGACGGCTTTTCTTACGAGCTGAGCTACGTCTCAAACGATCCCAATACCAAATTCGAGGACTACCCAACCAGCCCTAACGCTCCCCATCCCGACAAGGCAACGGGCAGCGACACCACTTCGTACGTAAAGAACGAAGGCAACACCAGCGCGGCAACCTCCGCTCCCACCTCTTCCAACAATGCGGCGCTTTCCTGGAAGAAAACCTACGGCAACGGCAATTACTCAGAAATCCTTACGCTGGGCGATTCGATCTACTTCGCCTCATCGCTCCTAAATGCCGACTGGACCCCGAAAACCGCCGTGCTGCACCGTCTGAACTCCAAAGGCGAGGAAACCGCATCGCTTCAGTTGTTCGGTTCCATTGATTCTTCCGCCTGCCGCATGGCGTACACCGATGGCGTTATCATCATTCCCCTCTCCAACGGCCGCCTGCAGGGCGTTTCCGCAACCGAGATGAAAACGCTTTGGGTGTCGGGCGCCATCGCATCGGGCGCTCAGAACATTTCCACCGTAACCGCCTCTGGCGGCATGGTGTTCACCGGCACCGCCAATTCGCTTGACACGAACTACAATGCCACAACGGGCACGTTCTTCGGCATTAACGCCATCACCGGCGAACGGGTTTGGGCAAACGAGGAGGCAAACGCAGGCTTCTACTGGAGCGGCGCATGCAAGGTTGGCAGCGTCTTGCTGTACGGCAACGACGCTGGTGTGCTTACCGCCGTCGACCCTGCAACGGGCAAAACCGTTTCCGCACTTAAGCTGCCCTCCGCAATTCGCTCCACGGTAATCTCGAACAGCGCTGAAACCGAAGCGTACGTCACAACGAACGACGGTACGCTGCACAAGATTTCAGTAGCCTCCGATGGCTCGCTTTCCGAATCGAATGCCACTCTCTTCGCCAGCAAAAGCACCAGCACGGCAACCCTTTTCCAGGGTAACCTGTTCGTTGGCGGCTGCGCAGCTGACTACACGGGAACACTCAGCATCGTTGATGCTGCAACCATGCAGGTCAAGCACTCGGTTTCCCTGCCCTTCGAAGTGAAGAGCGCTCCTCTTGTTGCCAAAGCGGCCGACGGCAACACGTATGCCTACTTCACCTGCAACGGCGCTGAAGGTAAATGGCCAGACTACACCAGCGGCGGCGGCGCCTGGGTCTACTGTCTGGAATCCAACACCGCCACGAAGCTTTTCGATGCAACCGGCAGCATGGCCAACTGGTGCACCAAATCCATCACCATGGGAGCTGACGGCACCCTGTACTGGACCAACGATTCCGGCACGCTGTTCGCCCTGGCAAACGCCGCCTCTTCCGGAAATGGCGGCAACGGCAGCAATTCTGACAACACCCAAACACCTGAAAAACCTGGAACCAACAACCAGCAGAACAACAAGGCACCTGGCGGCAATGCGAGCGAGAATGCTCCCGCCGCAACCCCCATTAGTGTTGACAATGCATCTGCTGCAGCCCAAGCGCCCCTAAGCAATGCTGAAGAACTGGCCGAAAACGAAGCCTCCAACGAAGAGGAAAACGGCAGCGCTGTTACCAGCGCATCTTCCGCTCGCGGCACCTCATCCAACAACGGCAACGATTCGAAGGGCGCTCCCTGGCTGCCCATCGCAGGTATCGTTGCGGGCTGCGCCGGCCTGGTTGCCGTGGGTGCCTTCCTGTTCCGTCGCCGTTCTTTGTAGGCTGGAGTTATGGCTGAAGATCCGAAAAAACTCACCCGTGCCCACAAGATAGCGCTGGGCATAATCTCGGCTGCTTGCTGCTGCCTTATTGGCATTTCGGCATTCACACTTGCTGCACCCGATGCACTGAGCCAGGTCCAGGACAATCAGGCTGAAGCCACGCAAGAGGCAGACTCCGCTTCAACCGACTACGGCAACGACGCTCCGCAAGAGGGCCAACCGGACGAAGCGACCGACCAAGACGGCAACACCCAGGACGAAGGCGACGACGCGTCGGGCAACCAAGGCAAAAGCACCGAAAACGAAGGCAACACCCCAAGCAGCTCCGGCAATAAAGCAAGCTCTTCCAACAACGCCTCGGCCAACAAGCAGACCGGCAACGGAAGCTCCCAAGGCACATCAGCAAGCTCCGCCGCTTCTAGCACCGTTACGGTGTCGGTATCCGTTTCCAGCAGCGCCGCCGATGGGCGCGTTTCAGGTAGCGCCCACCCCACCTTCAAGAAGGGCGCTACCGCCTACGATGCCCTGTGCGCCACCGGCCTTTCGGTTAGCACAAAGAGCAGCCAGTACGGGCTCTACGTGAGCGCTATCGGCGGCTTGGCGGAATTCGAATACGGCGGGAAAAGCGGCTGGATGTACTCCGTCAACGGAAACACACCAAACGTTTCCTGCGAAAAGTACGTGCTCAAAGACGGGGACACCGTTTCCTGGTACTACGTTAAGTAAATGAAGCCCACCGCCTTCGACAACTTTCACCCCGCACTTGCCCTGGTCTACTTCGCCGTAGCCTTGGTGCTTGCCATGGCCGCGCCCCACCCAACACTCCTGGCTCTTTCCTTTGCCGTCGCAGCGCTCTATGGGGTGTGGCTGCGCGGCGGTAGAGCTGTTGCACGGTCGTTCGCATGGCAGTTTCCCCTCCTCGCCGTTATCGTTGCGGTAAACCCGCTGTTCAGCTCCACGGGCACTACCGAGTTGTTCCGCATAGGCACGCAGGCGGTGTATGCCGAAGGCTACGCCAACGCTGCCACTATGGCACTACTGCTCCTGTGCGTGATGCAATGGTTCGCCAACGCCGATGCCGTTCTGGGTTCGGACAAGGTAATGGGCACATTGGGCGGCATCTTGCCCACCATCAGCCTGATGATCTCCATGATCATGCGTCTTATTCCGCAATTCGTGCGACGCGGGCATGCCATCAGCAACGCATTGAATGCTTGCACCGCAGCACGCAACCCCAGCACCAGCAGGGTTTCCGGTGATGCTTTTGCCGAAGAGGCAGAATCCGCCCCAGCCGCCAAAGAAGCGCACGAAGCGGAACGCGCCCGCCGCCAGAAACGACACGCCGAGCAAAATGGTGCGAACAAGCCCGCACGGCGATTTTCCGCAATTCGCTTTGCCGATCACCTGCGCACTGTCACCACGCTCATGGGGTGGAGCATGGAAAACTCGCTGGAAGCCGCCGATTCCATGCACTGCCGCGGATGGGGCGCCAACCGCAAGCGGACAACCTTCTGCCGGAACCACTTCCGCACCTATGACGCGTTTGTGCTGGGCGCTCTCGCGTTGCCCTCCGTCGGGGCGGCCGCTGCCGCTTATACCCTCATGAACGGCTTCGGATTCTTCCCCGCCTTCCATGGCAGCCTGGGCAACCCGCTTGCTGCCCTCTATGCGCTGGCCCTGTGCTTCCCCCTCATACTGGAACTGTTAGGAAAGGTGCGCCGATGAGCGCCGCTTTAACATTCGACAATTTCGCGTTCTCTTACCAAGCCGCCACTGAAGCAAAGCTGCCAACAGAACGCTTCGCCGCACAACCGAACCAAGACGAGCACCCCCTTATCGGACCCCTTTGCACGGAAATCGAAGAAGGGTCGTTTACGCTGATCACCGGCGCCACAGGCTGCGGCAAAACCACGCTGCTGCGCTGCTGCAAGCCAGAGCTTGCCCCCAACGGGATCCACACGGGCGCGGTCAAAATCTTCGGGAAAGATTTCTCCACTCTGAGCGTCGAAGAATCGGCAAGTACCATCGGCTTCGTCGTGCAGAACCCCGACAACCAGCTGGTATGCTCTGAGCCTTGGCACGAATTGGCTTTCGGCTTGGAAAACTTGGCTGTCTCCCAAGATGCCATGCGTCGCCGCGTTGCGGAGATTGCCCACTTCTTCGGCATGAACAGCTGGCTGCATCAAAACGTGAACAATCTTTCAGGAGGGCAAAAGCAATTGCTGGCTCTTGCCAGCGTACTCGCCTGCGCCCCTTGCCTGCTCCTGCTCGACGAACCCACCAGTCAGCTAGACCCCGTGGCCGCCCATTCACTGGCGCACGCCCTCTTCCGCATTAACCGCGAGCTGGGCATTACCGTGCTTGCCACCACCCATGCCCCCGAGCTCATGGCACCCTACGCCACGCAAAGGCTCGCCCTGCAAAACGGCCAGCTTAAGGAAGCGGCACTCCCCACGTCTAAGGTGTACATCCCTGCAGCGCCCACTGAAACCCCAGTTCAACGCAATAACGAACCAGTTCTGCAAGTTCGCGACGCTTCGTTTCGTTACGAGCGCAAAGCACCCTTCGTCCTTAAGGGCTGCAACCTTACCGTGCAAAAAGGCACCCTGCACGCTATTGTGGGCGGCAACGGGTGCGGCAAATCAACCCTGTTGGCACTTGCGGCGGGAACAATGCGCCCCGAACGCGGCCGTATAAAAGCGCCGCTTCGAGAAAGCCAAGGGTTCATTCCGCAAGATCCGAAAGCGCTGTTTGTGCGCGACTCCGTTGCCGAAGAACTGCGCGACTGGCAACGCGCATGCGGCTATGGGGACGAAGAAATTGACGCCATGATGCACCGCTTGAGGCTGCAGGGGCTGGAAAACCTACATCCCTATGATCTTTCCGGCGGCCAGCAGCAGCTGCTAGCGTTCGCAAAAGTGCTGCTCGCACACCCAAAGCTGTTGCTTCTCGACGAAGCAACCAAAGGACTCGATACCGAAGCAAAGCTCATGGTTGCAAAACTCTGCCGCGCACTGACAGCAGAGGGAGTCACCATAGTCATGGCGACGCACGACCTGCCCTTTGCGGCTTGCGCAGCAGACGCCATAACCATGCTCTTCGACGGTGAAGACGCTTGCACCGAAACACCGAGCGAATTCTTCCACAACAACTTGTTCTATCGCGCTACCGAAAACGACTTCACGCGCGCTTGGGAGCACCAGTGAGCGCCCCCGCAAAACATATGTTGCGCTCTGCTGCCGAGGCAGTGGCCCTGCTGGCGCCCCTTGTCGCTTTGTTGACATGCGCATACTTGCAGATCGAACAGTCGGGGTTGCTCACGCTGCTGGTAGGTTGCGCTGCACTGGCGGTATTCTTCTGCGGGTTCGAGGCGGGAAAACCCGCCCTGCGCCAAATCATGCCCACGGCAACCCTAGGAGCATTGGCAGCAGCGGGACGTATCCTATTTGCACCCATTCCCGACTTCAAGCCAGTGAGTGCCATCTGCATCATTGCCGGAGCGGTGTTCGGCAAGCACAGCGGCTTCATGGTGGGGGCACTTGCGGCGCTGTGCTCCAACTTCTTCTTCGGACAGGGACCGTGGACGCCCTGGCAGATGTATGCCTGGGGGTTGGTAGGATACGTTGCCGGCGTGTTGGCAAACAACGGCGTATTTGCGTTGAGCGAACGGCTTGGTGCCCATGGTCCCAGCTTGGGAACCGTCGTTCTGCTCTGCTATGGATTTCTGTCCGGATTGGGCTACGGCTTCATCCTGAACAGTTGGTATATCGTGGCATTCCTGGTACCGGTAACGTGGCAAGGGGCGCTGGCAGCCTACCTGGCCGGCCTGCCGCTAGACTTGGTCCATAGCGTAGCCACCGTGATATTCCTTTCCGCCCTCTACCTACCCTGGAAACGGAAACTAGAACGCATCAAACGCAAATACGCCCTGCGGTAAAAGTATTATTTGGTGTTAGCCCGATGCACAGGATTCCCAATTTATTTAGCTTAATCTGACTTGTTTTTCAGATTTGAAGTTATGAAGTCACAAAGCCTGTCGGCATTTTCGTTTCTCAAATCCGAATAAATTGCCGAAACCGGAAAGTGAACCCCTTCTTGCGAAACAAATGGAAGGCTGACAACGTCAGGTATCAAAACCTCCCAAGCAGATCCACTGATAGCAAGAAGGGCGGCATCTTCATTGTCCAAAAAGAAATTCCCGATGCTCTCTCGGCTGTTGTTGAGCATCTCAAAATGAAGATTCACCCCATAATCAGAAGCCAAATCTTTCAAATAAGGGCAAACTTCTTCCGCATGAAACGGCAAAGCAAGTTTGACCGTCTTCAAATCATGCACTGAAAGTGCATCCCGAGATACCAACGGGTTATTCGACCCCACTAGAAGATTAGGCGATACAGAATAGAGAAACTTTCGCTTAAAACCCTCGAGCATCGGGGTACCGAGCAGGACAGCAAAGTCAATATAGCCCAGCCTCAAACCGGACAAGCACCTCTCGTTGGGCAGTTCGATTAGGCTTTCCACCCAACCACTATTTCCTAGCAGACCCTTTACAAACGAAGGAATCAAGGAGTCCCCTTCACCCCAAGACGCAATAGCGCACCTCATTTTTCCCTCGTCGGAAATACGTAACCTATACGAGGAAGCGATTGAGCCTATTTTGCCTGCATGATGGATAACCGCTTCTGCCTCTTCGGCAATTAGCAACCCCACGTCTGTCGGCGATATAGTTTTCCCCGATGACGCAATCAGCTTCAAGCCCAGTTCCGACTCCAAAGTCCTTATGGCCTTCGAAACAGCCTGGGGAGTTACGAACTGCTCTTTTGCGGCACGGGAATAACTCCCTAGATGAATCGCAGAAACAAGATATTCAAGTTGGCTGATATTCATTGCCCCTCCAAAAAAGAAAGGGTCGCCAGCCGTCAATGGCGACCCTCTTGTGTAAGGCTAGCTTCGCAGAGGATCAGAAAACTCAAAGACGCCTATCTGCGTTTCCCTATCTTCAGCGTAATAGCTCCCTCCAACATTTCTAACCGCCCCAGCGCCAACGCCTACGTCTTTTTCACCAGCGGCATTCCAAATCGGCTTTGTCGAATTAATCAACAACCCAGCACCATCATAAAGATCAGCACTAGCACCAATCTTGCCTTCCACAATCGAACTATTGGTTTTTTCATAAGCCCAACCCGTAATGTAATTCTGACTTCCAGACCAGGACATAGCTTCTATCCCGGCTTTATGGGTAATCGTAATTCCCCTATAGGCATAGGCTTTCTGATTGCCCCAAACTTTGCAATTTGTTGCTACTTGCCCTGGACCAACTCCCATTGATATTCAGCACCCGAATCCATCGTTGCCACAATCATCAACCCGTCCATTTTAGAAGCGACTTTTTCTGCAAGTTGACGCCCCTGGGGTCCGTTGCCATTCACCAATTGGGAACAGGCAGATTCGCCCAAATCGACAAGACAACCAATTCTCAAAGAGGAAGAACCCGCATCGCAACGATTGGGCATCGAACCCGACTCAAGAATTTCATCCTGATCAGCCGCGAAGAAAACACCGCATTCGCAGCGAGCTCGGCTTCGCCAAGCAGCACAGAAGGTTCACCCAAGCTAAGCAACGTTTTATGATCTTGGTCAACAAGAAAAACGTTCCGCCCCGATGGAGTATTCCCTGAAGCGTCATCCGCCGATTGGCTTGAGTTTGCACAGCCTAGCAATCCGAGGGCAAACACCAACAACATGACAACATTGAGGAAACGCATAGCTACACCTCTTCTGTAAGGGAACCCCTCCTTTGCGAACTGAATTGGAGCATTTGCTCAAACTTTCGCAATTCAGCAGAATTCCCAAATCGACCGATAATGAATCAGCCTATTCAGCCAGGCCATTCAGCATTAAGGAAAAAAGGTTTAGGGCATTAACGATTAGTTGTAGATGACGATGAGCCCATAGGGACTTCCAGCCAGCAGTGCAAAATAGCGCAGGGTTCGGGGTGGCGCGAGGGTGGTCGAGGACACTCGGCGTTTCAAATTAAAATATTTAAGAAAATGAACGAAGGAACGCAGCGAACGGTAGCGGAGTAGGTGGCTCGAATACCCTCGCACCATCCCGAAACCTGCGCCAAGTACGAACGCCGGCCGCCACCAACCCGCTCGATGCCATGCTCTATGATGCCTGTTGCAATCTGCTTATCGAGGAAGTGGCGCGGGCGGCACAAGACGACATCACCCGCGAAGCCGCTCGGGCGGGGCTCTTTACCCGTATGCGTTTCAGCCCCGGCAACGGTGACTTGCCGCTAACCATTCAGCCCCAGCCCATCAAAGCAATCGCCGCGAAATACGGCTGCTGCGTTATTGGCCTGCGCCTTACCGAAAAAGGCATTCCGACTTACGGCACAGGAACGTTTCCGAACAGTCCTTCAGCGAGCAATAGGCAAACGCACACGACCCGATAATGCACTGCCGCTATCGGGCCTCTTTTTCACTGTTGGCGCCCCTGCTCCCAAAGGGCTTCGTTGGAAACAGACGATCCCTAAGCGGCTATCGTCGATGCCGAGCCGATTCACCCAAGCCTATCCCTGTTACCCGAACAGGCAGCCCGCCGCAACCAAGCAGACCTTAAAGCAAAGGCTTTCGTATTGTGATGTCATTTCCCTGCAAGCGCGCTGCATCCGCTACACTTCTTACGTGCACACACTTAAAGGAGCCCCTTCCATGAACATGCCCCACTGCTCTGCGCAAAAGCGATGCGGAGCCTGCCAGCTGCTTTCCCTTCCTTACGAGAAACAGCTGGAACGCAAGCAAAACGAGATGATTGAACTCTTCGAACCTTTCGCAGGCGAGGGCACCGTGTTCAACCCCATTGCAGGGATGGACGAACCCTATTACTACCGCAACAAGGTCACTTCGCCCTATGTTCCAGGACGAAAGACCAAAGGCGGAAAGAAGCCTCGGGGCAAGAAGGGCAATGCCGGCGCCAAGAGCGCACCGCAGCACGAAATCCTTTGCGGCATGTACGCAGCTGGCACGCACCGCGTCATCAACACCGATTCCTGCCTCTTGGAAAACAAAGACGCCAAGCAGGCGGTTTTGGCTATTCGGTCGCTCATGCAGCGCTACCACATGGAGCCCTATAACGAAGACGCCAACACAGGCTTCATTCGTCACGCCGTTATACGCGTAGGGCACACCACCGGCGAATTGCTGGTCACCGTCGTTACTAACGGCAAGGAGTTTCCCGCCTCGCGCAATTTTTGCCGCGAGCTGAAAAAGCGCTGCCCCGCCATCACCACCGTGGTGCAGAACGTAAACACCCGCCAAACCAACGTGATCTTGGGCGATGAAGGCGAAAAGACGCTCTATGGCCCAGGATTCATAATCGACGAGCTCTGCGGGCTTACGTTTCGCATTTCATCGCATTCGTTTTACCAGGTCAACGCCACGCAAACCGAAGTGTTGTACCGAAAGGCTATCGAGATGGCGCATTTTACCGGCACTGAAACAGCCATGGATGCCTATTGCGGAACAGGCACCATCGGCCTGGTGGCGGCAAAGGGGCTGCCTGGTGCCGAAACCGCCCATGCCGCACGCGTGATCGGCGTAGACAACGTGACATCCGCCATCAAAGACGCGTGCGAAAACGCGCGCCACAACGGCATCGAGAATGCCGATTTCACCGCTGAAGATGCCGGGCATTTCATGGATAAGCTGGCAAAAGAAGGCGAATCGCTCGATGTTCTGCTGATGGATCCGCCACGCGCAGGATCAAATGAGCAGTTCCTTCGTTCTGCTTGCAGCTTGGCGCCGAAGCGCATCGTCTACATCTCTTGCAACCCCAACACGCAGGCACGCGACGTTGAATATCTCGTTAAGCACGGATACCGACTTACCGAGGTTCAGCCTGTCGACATGTTCCCCCACACCAACCACGTGGAGAACATCTGCGCACTTGAGCTGCAGTAATTAATCAAAGCCTTTGCTTATACGCCCTGATCATTTTGGGCTGTACTTCCCGAACTCCGATCGAAAAAGGTAAGGCCGAGTTTGAGAAGTGCGCCTTATTTCGATCGGACGTATTTATTTGCTGAAGAGCAGTGAGGCAGAACGCTGCATGCTGCCAGATGACGCTCATCGGAAACCGCCAGCCCGTATCCAAAACACCCCTTCAAGCTTGTATGCACCCAAAGCCCCTTCATGCCCTCCCGAGTCCAAAGAAGCACTTCGCTGTTGCTTGAATCCAAGGCTCCCCTTCACGATTACTCGCATCCAAAGCCACTCATGTCATCCCAGGTCCAAAGATCCCCCTCGTGTCCGCCCGAGTCTAAAACACCCCTCGTGTTCGCCCAAATCTTAACCAGAATTTGAATTTCTCTAAATGATACTTGACTACTCTCATATATCACTGTAAATTGGAACTGTTCTAATTCGAGGTTTTAAGGAGGGGCATAAATGAACAAGAACGCACAGATCATTCTTGACGCCATCAATGCCTCCACTGATCACCCCACGGCAGAACAGGTGTATTTACACCTCAAGGAACGGGGCACAAAGGTTTCCATGGCAACGGTGTACAACAACCTTGCCAGTCTTTATGCCAAAGGCCTCATCCGTAAAGTGGCTGTTCCCGGCTTTCCCGATCGTTACGACAACGTCACCCGGCACGACCATTTAGTGTGCCAGAATTGTGGCAGACTCGTTGATGTCTCGCTAGAGGATTTCACTGAGTCCATCCAGCGGGATTCTGGTGCCCAGATCATTTCATATGATTTGAACGTCACCTATCTCTGCCCTGAATGTACAGAAGCACGCGTTGGCAAAGACGCCCTTCATAACTAGCAATCATCTCGCGAAAGGAGCCCAAAATGAGCGAGAACAAGTATGCAGGTACCCAGACCGAAAAAAACCTTCAGGCAGCATTTGCTGGCGAGTCCCAGGCTCGCAACAAGTACACCTACTTCGCTTCCGTAGCTAAGAAGGAAGGTATGGAGCA
>ERZ1673741.2565-NODE-2565-length-12556-cov-4.969122_pt1 | contig 12556 bp, 10 predicted proteins | sample MGYA00580209_ERZ1673741 | MGnify/ENA primary metagenome ERZ1673741 (study PRJEB41218, sample SAMN15661754) | gut metagenome | host: Homo sapiens | place: Canada: London | collected 2015-08-20/2019-03-30 | study: EMG produced TPA metagenomics assembly of... | reverse complement strand
CCTCCTTAACCATATGGGAAATTATTCACCTGAAATCTCGCAAAATGAAATGAAATACAAAAAGTTTTCTACTTGTTCTTTTGAGGAAATTTGCTTATTTTCCATTTGCATCACCATAATTATTATAACTATCAATTGATAGTTTGTCAATATATTTATTTCCATTTTCCATAATTTTTTCTATTAGTGATTGTTGTCATTCCGCTTATTCCGTGTTATAATTATACAAGTTTTGTTTAGGAGTTTTACGATGATAGAAAAATATTTAAATAAATTGGAATATAATAAAATTTTAGATTTAGTGTCTAATTATTGCTCTACATATATTGGAAAAGACTTTGTTTCTAAGCTAATGCCATTAAATAATAAAGATTTAGTAAAAATGAAGCTTGAAGAAACCAGTACGGCTCAGACTTTGCTTTATAGAAAAGGAGAACCACCTATTTCAAATATTACAAATATTGATATTTGGATAAAAAATTTAGAAAGCTATAATTCATTATCTGCTAAGGCTTTGTTAGATGTAGCTCACGTATTACAGACATCTAGATTTTTGCATGACTATTTTTTTGCTGATGATACTTTTGATTTGTCTGATTTTTCACTTTTAGAAGATTATTTTTCTATGCTTTATTATAATGAGACAATAGAAAAAAATATTCTAAATTCCATAATCGATGAATATACAATCGCAGATGATGCGTCAAAAACATTGTCTGCTTTACGTAGAAATAAGCGTAAATTAGAGCAAGATGTACGTGATAAATTGTCTAATTTTATACACTCATCTTCATATTCTAAATATTTAATGGATTCGATTATTACTATTAGAAATGATAGATTCGTTATCCCAGTTAAAGAAGAATATAAAGATAGCATTTCTGGTGCAATTTTAGATATTTCAGCTAGTGGCTCTACTGTTTATATTGAACCTTCTTCAATATTTGAGCTTAATAATAAAATTAATGGAATTAAAGCAGAGGAATCAATCGAAATTGAGAAAATTCTAAAAAATTTATCATTATCATTGTTCCCTATTGCAAGTAAAATAAAGACTACATTAGGAGCAATTGGTCAAATTGATTTTATATTTGCTAAAGCAAAATATTCAAAGAAAATCAATGGAATTTGTCCGCTGATAAATGATAAGAAAGAAATTAATTTATATGGTGCTAGACATCCTCTAATAAGTCCAGAAGTAGTTGTACCTATTGATGTTTCGTTAGGTAACAATTATACTTCATTATTGATTACAGGGCCAAATACTGGTGGAAAAACTGTAACTCTTAAAACTGTCGGTCTATTCTGCCTGATGGCTTGCAGTGGAATTCTTATTCCTGCAAGAGAAAACAGCAGTATATTCGTATTCGATAATGTTTTTGCCGATATTGGCGATGAGCAGAGTATTCAAGAATCTTTGAGTACATTCTCATCACACATGGTAAATATAATAGAAATTTTAAAGGAAGCAACTTCATCAAGCTTAGTTTTATTAGACGAACTTGGTTCTGGTACAGACCCAGTTGAAGGAGCAAGCTTAGCTATAAGCATCTTAGAGAATTTGCATACTCTTGGAGCCTTAACTATTTGCACAACTCACTATCCAGAGCTAAAAAAATATGCATTAACACATGAAGGATTCGAAAACGCAAGCTCTGATTTTGATGTAGAACATCTTCGCCCTACTTACAAGTTATTGATTGGTATTCCCGGAAAGAGTAATGCTTTTGCAATTAGCAAAAAATTAGGTTTGTCTGATGAAATATTAGATAGGGCAAAATCTTTTCAGAAAGATGATGATGTCAATATAGAAACATTATTGAAAAATATTTATGATGATAAATTGGCTATTGAAGAGGAAAAAGAAAAAATTAGAAAAAATTCTAGTCAGGTAGAACTTTTAAGAAAATCGTTAGAAAGAGACAATTCAAAATTGACGCAAGAGGCGGAAAATATTGTATCTGATGCAAAGCAAAAAGCAAGAGAAATCTTGCTAGATGCTAAAGACGAGGCAAATGAAATAATACGTGAATTAAATAAAGAATCTACTAACACAAAAAGTGCAAATGTTTTAAGAAACAAATTGAACTCATCAATAGATACACTTTCACATATTGAAACTGATAATTCAGTAAGCAATTCTAAGTCTTTGTCATCGGAAGATATTACAGTCGGCATGGAAGTAATGTGCAAAAACTTCAATGCTAAAGGAACCGTTCTTTCACTTCCAAACAGGTCGAATGAAGTACGTGTTCAGATTGGAGCTCTAACAACAAATGTTAAACTATCAGATTTATTATTATTGAATACTTCAAAAAAATCTAGTACAAAACAATCTGGTAGCACACATAAAAATAGCAATGTTACATTTTCAAATAATAAAGCTCAAAATGTAGCCTCAGAAATTAATGTCATCGGATTAACAGTTGACCAAGCACTTCCTATTGTGGATAAATATTTAGACGATTGCTACATGGCAAATTTAGAAAACGCTAGAATAGTTCACGGAAAAGGAACAGGACGTTTACGCGATGGAATTCACAGTTTTCTAAAGAAGAATCCTCATGTAAAAAGTTACAGAATTGGAACCTATGGAGAAGGTGAAATGGGTGTAACTGTTGTAAGTTTTAAATAAACAAAAATAAGAGGAATTTTAAAATTTTCCTCTTATTTTCTTTAACCCTGGTTGAAAAATAATTTATTCAAACATATTTCCAACCCCAACAGGATTTCCTCTTAAAAAGTCTCCTACCACCATTCTTTTAGAGTTTTCTCCTTGTATTTCAAGTACTTGTAATATTCCACCATTTGCTTTTATAAATAGGCCTTTCTTATCATCTGAAAATAATACAGTTCCAGCTTGCATTTTATCTAAGTGATATTTGTATTCTTCTAATTCCTGGAATTTTTCTAATAATTCATTTTCTGTTAGTGTTTGTACTTTCCAGAATTTTATCTTTTTGCCATCCAAAAAAGTATATGCTCCCATTATTGGATTTAAGCCTCTTACAAGATTTTTTATATCATTTGCAGTCTTGTTTTTCCAGTCTATTTTTGCCATTTCTTTAGATAGCATTGGAGCCATAGTTCCTTCTTCTGGTTGTTTAGTTCTTGTGGCAGTTCCATTCTCAATTTCTTTTACTGTTTTTATTAATAGATTTGCTCCTATCGTTTTTAATCTATCCCACAATTCACCAGTCGTTTCATCTTCGCCAATTTCGACTTCTTCTTTTAATATCATGTCTCCCGTATCCATTCCAGCATTCATAAACATAGTGGTTACACCTGTTTTCTTATCTCCGTTTAGCACAGCCCACTGAATTGGCGCGGCACCTCTATATTCTGGCAATAATGAGCCATGAACATTTACACAACCATATTTTGGAATATCTAACAATTCTTGTGGCAAAATTTTTCCATATGCAACAACACAAATTAAATCTGGATTTAGTTTCTTTACTTCCTCCAAAAATTCTGGATTATTTCTAACTTTTATAGGTTGATAAACTTGCAAATTTTTCTCTATTGCATATTCTTTTACAGGAGAAGCCACCATCTTCATGCCTCTTCCCTTTGGTTTATCTATATTTGTAACTACTCCAATTATATCATATTTTGCTTCATATAAAGCCTTAAGTGACTCTAATGCAAAATCTGGTGTTCCCATAAATAAAATTCTCATATTTTATCATACCTTTCATTCGAGATTACTAAAAAATTAATTTAAAACATTTTATTTTTTAATTATTAAGCTACTAACTTGTTTTATTCAAATTAGTAGCATTATTCTAGTCAATTGTAATTTATTTGTTGTCTTCTGGACTAATATATTCTAAAGTTCCTGGAATCATGTTATCAATAAACAAAACCCCATTTAAATGATCTATTTCATGAGCTAAAGCTTGAGCTAATAAATCTTTTCCAACAATTTTAACTTTCTTTCCTTCTTCGTTTAAAGCTTCAACCACAACTTCTTTTGGTCTTATCATTTTTGCATATTCATTTGGAAAGCTTAAGCATCCTTCTTCGACTTCTTGTTCTCCTTTAGTCTTAATAATTTTAGGATTTACAAGTTTTAATGGCTCTTCACCATCATATAAATCTATAACAATTACTCTTTTAAGTACCCCAACTTGTGGTCCAGCTAGTCCAACTCCATTATATTTGTGCATGGTTTCAACCATATCATCTAATAATTCTTTTATTCTATCATCAACAGTTTCAACCTCTCTTGAAGTCTTCCTTAGAATTTCATCATTTGATAATCTTATTTCTCTTATTGCCATTCTATTTGCTCCTTTCTCCCATTATAAATATTGATGCCTATGTGTATTTTTTTATAATTTTTTATGAAATTCATTCAAATAATTTTTACAGCATATTACTTGGATTTACATCTACAACTATTCTAGTATCATTTTTTGTATTTTTATTTCCAGCATTTTTTACAGTATCGTCTATTGCATTTATTATCGGCTCTCCCACAATACATTTTACTATTATTCTCCACCTAAATTTATTTTTTATTCTGTCAATTGGAGCTGGAACGGGCTTGTACAATAATATTTGCAATTTTTCCGTATGTATTTTTGCCTTCAAACTTTCATATATTTTATTCGAAGTTTCTTCTAATTCTTTATACGATTTACTAGAAACTCCAATTAGTATTATATCACAGAAAGGCGGATATCTCAACTGTTTTCTTAGGTGTATTTCTGTATCATAAAATAATTTGTAATCTTGTTTTTGTGAATATTGAATACAAAATGCATCTGGATTGTAAGTTTGGATTATTACTCTTCCTTTGTCTTTTCCTCTTCCAGCACGACCGGCAACTTGAGTAAGAGTTTGAAAAGTGCGCTCGTGAGCCCTATAATCGTCTATATTTAGGCTACTATCAGCAGCAATTACTCCAACAAGAGTAACATTTGGAAAATCGTGTCCCTTCACAACCATTTGAGTTCCAATAAGTATATCTATTCCATCTTTTTTGAAACTATTTAAAATATCTTCGTGTGAATTTTTCTTTGTTACTGTATCTATATCCATTCTGATTGTTGTAGCATCAGGAAACATTGTTTTTATCTGCTCTTCTAGTTTCTGTGTTCCAGTTCCGAAATACCTAATATTCTTGCCACCACATTCTGGGCATACTGTAAGTGCCTTTGTCTCGTAACCACAATAGTGGCACTTCAGCTTATTTTCCTTCAAATGATATGTAAGAGTTATATCACAATTTTTACATTTAGCAGTATATCCACAATCTCTACACATTATGAAAGTAGCAAATCCTCTTCTATTTAAGAATAAAATTGTCTGCTTCTTATTTTTTAAATTTTCTTCAATCTCGTCATGTAATTTTTGACTAACCATTGTTTTATTACCACTTGCAAGTTCATGGCGTAAATCTACAATTTCTATATCAGGAAGGCTTGCATTATTAGCCCTTTTGGTTAATTCCAGCAATTCTTTCTTTCCATTTATGGCATCGTTATATGTTGTCATATCTGGAGTAGCACTTCCAAGAACTACTGGTACATTATGCTGTTTTCCTAAGTAACTTGCAATCTCTTTTGCACTGTAGCGAGGACTCATTTCAGACTTATATGAATCGTCATGCTCCTCATCAATTATGATTAAACCTAAATTTTGGACCGGTGCAAAAATTGCAGACCTTGCTCCAATTACAATTTTAGCATCTCCACGCTCAATCTTTTTCCATTGATCATATCTTTCACCAACTGATAATTTGCTATGTAAAACAGCAATCTTTTCTTCACCGAATCTGCTCAAAAATCTATCTACAGTCTGAGGAGTAAGCGAAATTTCCGGAACTAGCATAATGCTGTCTTTCCCAAGTTTCAACGCCTCTTCTATGAGTCTAATATAAATTTCTGTTTTTCCAGAACCAGTAACACCAAATAGCAAAAATTCATCATATTCATCAAATTGCAAAGAAGCATTTATTTTATCAAAAGCATCTTGTTGTTCCGAATTTAATAACAAATCCTGACTCTTTTCTATAACTTTATGTATAAATGGATTTCTCTCTACTTCTTTTTCTACAATTTCAATATAACCATTCTTTTCAAGAGTCTTTAAAACAGCATTCGTTACATCTGCAAACATTTGCAAATCTGTACTTAATATTTCATTTTCAACGTTTTCAATTAAAAATTTTAAGGCTCTAATCTGTTTCTCAGATTTCAACTTTTTACTCTCTATATCTGCCTCAATTTCGTCCGCTTCTTTTGTTAAATATACAAAATTTTGTGTCTTATCATTTACTCTATTTGACATGACCTTTGCAGTTGTTCCAGGTGGCAACATTAGCTTCATACAATCTGATATATTGCAGAAATATCTATGAGCCATCCACTTTGCAAGCTCAATTTTCTCATCACTTAAATGTAACTTGCTCTCAATTTGAGCAATACTCTTTAATTTATCTAAATACTCAGAAGTCTCTTTGATTCCAACAATATAACCTTCTTCGAGTTCTTTCTTATTTCCAAAAGGCAACAAAACTCTAGCCCCGACAATAGCCTGTGCTTCAAGCTCTTCCGGGATAATATAGTCAAATTTTCTATTCAAATTCTTAACATTGCTGTTTATAATAACTTCTGCTATCATGATTGCTCCTTTTCCTATAGTAAGATTATATAATTTTTTTATAAGATTAGCAATAATTTATTCAGAGATTGATTAAAACCCGGTATGCTGTAACATACCGGGTTTTTTAGATAATCTTTGATTATCTGTATCTTTTCAAAATTCAGTTCTTGCTCTTAAGCATTAAAATTCTACATTCTTTACTTTACTTTCATTTTCTATTATTGCTGTTATTATTTGTATTGTTTTTTCTAAGTTATTGTTTTTTAATACATAATCATATACACCAATTTTAGATTCTTCATAATCAAATCTATTTAAACGCAAGGTTATCTCTTTTGGATCTGCATCTGGTGTTCTTTGCAATAATCTTCTATGCAATTCTTCCTTTGGAACACGTAAGAATATTGTTACTATTCTTGTATCTTTTCCTAGTAGTTTTACTAAATTTTCTGTTCCATTTACATCGATATCTTTTACTATTATTTTACCACTTTCTAAGCGTTCATTTAATAAATGCTTTGATGTTCCATAATAATGGTCGTGGTGTACGTCGTACTCGTATAGGTCCCCATTTTTTATTAACTCTTCGAATTCTTGTGTAGAAATAAAGTTATATATTTCCCCATTTACTTCGCCTTCTCTTGGTTCTCTATCTGTATAAGATGGTAAAGATGTAACATTTTTATTTCTTTTTATTAGTTCTCTTTTTATTGTGTCTTTACCAGCACCAGAAACTCCTGATAATAATACTAGCATACCTTCACCTTTCCAGCATCAATCTCGTCTGCTGCTATAGAATCTGGAGCTACATCATCTGTTTTTACTAATGGTTCTGCTCCTTGTGCAATTTGTCTAGCCCTTTTTGATGTTGCAATTACTAATTCATATCTATTATCTACCTTCTCTAGTAATTCTGCAACGCTTGGTTTTATCATCATAATTCAATTACCTTCTTTCCGATTTTCTACTATTATACCACGTTTTAGTGGCTTTGTCACTTTAAAATACTAAATTTATTCTATATTTTGTATTTGCTCTCTTATGTCCTCTAGCTCAACCTTTAAATCAATTACTGCTTTTGTTATTTCTCCACTTCCTGCTTTCGAACCTATTGTGTTAGTTTCTCTATTCATCTCTTGTATCATGAAATCCAACTTTTTCCCAACTGGTCCATCACTATTTACTAATTCTTTAAATTGAACTATATGGCTATTCAAGCGAGTCAATTCTTCTTCAATTGATGTTTTATCTGCATATATTACCGCTTCTTGTGCAATTCTATTTTCATCAACAACATCAGTTTTTAGAATTTCTTTTACTCTTTTCTCTAATTTACTTACATATTCTTCGACTATGCCTTTAGAATTTTCGGCTATTTTATCAACTAAATTCTGTACTCTTTCTATTCTCACAAGTAAATCTTGTTTTATATTTTCGCCTTCTGTTTTTCTCATTTCTATTAAGCTATCCAATGCCATATTTAAACATTGTAAAGCCTCACTTGCAATTTCTTCATCATTGTCCGAATCTATTGAATTTAATATATCTGGAAGTTTTGCTATTTCAACAACACTAATATTTTCAGATAAATTGTTTTCATCGGCAATCTCTCTTAACTGCTTTATATATTCTTTTGCAATTTCCTTGTTTAAAACAACATTCTTAGATTTATTACTAAAGTCGAAAAAGCTAACTGATACTTCAACTTTTCCTCTAGTAATTCTATTGGCAATTTGTTTTCTTATTTTATCTTCCATAAAACTTAGTCTCTTTGGAGATTTTACTGTTATATCACTATATTTATTATTTACAGTTTTTATTTCTATTATGTAGTTTTTACCGTTACTTTCTAAACTAGCTCTTCCAAAGCCTGTCATGCTTTTCATTGTTTGCAACATTCCTCCTTCAACATATAGTTTCGAGTTGTAATTATGTTTAATCTTTACTATTCTTCTGCGACAATCTCTTTAACATCACTTATTGTCTTTTTCCATTTTAATTTTTCACGTATATATATCGATATTGATTTTACAAGATAATACAATACGCCTATGCAAGCTACAATATTTGCTACTGCTATAAATTTGTCTTTATGTAATATGCATGTATATAATAATACCAAAGACATTATTGCTACAAATAGCATTTCCACTCCATATAATGCTGTTTTATCATCATCTTTTCCATATGCAAACTCAAATAATATAATTGCAATTGCCAATATTGACAAACTGAATACCTTCAAATCTGTTATAAATGTTGGACCGTCAATATTTAAAAAACCTATTCCGATTCCAATAAAATATAATGTTACAACGATTCCTAAAATAATATTTGCAAATACCTTTTTATATATTTTTTTCTTTTCATCTTTTGGCATTTTTTTAGCTGTTTCAATTTGTTCTTCTATTTGTTTTTCATCAATTTTTTTCTTATCTTTTTTCTTTTTAGCCGGAACTTCTTTTACTTCTTCGAATTTATCAACATTATTTAGTTGTTCATTTATTATTTGCTTTATTCTGTCATCTGTCTTTTTTGATTTCTTTGTAGTTTTAGATTTATCAATTTTATTTGCATTACTTGTTTTGGTTGTATTACCCTTCTTCGTTATAGAATTAGCTGTTCCATCTTTTTTTGTACTTGATTTTGTGTCACTTTTTTTTGCAGTGCTTTTATTTGTCGATTTTGCCTTAGATGAAGTTCCTGTTGTTTTTTTTGGTGAATCATCATTTGCCATTGGTTCTTTAGCTCTATCTTCTTTTTTTATTTTATTACTTGAAGTTTTAGTACTCTTTTTAGTTGTTGAGTTTGCTGTTGTTTTGCTAGTTTTAGCTTTTGACGTTGTAACTTTTAAAGTATTTTTTTCAGCTGAATTTGATGTTGTTGTAGAGCTCTTTTTAGTAGTACTTTTTCGAGTTGTAGTTTTTGTCGTCTTAGTTTTTTCTTGTTTTTTTAATTTATTCTCCCCAGAATTTTCCTGGCTTATTTTATCTATATTACTAATTTTTTCTATATCATTTTCTGCCATTATCTAAAATCCTCCACATAACAATTATACCAAATTTGGTATTTATATTTCAAGGTTAAAAGTTTTTATTTTAATATTATTTTATACATACTTTTAATAGACCTTGCCAAGCAAAGTCTACCATTTTTTATACTTTGTTTAAATTTATTCTTCTAGTTCATATAATACGTTTCCAGCCATAACCAAACCTGCTGTTTCTGTTCTTAAAATTCTTTTTCCTAATGAAACAAATCTTGCATTTTTTTCTGCTAGCATTTCTATCTCTTTTTCAGCTATTCCGCCTTCCGGACCAATTACAATTGCTATATTATATTGCAAAGTGTCCTCTGTATTATCTTTAGAACTATTATTACTACTATTACTTTTTAATTTCTGTTTCAATTTCTGTAATTCATCTTTTAACTTATTGTGTTCTTCATTCTCATATGCAACAAGTACAGCATCAAAATTCGTTATATCTGTATCTTTTAATTTTATTATGTTATCTATCTTTGGTATAATATCTCTCATTGATTGTTTAGATGCAATCTCTGCTATTTTTTGCCATCTTTCTAGCTTTTTACCTGCAACCTTTTCATCTATTTTTACAACTGTTCTTTCCATAATCACTGGAACAATTTTACTAACACCAACTTCTGTGTTTTTTTGAATTATAAGTTCCATCTTTTCAAATTTTGGAAGACCTTGAAATAACGTAATATGTACATTAGATTCTGTTGTTTTATTTATTTTTTCTATAATTTCACAATCAACTTCACCTTTTGTATACTGCGTAATCTGTGCATTATAGTTGTCTCCATTCTCCTGATTGCAAATTTGCAATTCATCGCCTTTCTTCATTCTTAACACATTTATTATATGATTTACATCATCACCATTTATAATTATATTATTATTTTTTATTTGTTCTGTTTTCACAAAAAATTTAGACATGCCACACCTCTTATTCTAATTTTATGTTTACATTATAACAAAAACATTCTAAACTATCAAGTATGAGATGTTTTGCAAATTTTAACACTATAGTTTCGAAAGCGTGCAAATATTACTCAAGAATCACTTTCTAAGCTAAAAATAAACGAAGAAAATGTATTATTTACTTCGTTTATTTGTTTTTCCTATATATTATTTTATCCAAATATTCCTCTCTTTTTTACTGGAGGTTGTTCATTCATAGTTTTTGCAAATTCTACTAGTAGGTCTCTTTGTTCTTTAGACAAACGTTTTGGAACTTGTACCTGTACTGTGAATATTAAATTTCCTCTATAACCAGAATTAATGTGTACAAATCCTTTGTCTTTTATTGTGAATTTTGTACCTGTTTGTGTTCCTTCTGGTATTTTATATGTCGTTTTTGTTCCATCTACTAGTGGAATTTCCAGTTCTGCACCAAGTGTTGCTTGTGTAAATGTGATTGGAATATCACAATATACATTATCATCTTTTCTAGTAAATATGCTGTGTCTCTTCAAATTTACTGTTACATATATATCTCCATTTGGTCCACCATTAGTTCCTGGTTCACCTTCACCTCTTAATACTACTGTTTGACCATCGTCAATTCCTGCAGGTATTTTTAGATTTATTTTAGCCTGTTTTCTAACTGTTCCCTTTCCAAGACATGTATCACAAACATCTTTTATTACTTTACCAGTTCCATGGCAATTCGAACATGTTGTTTGGACTCTCATTTGTCCTAATAGAGTAGTCTGCATCTTTGTAACAGTACCTTTTCCTCCACATATAGAGCATGTTTCCGGATGTGTTCCAGGTTTTGCACCTGTACCAGAACATGTAGGACATTTTTCATTTCTAGTTATATTTATTTCTTTATTTACTCCACTATATGCTTCTTCAAAAGTAAGGTTTACACTATATTTCAAATCTGCACCTTTGCTTGGAGCATTTGGATTTCTAGCTGATGATCTTCCAGTTCCGAATCCAAATAAATCACCTAAGTCTCCGAAAATATCACTAAATCCATCAAAGCCAGATGTAGAATACGTATATGTTCCTCCACCAAATGGACCTCCAGCACCACCAAAACCTTGACTTGGATCTGCTGTTCCAAATTGGTCATACATTTTTCTCTTTTGAGGATTAGACAAAACTTCATATGCTTCATTTACTTCTTTGAATTTTGCTTCTGCGTCTTCTTTATTATTTGGATTAGCATCAGGGTGATATTTCTTTGCAAGACGTCTATATGCTTTTTTTAGTTCGTCATCTGTTGCTGTTTTTCCAACACCTAAGACTTCATAATAATCCTTCTTTTCAGCCATTGCTTTCTCCTTTTCTACAATTATCCTTTTCCGCCCAATAGGGACTCCCCGTTGGGGGCGAAAAACATTTAAGAAAATCGCCCAAAAAGGGGCGTCCCTATTGGGCGATTTTTATTATTTGTTTTCGTCTTTTTTGTCGTCTTCTACTTTGTAATCTGCATTGTATACATTTCCATTTGCGTCTGTTTGTGGTCCAGCACCTGCTCCTGCATTTGCTCCGGCACCTGCAGCTCCGTTTGGATTTGCTTGTGCATATAGTTTTTCAGACATTGCATAGAAAGCTTGTTTTAATTTCTCTGTTGCTTCTTTTATTTTATCAATGTCAGAACCTTCAAGAGCTTTCTTTACATTCTCTATTTCTGCTGTAGCTTTTGCTTTTTCTTCTCCGCTTATCTTGTCACCTAATTCATCTACTGTCTTTTGGCAGTTGTACATTAGGCTTTCAGCTTCGTTTCTAGCTTCTATTTCGTCTTTCTTCTTTTTATCTTCTGCAGCATGTGCTTCTGCGTCTTTAACAGCTTTGTCTATATCTTCATCTGTTAAGTTTGTTGAAGCTGTAATAGAAACTTTTTGCTCGTTTCCTGTTGCCATATCTTTTGCAGATACATGAACTATACCGTTTGCATCTATA
>ERZ1673741.2564-NODE-2564-length-12557-cov-4.765717_pt1 | contig 12557 bp, 10 predicted proteins | sample MGYA00580209_ERZ1673741 | MGnify/ENA primary metagenome ERZ1673741 (study PRJEB41218, sample SAMN15661754) | gut metagenome | host: Homo sapiens | place: Canada: London | collected 2015-08-20/2019-03-30 | study: EMG produced TPA metagenomics assembly of... | reverse complement strand
AGGATCAGTCCCAGTTCATGCGGAAAATCCTTCTTCTCCAGCATGTATTTCTGATATCGTCTGCGACAGGTATCTAAAATGCAATCAGGTGTGACATTGTCATAACCGAATCTGGTAAGAAGCTCTGCTACGTCTTTCCGGCTCAGATAGCTTGTAAGCTGATTTTCCTGATATAGCAGAAAAAGCACTCTGCCGTCCAAAAGTCCCATCTGATAAACGGATATGCCACTGTTTTCCAAAATATCATACATCGCTTTGTAATCATCCAGTCCGATACTGAACAGATTGGAAATCTTCATTCCGGTGATCAGTGGTGCACATTGCATTGCCAGCTCAACTTCTACCTGATTGATACTTTCTTCCATCGACATCTGCTTCAGAATTTTCCAGGTATCCCGACTCAAATCACAGCCTCCTCTCTTATTGGTTAGTTGTTTCTAACCTACTAAAATGATATAGAATGATTTACGTTTCGTCAAGGGTTTGAACTGATAATATTTTTCACTTATAAAAGGGAAATTATACACAGCGGATGGGCTGTGTTTTGAATTACAGACAGGAAAATTTACTGTTTTAACAAAAAAACATGAAAAATATATAAGGGATATGGGCATATATGTAATACAAGATATAAAAAAGCAGGATTCACCTATAATAAGCAATCGATAGTGTAGCCGACCGAGATTTGCAAAGCCCTTGCCGTGCTCCGGCCACCACGCTTTTTGGTATATGTAACGGATTTACACAGTAAATCCGTTATGTAGCCTCTGTGCATCGGCGAAGCCGATTTCACATGCACAGAGGTTCGAGTGGCCGGAGCACGTGCAATAGGTGCTTTTCGCAAATCGCAGGGTAGGCAAACGTGATTGCGTTTATAGATGGATCCTGCTTTTATAAAATTTTATGCATAATTCCCGCAATGTAAAACCGGGGTTTTGTGATCTGTCTGCTGGAGGGATTTCTGCACATCGATCACGCGCTGGTTGCTGCTTCCCTTCCAGCGAAGCTTTGTATCGCGCAGCTCTTCCACATATTCGCCGTCTACCAGTACATTGACATATTTCATGACCGGATCATGCATCACGTTTTCCCAGACATCACCGGTGTAAAGCCAGATTGTCTTATTTGGAAATTTCTCGTGGATCTCTGTCATAAGAGTACGGACTCCTACACGGTTTGCTGCATGCAGTGGGTCTCCGCCGGAAAATGTAATTCCGGAAATATACGGTTTGGAAAGCTGGTCAAAGATCTCTTCCTTTGCCGCATCATCAAATTCCAGTCCGCCATTCGGATCCCATGTCACTGGATTCTGACAGCCCTTGCAGCAATGGCTGCAGCCTGCCACCCATAATACAACTCGCAGACCATCGCCATTCAGCATATCATCTTTGGTAATATTATGATATCTCATTACATACTCTTCCTTTCTGCGATCTCTGCCATTTTAGCATCAGATAATCTGGTATCTCCATGTACACGGGAATATGCCAGATAGCCGTTCATACGGTCGATCTTTGTCAGATTCCGACTGCCGCATTTCGGGCATACGTCCATTTCCAGTTCCTGATGTCCACAGTCATCACAGTAAGCAAGTGACATATTGACGCCTTCATAAAAGCCCATATCCATCGCACGATGGATCAGCGACTTGATCGCTTCCAGATTGTAATCAATCGGATATTTGACATACTGGATCTTGCCACCGTTGCAAAGCTCCCAGAAACGATATTCCTTATCCTGCTTTTCGATCGGTGTGATATTCTCCGTTACATGGCAGTGGAAGCTGTTGGATACATATTCCCTATCGGAAACGCCTTCCACAATACCATATTTGGCACGGAACTGTTTTACCTGCAGACCGCAGAGGTTTTCAGCCGGTGTTCCGTAGATCGCATACAGATTACCATCTTCTTTTTTGAACTCATTTACTTTGTCATTGATATGCTCCAGTACTTCCAGTGCAAATTCACCGTCTTCCACAAGAGATTTTCCGTTATACAGCTCCTGCAGCTCGTTAAATGCCGTAATACCGAAGGATGCGGTTGCACTCTTTAAGATTGGTTTGATCTTATCATGCAGCTGCAGATGTCCGCCTAAAAAGCCTCCTTCACAATAGGCAAGCGGATTGGTGGATGCACGCATCTCACCCAGGTATGCATAGGTTCTGATATGCAGGTTACGGATCAGATTCAGATAATAATCCAGTACTTCGTAGAAGTCCTTGTTTTCCTGTCTGGATTTTGCAAGAATCATAGGTAAGTGCAGGGAAACCGCACCAATATTAAAACGACCAACGAATACAGGTTCATCCTGATCATCTGCCGGATACATACCGCCTCTTTCATACCATGGAGAAAGGAATGCACGACAACCCATCGGGGAAATGACCTTGCCATACTGCTTATACATGCTTGCAATATAGCCCTTGCCGGTCAGAGACAGCCAGTCCGGATACATGGTCTTGGCAGAACATTTCACGCCTGCTTCAAACACATCTTCCAGCGGCTTGCCCGGTCCATGCAGGTTCTCATCATATAAAAATACGATCTTCGGGAATAAAACAGGCTTCTTACATTCTTTCTTGCCCTGTCCACGTCTTCTGACATTCAAAAGGGAAATCGTTGCAAGCTTTGCAAATCTGCCTGTTCCGATACCTGCTGTTACCGTGATGAACGGATAATCGCCACGGCTTGAAGCTACGGTATTGAATTTATATTCCCAGCCCTGAAAGCCCTGTTCAAATTCGCGCACAACGTCTGCGTAGGCTTCTGACTCTGCTGTTTCCCGGTCGATGCCGAGACGTACATATTTATCAATATCTCTCTGGTAGGATTTTTCCGCATACGGCTCTAAAATCTTATCTACCTCGGGTACGGTAAAACCACCATACTGCTGGGAGGCCGCAGAAAGCACGATATCACCGATGACATCAAATGCCACATCCAGTGTCTTCGGCTCGTTATACCAGATATTCCCCATTTCAAAGCCGCCCTTTAAGACGCTTGCCACATCAAACAGACAGCAGTTCATGGTATCACGTCTTGCGGACATATCATGTACATAAATATAACCGTCACGACATGCCTGGATTTCTTCCGTTGTCATGAAGAATTTCTGATACAGCTCTTTGTTGAACTGGTTGAAGATCAGACTTCTCTTTGTGGATACCAGAGCGGAGTCCGTATTGGCATTTTCTTTATCTCCCACATACATGATGGACTGACTCTTTTTATATACATCGTCCATCATCTTAACAAAATCCTGCTTATAATTGCGGTAATCACGGTAGGATTTGGCTACGATCGGCTTTACATCCTCCAGTGCACTTTCCACAATATTGTGCATGATCGGGATTGGGATCTCATCTGTCTCCAGCTCATCCACTTTATTCACAACATACTGGCAGATATGCTTCTTTTCATCCTCTGTAAACTTTGTCAGCGCACGATATGCAGACTTTCCGACTGCATCAATGACCTTCTGGACATTAAATCTTTCCAGACTGCCATCCTTTTTGATAACCTTTACATCCTTCTGCGGATGATAAAGCTTTCCATATTCAACATCGTCTCTGCTCTGTTCCATTACCTCGTTTGTCATTATAAAACTCAACCTCTCTTTAAAAAACAAGCGGCCAGCTTTGGCCGTCTATCTACATAATATAGCATTTTGATACATCCGCAAAAACTATATCTTGTGGTGTACAGTTACTAAGTATAAAAGAAACCGCCCTGCCTGTCAACGAATCCATATCAATAAAAATGCACAAAATTAAAAGCATTATTTTAGCAGGATTACCACTTGTCAGATCGAACGGTTTCTGCTAGCTGCACTATTTGCTTCTTTCCTTTTCCTGATATACATGCAGAATGCCCTGTATATAGGCTTTGTATTCATCTCTTACATAGGCAGGTGCGACAATCTCTATTTCTGCACCCAAACCTGTCAGCCATCCATAAAACTGCTGGGACAATGATAGCCGGACACGCATGGTATAGTTGCCGTCTGCCAGCTTTCTGACACTGACAGCCTGACCAAACCGGTCAAAAAGAACACCTGCGATCGACTGGTCATAACGCAGCGTAACAATTTCCTCGTTTCCTGCAAACATACCGAATTTCTCTTCCGTATAAACAGCCGGATTGACCTTGGCTGCCACCTCTGTTCCTTCCCTGTCATGCTCTGAAACAGATAATGCCTGTATCTTATCCACACGGTAATGCTTCATGATCTGTGCTTTCGCATCATAAGCGACCAGATAATAATTTTCATCCCGCCAGATCAGAAAATACGGGCTGACTTCATAAAATGCTCCACTATGTCTGCATTTCTTTTTGCCATCTGCCGTCCATTCCAGATACTGAAATCTGACCTGTCTGTTTTTCTGCATTGACTCGTGCAGTCGATCGATCGTTTCATAAATTGTTTCATTATCCGTTTTGTTCCGGTCTGACACATAAACCTGTCTGTTGAGCTGCTTCGCCTCAAACGGACTAGCCAGTGTTTCCAGCTTACTGATCAGCTGCCTTGATTTCTTTACCGTGATCAGGCGGGAAGCCTGCACCGCATCTGTCAAAAGTTTCAACTCCGGCAGCTCAAAGCTGCGGTTTTTCAGATAATAACCGCCGTTTGCTCTTGCCCGGACACAGACGATCTCGTAGCCAAGCTCTTTCAGGGCACTGATATCCGCATATACACTTTTCCGCTCTGCAGGGATTCCGTAGCCTTCCAGCCTGTCTATGATCTGCTGTGTCTTCAGCAGATGCTTTTCATCTGAATTTTCCTGCAGGATTTTCAATATATAAAGTGCTTTTAATCTCTGTCCGTTTCCTTTTGCCATAAAAAAGCCTCCAACTGGGAAAGATGATCGATCACGTAGGTACTTGCACCTGCTTTTCGTTCCGTTTTCGCCGGATCATACAGGCAGCAGTCCACGCCTGCATTTTTGGCAAGCTGCATATCCGATGTCATGGAATCACCGATCACAAGGATCCTGTCTTTTGGCACATCCACACCTTCTGCCCGGATCTTTTCCATGCACGTCTCAAAAAAACGGATATCAGGCTTATTATAACCGATTTCCTCTGAAATAAAGATCTGCCGCATAACCTTGTCAAAGCCTGCCAGCTTCAGCTTATTTGTCTGCGTCCACGTCACACCGTTTGTAATGATATACTGATAAAAGCCTTCTTCTTTCAGCTTTTGGCAAAGTGTCAGAGAATCCTCCTGATAAAAATAGACACTGCCCAGTCCATGCTGGTATTTTGCCCGGAAATCCTCTATATCGATGCCTGCAAGTGTTTCATAGGCTATCCCTTTCTCCGCAAACCGTTCTCCCGGCGCAAACAGCGCAAATAACTGGGTAAAACGGTTACGCAATACTTCAAGCCTTGTCACTTCTCCTTTTTCCAGTTTCTTCCAGAGTGCCAGATTGATCTCGGAATAGGTCTGGTAGATCTCCTCATCGATTGTGATATCATAGGCTGCAAATGCCTGAAATAAGGCTTCCCGCTCGGAAGCCAGAAAATTTAATAAGGTTCCGTCTACATCCCATAGCAGGATGTCATATTTTTTCTGCCGCATAGTTACCTCTTTCAGCGTCGCTTGATTTCCTTCCTCACTACAAAATGAGGTGCTCTGTAAAGAGCACCTCTCTCATTTAAACCTCTGCTGTATCTGTTTTTCCCTCCGCAGCCTCCTGCGTTTCTTCTTTGGCGTCTTTTGTCTTCCAGCATTTGATTCCTACGAACATGCCCGCCGCTGCAACACATACGATTACTGCCATCAGTACAATATAAGAAAAAAACGAATTTAAAAACAAGATCAGATTATTCAAAATAACTACCTCCTATGAGTGCCAGTCTATGGATATATCTTACCACTTATTCATAAACATCGTCAAGTAAGTTTGTGCCGTCCGCCGCAGTTGTTGCCAGCTTATCGCAGCGTTCGTTTTCCGGATGTCCCGCATGTCCCTTAACCCAGATAAAATGTACCTGATGCTGCGCCTTCGCATCCAAAAGTCTCTTCCACAGATCCACGTTTTTTACCGCTTTTTTCTGGGAATTTTTCCAGTTGTTTTTCAGCCAGCCATCGATCCAGTGATCGTTAAACGCCTTTACCAGATACTGGGAATCGGAATACAGATCCACCTCACAGGGGCGGTTCAACGCCTCCAGCCCGATAATGGCTGCCATCAGCTCCATTCGGTTATTGGTTGTCTTTTTATATCCTGCGCTGTATTCGCGTTCATGCAATGTCCCGCTCTGATCGATATACTGCAGGACTGTTCCGTATCCGCCCGGTCCATCCGGGTTTCCGCGTGCAGCTCCATCTGTATAAATCGTTACTTTCATTTACTCCATTCTCCCTGTTCTATAAAATCGGATGCCCGCTTTTCGGCTCTTTGTATCAGTGCTTCTTCATAACCGAGCATCTGCAGAAGTCTGATTGCATTTCTGCTGTTTGCCCTGCCCTGACAGAGCTGATACGGGAAGCTGATCTCATTATTTTCGATCCGTTCCTCAAAATGATAATTCTCATATGCATCTTCCAAAAGCTTCGTCAGTTCGACATCATGTGTGGCTGCAAAGCTGAAAATATGATCTTCTGCCAGACTCTTTAAGATCTCTGTCGATGCGGCGATCCGCTCTACTGTATTGGTACCGCGCAGTACCTCATCCACAAAACACATGACAGGATGCTTCTTTTCCTTTCCTGCATCAATGATACGCTTTAAGGATTTGATTTCCACCATAAAATAGCTGCTGCTTGTTGCCAGATCATCCCGCAGTGCCATAGAGGTATACACGGCATAAAAATCCGTCTGATAGCTGTCAGCCGGAACTGTATAGATCGTCTGTGCCAGAATCTGGGAAAGTGCCACCGTCTTTAAGAAAGTAGATTTACCGGATGCATTGGAACCGGTCAGCAGCATACCTTTTGTAAGCGTTACGGAATTGGCGACAGGATCTTTGATCAGCGGATGATACAGTTTTCTTGCACATAAGCCCTTCTGTCCAAATTCCGGAAGAGTATAATCAGGCAGGCTGCTCCGGTAAGCACCGATCGAGATCATTGCTTCAATATAACCCATTGTCTCGATGATCCGGATCATGTCCTGCTTATATTTTTTTGCTTCCCGCAGCATCGTATTAAATTTAATCAGGTTCACATGCAGTCCCATCCGCAGATAATCCATTACCACATCAATCGGATTCCCCGACATACTGTTCTGCTGCATCAGCACAGAAGAAAAGCGGCGGAATTTTTTAAATTTTGCCCGTCCTGCAGCGATCTGTTCCATCCATGGCTTTAATATCTCGATCGGATGCGCAGAAAACTCCTCTGTCACTTTTAAAATCCGGATAAAATAAGCAAAAGTCGTGATATACGGATCTATTTCCTTTTTCTGTTTAAAATATGTGACCATATTGATGCATAACAGCACACAAAGAACTAAAAGCCCATAGCCCGAATTGAAAAAGCAAAGGATCACTGCCATTGCCATCAGTCCCAGCATCAGATAATGTGACCGGTTACTGCCCTGCTCTACATCATCCAGATAGGCAATATAATCATAAATAGAATATTTGCCTGTTCTGCCGATTTTGGCAAAGAGCATCTGCATTGTCACTCTGTCATCCGTATGCAGCATAAAATGCCTGATCAGCGTTTCGCGTTCCTTAAGTGTATCTTCTTCAAATACCGGACAGCGTAGCATCGTATAAAGAGATTCTTCCCCTGCTGCAGACAAGGTAAAATCCATGCTTTGAAATACCCGGTCCAGATCCAGATCGTTCCAGGTGATGGCATCGATCGCATCTTCCGTCTTTTTATTTTGAAAATGTCCGGCGATCGTTTTCAGCCTGCCTTCCTGGTATTTTTTCGTAGAAGGCTTTCCGTAATTTTCTGTCAGGCTTTTTTTCAGATTGCGCCATAATTTCTTTTCTTCCAGACTGCATCTGATCAGATAGATCACAAATAAGATCAGAAGTGCTGCTGCGAGTATCAGATATTCCATAATGTCTCCATTTATTCCTGTCTCAGTCTGTCTGCAATTTCGTTAGCCTTTGCATACAGCTTTTCGGGATCTTCCCCGATGAAGAACTTTCCATCCTCATACAGGATCTTTCCATCGATCATCGTCATTTTTACATTCTGCTTACTGCCGCTGTAGACAATATTCTTTGCTATATTGTTGATCGGCTGCATATTCGGCTGGTGCATATCGATCATGATCAGATCCGCATATTTCCCCGGTGCCAGCACATCACTGTCTGTAAGTCCCATTGCCTTTGCGCCGTTGACTGTAGCCATCTTCAAAACTTCAATAGCATCCGTACTTGCCGCATCCATATCCCGGTATTTGGCAAGTCCCGTGACAAGGAACATTTCCCGGAACATATCCAGACAGTTATTGGAGCCTGCACCGTCTGTACCGATCGCAACCGGAATGCCTTCTTTTAAAAAGCGGCTGACCGGTGCGATACCGCTTGCCAGCTTCAGATTGGAAGCCGGATTTGTCACTGCTGTCAGCTTCTTTTCTTTAAAGATCTCAATGTCCTTATCGTCCATATAAACGCAATGATATCCACCGCCGCCATAGTCAAACAGCCCCAGATCATTTAACAGCTGTGTTGGTGTCATACCGTATCTTTCTTTGCATTCCTCTACCTCCCGCTTTGTTTCTGCAAGATGAGTAAAGAATGGCGCCTTATGTCTTTTGACGATCTCAGCAACCTGCAAAAGCAGTTCCTTCGGGCAGGTATATTCCGCATGGATGCCCAGCATATAAGAAGAAAGGCTGTTCACTCCGTTCAGCTTCAGGAAACGCTCTTCCATGACCTCCGGTGTAGGACCGAACATATTCAGTCCGCTGACCTGCACATTACGCATCCCACATTCTGTATACGCATTGATGATCGTTTCCGGTGTCAGATACATATCAAACACAGCCGTAATACCGCTTGTCAGATATTCCAGTACAGACATTTTTGTCAGCTCATATACATCTTCCCCCGTCATTTTGGCTTCTACCGGGAAGATCCGTTTTTCCAGCCAGCCCTGCAGCGGCTCATCATCCGCGATCGAACGAAACAGTACCATCGCAGAATGGGCATGGGCATCCTTAAAGCCGGGCATTAACAGATTACCCTCACAGTCGATCTCCCGATCCCACAGGATTGTCTGCAGCCCGCTCTTTTCATAAACAGTTTCGATTTCTTCATCCGGTCCGACATAAACGATTTTCTGTCCGCTGACCCAAAGCTGTCCTTCCGTTACCTGCACAGGCTCTTCCATGGTCAGGATCTTTGCATTATAAAATCTGATATTCATTCTTCTCTGTTTCTCACTTTCCTTGTCATTGTAAATTTGCTCTTCCGAATCCCTCCGGCAAAAGCTCTTTTAATGTATATACCTTATATTCTGTCTCACTTTTTGCCACGATGATCTCAAAATCAGGCTCACAGAATTCCATCATAACCTGCCTGCAGACACCGCATGGCGCGGCATAATCATGCTCGCCTTCTTTACCGCCCGTGATCGCGATCGCGGCAAATTCCAGTTGTCCTTCGCTAACTGCTTTGAAGATCGCTGTCCGCTCCGCGCAGTTGCTCGGTCCATACGCCGCATTTTCGATATTACAGCCACTGTAAATCTTTCCATCCTTTGTCAAAAGGGCTGCGCCGACCTGAAAATGTGAATACGGCGAATAGGAAAAAGTCCGCGCGGTTAACGCCTGTTCAATCAGCTGTCTGATTTTTTCTATCTCTAACATATTATACCTCACCAAACCGGATCACACTCTCCGTTACCAGCTTTTTGAATTTCGGTGCTGCTTCATTTGCCGCTTCCTGTACTTCCTTATGGGAAAGCGGTACTTTGGAAATGCCCGCCGCCGGATTGCAGACACAGGAAATGCCGCATACACGCATTCCAAAGTGGACTGCGGCGATCGCTTCCACAGCGGTGGACATACCGACTGCATCCGCGCCTAGAATACCTGCCATCTTTACCTCTGCAGGTGTTTCATAGGAAGGACCTGTAAACTGGATATAAACACCCTCCTGCAGCAGGATCTGTTGTTCTTTTGCCACGCTGCGGATCACATCGGAAAGCGCCGGATCATATACATGACTCATATCCGGGAATCTGACACCCGGCTCTAAATTTGGTCCGATCAGCGGATTCGGTACAAAGGTCGCGATATGATCTGTGATCAGCATCAGATCTCCTGCATGAAATGCCGGATTGATCCCACCGGATGCATTGGTCAGAAACAGAATCTTCGCGCCCAGAAGCTGCATCAGCCGTGTTGGCAGCACAACATCCGAGATCGGATAGCCTTCATAATAATGGACACGTCCTTTCATACAGACAACCGGAACCGTTCCGACATATCCAAAGATAAATTTGCCTGCATGCCCCGGAACCGTCGATACCGGAAATCCCTCGATCTCCTTATAGTCGATCTCCGCTTCCACCTGAATGCCATCTGCATAATCCCCCAGACCGGAACCAAGTACGATCGCTACCTGTGGCACAAAATCTGTCTTTTCCCTGACAGAGCAAAGACATTTCTGTAATTTTTCAGATACCTCATTCCTCATAGCCTTCCTCCTGTTCTTCATAAGCCTTTACGTATACATAGTTTTCATTACTTCGTTTCATCGTTTCGTGGAATAACATGGCACGCAGCAGATCTTCTCCGCCCGTATCCGCCACGATCACATGCATGGAAAGTGCCTGCTCCACATCTGTGATCGTCAGATCATCGAGGAATACTTCTTCTCCTGTCCGCAGCATATTGGACGGGATCAGCAGATAACTGCCCAGCTCTCTTCCGTTTTTCCGTTCTTCCTGTAATTGTGCGATCAGATCCTGCGCTGTGATCAGCCCGGAAACCGTGATCGTTTCCCCAAAGAAATCATTGCGGATCTGCTTCACATAGATCCGAAGTCCCGGAAATGCTTCCATTGTCTGCGCTGCAATTTTGGAAAGCATCGGTGCTGCCAATTTCCCCGTTGCGATCGTGATCGTCTGCAAAAGTGACTGTTTCAGTTGCTCATAGGTATCTTCCGCAATCTGCCTGTGCAGTGCTTCTTCAAACTCCGTCCATAAAAGGCGCATCATACCGACACCGTTTTCCAGCTGGATATAGCCATCGTAGCGTTCCTCCTCCGGGAAATCACGCTCCGCTAAAATATACCATTCATCACTGGCATGGATAAAATGCAGTCCGTATTTTTCATAAAAGCCCTGCTGATAGCTTTCGATCAGATCAATAACTGCTCCCGCCTCTTCCTTTGTATACAGATCCAGCTTCGGCAGGTCATCACGGTACTTTGTAATTCCCGCCGGAACCGCGGAAACGCTGCGCATAAAAGGCAGATATTTACTTAAATCTTCGATCGTACGACGCAGATGCACCCCATCATTGATATTTTTACAGCAGACGATCTGTCCGTTCATTTCCACATGTCCTTCATACAGCTTGTCAATGAACTTCAGCTTGTCCCCCGCAAACCGGTTATGGAGCAGCTTACAGCGCAGCTCCGGTTCCGTAGACTGGACAGAAATATTGATTGGCGCAAGCTGCATCTTGATGATCCTGTCAATGTCCTTTTCCGTCATATTGGTCAGCGTGATATAATTGCCCTGTAAGAAAGAAAGACGGGAATCGTCATCCTTAAAATACAGTGTATCACGCATGCCCGGCGGCATCTGGTCGATAAAGCAGAACAGACATTTATTGCTGCAGCTTTTGTACTCGCTCATCAGATCATTTTCAAATTCCAGCCCCAGATCATCATCATAGTCTTTTTCTATTTCAAGCTCCCATTCCTCGCCGTAGGGCTTACGGATCAATACGACCACATATTCGTCTTTGATCATATAGCGGTAATCAAAAACATCCTCGATCGGTTCGTCATTAATGGAAAGCAGTACATCTCCCGGCTCGATCTCCATTTCTTCGGCAATAGAGCCCGGCTGCACTTTACTGATTATATGTTCACATTTGTTTTTCTTCATTCTGACTGTCTTTCATATTGCTTATTTTCCTGTTGCAGAATTTATCTGCTCTGCGCTGATTATAACAAGAAACAGGGTATGATTCAAGTGCAGAGCACTCGCCTTCATACCCTATCCCGTGTTAAATAATAATGCAAACCAGTCCGCCGTTTGTGTCATTAACGATCTTCTGCATGCTGTCCTGTAATTTCAACTGGCTTTCTTCTCCGATCATTGCAATTTTGGTTGTAATACCGTCCTGTACCATCTGTTCCACTGTTTTGCCAAAAATATTCGTATCCCAGATACCGTCAGATGTTTCATTCTGTCCGATATACCCGATCAGATCCTCTGCCTGTTCCTTGGTACCGACGATCGGTGCGATTTCCGTCTCGATATTGGCACGGATCATATGGATCGATGGGCTCTTTGCCTTGATCTTAACACCATATTTGCTGCCATGACGGATAACCTCCGGTGCTTCCAGCTCAATCTCGCTGCGTTCCGGTGTTACCACACCATATCCCTTCTGTCTTACCTGA
>ERZ1673741.2553-NODE-2553-length-12601-cov-129.246134_pt1 | contig 12601 bp, 10 predicted proteins | sample MGYA00580209_ERZ1673741 | MGnify/ENA primary metagenome ERZ1673741 (study PRJEB41218, sample SAMN15661754) | gut metagenome | host: Homo sapiens | place: Canada: London | collected 2015-08-20/2019-03-30 | study: EMG produced TPA metagenomics assembly of... | reverse complement strand
CAGACCGATTGGCAGGGTTAAGTATGCGCTAAATTAATTCCGCCAACGGGTTAGAGATAGTATGTAAGGATCTTTCTTTTGTGTTAGACTACAATGTTCCATACACATTGACTTTTCCTTCCAATTTACAATTGGTTAGTACATCAAATTATGTTCAGACTAATTTAAGTGAAAAGCCACTGAGAGCTATAGATATTCTTGGGTATGATGTACCAGCTAAAGCATTCTACAGTACGTTGAAAGGTACAGCTCCGCAAATTCTAAATATGGTTCGCAAAGAATTAAACAAAAATAAAGAATTAAACAGAGATAAAATTCCCGATGATATAGAAGTTATTAGGATTTTGACACCGACTAAATGTTATACTAAGATATTGGAATGCAAGACATCTGAGAAAAATAGTTCAAAGCTACGGAAAGTATTTAATCATAGTTGGCAATTCTATATATCCAATAACATTATTAATAACCCTTTAAAGTTGAAGAGTGCTGCTGATTTCTTTACAAATGTAAAGAGTATTCCGGTAAAGCATATAGAATCTGGCAGAGTTATATTACTCTCAAAAATCGATGGTAGCTGGGGTGGGCTAGTAATAGATAAAAATTATCAAGGTATAGACGAACACATTTATCGTTAAAGTTATGTTTAATATATAGCTATTGTCCTTGTATTAACCAAAGGGCAATAGCTATGAAAAATATCAGAATATGCTAAGAATGTTTTTTATAGGTATCGCACTTCTCACTACAACGGCAGCACTTTGCCAGAACAAGAAAGAGATGGATGAACCTGTGCATCACTTCTGCGTAAATATAAATGCAGGGTTAGGCGCGAATTACAATACTTGGTTCTTGGAAGTACAAGGGGAATATAATCCTATTTCTTTCCTTGGCATAAATGTAGGGATGAAATTTCTCAATCCGTGTAAGCAAGATGAAAGCCTACACATAGTATGCCCCGAAGGTAAATATGAACTTGACGAATATTCCACATTTATGTATCATTTTATCTTACATCCATCTATCCACCTATGCGCTCCATCTATAAAACTTGATAACGTTGGAGATAAGTTGATATTTAGAATGGAGTATGGAATTCTTTTACCTCTTAATCATTTCACAAAAGGGCATGCATATCCCCAGCCTGACAATGGGCAACTACCTGATTCATATTCGCCAATAGATATAAAGAACATAAAAAGCGGAACGCCATTTTATCATGAGACAAGTGTTTCAGCCAATCTTGTCAGTGACAGATGGAAATTAACTTTAGGATACACCTTTTCCAACCTTGACATCTACGGAAGTGCTAGAAATGCGTACTTAGGAAACACGCATATAGAATTTGAGAAAAAGAAAAGAGGAGATGAGGTATTTATAGGCATTGGATATTATTTATAATATATTTAGTTCGCAAAAATAGCAACATAATAAAATGAAGAAAATTGCATTAATAAGTCTTGCAATTATGGCAAGCCTCTTACCTTTGTGCAGCATGGCACAACAGGGAGTCAAAGTAGATGTACATACTGGTGCAAACTTATCTGGTTTTGCTGGTGGAAAATCCTATGCTGCCCAAGATAGAAAAATGAAAATGGGTGCTAGTGTAGGTGTTGGTGTATCCTATGAAAAAAGCAAGAACTTTGTCTATTCCTCGGGAATTGATTTCTTAATGACGGCAGGTAGCTATACCGCCATGTCAGACTACTATAATGGTGGACTTACAGCTGCATTTCCTGCGGTAAATTCAAGAGAACTATCCATCCAAATTCCTGTCAAGTTTGGATATGACTTCACTCTGGGTGAGAAGTTGCATTTCATTCCTTCTGTTGGTGCGTATGGAAGATTTTCCATGGTATCTATCAAGGAGAATGTAACCGAGAATACAGATGGAAAGTCTGGTAATAGCTTCAAATGGAACAGCTTCAACAACTATCAACATAATACCAATCGCCTTGATGGTTATAAGCGATGGGATGTTGGAGGCTTAATTGAAGGAAAGTTTGTTTATGCCAATCGTTATGCTGTAACATTAGGCTATTCTCGTGGTTTTCTTGACAAGTCACCTCAGTTTAAATTCAAGAACCACAGCTATCATCTGACATTGGGATATACATTATAGTGGTTCTCCTTGATTTTACAACAACAATGAAGACACTTTGTGGCAATTCTTGTAAAGAATAACCACAAAGTGTCATTTTTTATATTTGCTTACTAGAATTATCCAAATACCTGCTGCCACAACGTTTTGTTGCTTACGATGATCCTGACATCGGCTTTCATATACTTTTGCAGTATAGGAATATTTTGTCCCTGTGTGCTCACTGTGGCTGTAGCCATAAAATAGTTGCCATCTTCCCTATGTATGAGCTTGGCATTATGGCTCATGATGTCGCAGTTATAAGATGCATTAGCATTGCCCTCGAAAGATACATGAGCAGTCCTTGGCTTATCGAAAAGATACAAATACTTGTATGGCACAAACACTTGCACTGTTCTTTGATTGATGACCTCACCATTAGCCTCTATGGATATAGGATAAGGTATCTTGTAGAAAGCAACTGCGAGGGCGAGGACTATTATCGTAATGACAACCGTTCCCAAGCTGACGAGGCGAGGAGGAACCTTGCCTATCACGTTCCTCACCTTCTCACTTCTCAACTCGATATTATCTGATTCTCTTTCTTTCTGTTCCATGTCAAAAACATTTTAGTTTCCCAATTCCAACTGATTCTTCACAAGATTATAGTATGCCCCTCGCTTGGCGGTCAAAGACTCATGGTTGCCTACCTCAACCACTTTTCCATGATCGATGACCACAATTTGGTCGGCATTCTTCACCGTGCTTAGGCGATGAGCCACAATCACAACAGTCTTACCCTTATAGAACTTATCCAAGTTCTCCACGATGCTTCTCTCATTGTTGGCATCGAGCGAGTTGGTCGCCTCGTCAAGGAAGATGTAGTCGGGATTCTTATACACCGCCCTCGCTATCAAGATGCGTTGTTTCTGTCCCTGGCTCAGTCCCACGCCATCACGTCCAATCTTGGTGTTGAACTTCAGAGGCAAAGCCATCACATAATCCTTGATACAAGCTATCTCGGCTGCTTTCAACAACCGTTCCTTGTCTATGTCGCCATCGTCAACGGCAATGTTTCGTGCTATACTCTCCGAGAAGATAACGCCATCCTGCATCACTACGCCACATTGTCTGCGCCACCATTTCTTGTTGAGCTTGTTAATGTTGGTATTGCCAATGTTGATTTGTCCCTCCAAGACTGAATAATAACCTAGCATCAAGCGGATGAGGGTGGTCTTTCCACTGCCAGATGCGCCAACGATGGCTGTTACCTTACCTTGCGGAATGTGAATGCTCACATCGTCTATGGTTTTGCGCAAAGCATGTGGGTCGTACTTGAACATGATGTTCTTGATGTCAATGCCCTCATTCTTATCTTCAATAGAAGTTAGCAAGCCTTCCTTTCCATTCTCATCATCCATCTGGTGAATCTCGTTGATTCGCTCCAAGCTAATCTTCACATCTTGCAGAGAATAGAAGAAGTTCATCAGTTGCTCCACTGGTGAGTTGAGCTGTCCGATGATGTATTGCACGGCAAGCATCATACCTAGTGTCATTTGCCCATGAATCACAGCAGTTGCAGCGACTACCGTGATGATGATGTTCTTCACCTCGTTGATGAAGATGCTTCCAGCCTCCTGGGTCTGTTGGAGTTTAAGCGACTTCATCTGCACACCGAACAGGTCTGCCTGCGTGTCCTCCCATTCCCATCTTCTGCGCTGCTCACAATCCTGCAACTTGATTTCCTGCATGGAAGTGATGAACTCGTAGGTCTTGTTGTTGTTGATGGCTTGCTGCTCAAACAATTCATAGTCGAGTACCTTTCTTCGCTTCAAGAACAAGGTCATCCATGCGCCATAGAGGATGCTTCCCAACAAGAAGATGGTAAACACCAATTTATTGTAGAAGAACAGCACCACCGAGAATACCACGAAAGTAAGCATGGCAAAGGTGATGTTGAGCGACTGCTGCGTTAGGAAGTTGTTCACACGGCTATGGTCGTTCATTCTTTGCATCAAGTCGCCCATGAGTTTCGTATCAAAGAAAGACATAGGCAGTTTCAATAGCTTGATGAAGAAGTCACTTACCAATGATATGTTGATGCGTAAGGATATGTGAAGCAACAACCATCTGCGGATAAAGTCTATTGCCGTTCGGCTGATTGTAAGCATCAACTGCCCCAAGAGTATCAGCCAAACAAAACCTATATCTTGGTTCTTGATACCGACATCCACGATAGATTGGGTAAGGAATGGCAGGACAAGCTGCAGGAGGCTTCCGACTACCAGACCCAAGATGATTTGTCCGAAATACTTGCGGTATTTCTTCACATACCCAAAGAGAAAGCGGAAAGACCTCTTCTCTTTGATTTTCTCTTCACCTTGCATCTTATAAGTAAAGAACGCAGGAGTGGTTTCCAAGAACATAGCAATGCCCTTGTCCTCACCATTGGAGTTCGTGCTTATCCAATGTTGTTTGAACTCGTCTAAGGTATAAGCAACCAATCCCTTCCCTGGGTCTGCTACATAGAACTTCTTGGATTTCTTAATCTTATATAAGACCACAAAGTGATTCTGATTCCAATGGAGAATACAGGGCAATGGAGCTTCGTTTAACATGGCGATAGAAATTCTCGCACATGCCGTATGTAATCCAAGAGTATTAGCTGCTTCATTGATTCCTAACATTGAAACACCTTCCGTTGTGGCAAAGCAAAGTTTCGACAGAGAATCTAATGTATATTCCCTGCCGAAATATTTACATACCATTTGCAAACTGGCTATGCCACATTGCATGGAATCATGTTGATGAAAACTTTCTATCGTTTTGGTCATTGATTAATACATTTTCATGATAGCACTATCAATATTCTTATTAACTTCTATTTCTCCACGTTCTGATTTCTTGCCATAGTTAAAGTTGTAAGTCAGAGTTAAATTAATATTACGCCCATCAGCATCGCTAAAATTCCACGAATTTCTATTATAGCATCCATACTCCATTGTTATATGTTGCTTGTCGTAACGTGAAAATGGGTTACGTGCTAAAGCCTCAATTGTCAATGACTTATGAGCCCAATTCACTTTCCATTCATAGGTGGGACGACGGTTTATGAGCCAGGGTTGGCGAATATCAAGCGATTTATAAGGGGTAAGATAATCAAAACTAAACATCCATTCCCCTGCAAGATAAACCAAGCCACTTTTTATGCGTAAACTGTTGTGCGACATATTATAGGCTGAGCCCCTTAATGTATTACATTCTTCAATTGTCGTGGCATTCAAACGTAAATGTTCATTCAATAAATTATAGGTGCAACTTACACTAAACATATTGCCGTAGAAAGTTCCCCCATTTATACGAGTATCAAAAATCGTATTCGTGTTAGCTGTATACTGATGTACTATGTTATCAAAATAAATGTTGCTATCATAGGATAAAGATAAATGCAATTTACCTATCTGTCCATTATATGAAAGAGTGTTTCCTAACACTTTCATTGGGACAATATCTGGATTACCACAAGTTGCCTCAAAAAAAGATGTCGGAACAACCATAGAATTCTTTTCTGACGGCTCAAATAGGGTATGCGTAAAAAGACCATTTAACGAAAAAGAATGCTTGCTATTAATGGCATAATTTCCTCCATAAAATGCGACTGGTATACAGTAATTGTCATGTACGGAGTTTAAAGATACGGCAGTATTAGACAAACCTGCAGAGACATAATAATAGTATTTCTCACTGTATTTGCTAAGTTGAAGTAATCCAACAGTAACATTGGAAGTCAGTTGCTGTTTACCCATTGCAGTTCCAGCATAATCATCAGTATAATGTTTATAATCATTACTCAACACCCCTGTTAGGGTAAGACTATTTTTCAAAGTTTTAGAATAACGTATATTTCCATTCAGCACAAAGTTGTCTTCTATTACTTTAGAACTTAGGGATGATTGTTCTGTTTCTGCATACAGACTGTAGTATTTATTGTGCCCCATAGAAGCAGATGCTGTAATGTCAAAAGCCTGCTCTTTCGGCAACCATAATGTATAATTTGCATATGCAGATGGTGCTATAGATTGGCTATTATTGGCTATAGTCCGTCTCGTTGTGCCATATGGTTCTGTGTAGGAAATACTCTGTATGGTGTTGGTATTTGGCGTAGCTTGGCGAGTAAAGCCCACATAAGTATTTAATCTATGGCTGTTACCCATTGAGGTTAAACGCAATCGTATGGCTTGCCCGTTGTTTTTTTTCAACGAGCTTTCATCATTATAATTACGTTCCAGAACGGATTTGTCCGAAAAGGTAAACATATCATTTCCTCCTGTATAGCTATGGTCTCTATGCCAGTCACCTATGGCTGTTAGCGAAAGTGAGTATCGTTTCTTATTGAAATCTGCAAAAGCTAGATATTCTCCCGATTTGTAAGCAAATCCTTCGTTTGCAGACAAATACACATTGCCTCCATAATTCATTTTTATCGTAACAAAATTAACCAATCCTGCTTTACCCGCATATTTGCCGCTTGGAGTTCTTATATATTCTATTGTACGAATGTTCTTTGCGCTAAGAGATGCTACATCTTCAGGTAATGCCTCCATACCATTAATGCACAAAACGACCTCTCCTCCACTATGAGTAGTAATACTACGAGTACGTGCCGATACTTCCAAGTCAGGAGTCTGCATAAGATACAGTAAATTAAAACCGTTAGCAGAATGTTTTTTCTCGAGTTGAGTTGGTATCAACAATGTCTTGTTGCTCATTTCTATCTGACCTTCTGCGGTCACAACAACCTCTGGCAATTTTTCATTTTTAAGACTATCTGTTTGTGCTTTAACATCTGTTAAAAAAACAAGCAATGAGCAAAAAATAATTAAGTATTTATACATTTAAGATATTATGGAGTAATTTATATATATATATTTAAAGATGATAAAATCATGGATGGGCGTGTCAATATATGCTTGACACTCCCATCCACACAGAATACTAAACGTAGCCTCGTTACTCTAGTTCTTATTTCTTTATTGTTGGTAAACTAGGTCGTGGCTTTGGTTTTACTATTGGACATACGCAATTGCAAGTTGAAGTAGAAATACAGCTTTGGCTGCTTCTTGATGAGCCGCAAGAACCTTGAGCGGCAACATTGTGTGCTTGTCCTCCAAGCACAAGCATTAGTGACTCCTTGTTCAAAACAGAAAATTCGTCTGTTAGAACTGATTTCAACTGATTAAACTTTTTCATTGATTAAATATATTTAAATTAGCCTACTCTATAAGCTTTTCGGCAACTGCTTTATTCCTTAGTGCAATAATGTGGAGCGAGAGATTTCAAGACATAAAATACTAGGAACCTTATTCCAATCATAAAATTTTAGAAGTTGGTATCCTATCCCTGCAAATCCCATAAACAAACCTACTTGACTATTTCGGTTGTCATCTCCACAAATAACATCTTGCCCCTTACTTATCTCTATTGCTATTGAATTAACCCATTTCAAGGCTTTTGTATCATTTCGCATGGACAACAAGTGTAGTATTTCTAAATTTCCCATAGAACCATGGCAAACAGAAAGATTGTAGCCAATTCTTTTTTCAACCTGCTTGATTGCAACATTTAGTTCTTTCATCATTATCTTGTCGGAAAAACCTTCTGACGCTAAGATTAGTCTTGATAATGCTATTCCTGTTGCACCGTGACACCAACTTCCGCAATCTTCTTCATATGAAGTGTTGCGTCCATCAATCCATCCTTGGATTTTGTCTGAGTAAAAAGAGCGGTCATGAAGTAGGGAATGTTTAAATGCTTCCAAATATCGAATTTCACCAAATTGCTTATATAGCAAAAACATTGCAGTTGCCATAGAAGAACTACCATGAGCAAAACCTCCTAAATTCAATTCTTTCTCACCAACAATCTTATTGCCATCAGTGTATGTCCAATACATTTTTCCGTTTATATTTTTGGCAAGTTGCAACAACCTTTCACCACTCGCTTTCAAAATAATCAATTTATCGGTTTCCTTCATTAATTTGCATTGAGTCGTAAAAAGGATTACGCCAGCTAATCCTGACATATAATCAAATTGAGTTGTAATTGGTATCAATTCCTTCACCTCTTTGACTATTGACTGATATATAGAAGTATTGTATAATTTAGGAAACGTTTCCATAATATATAATAATCCCATAATACCGGACAATGGGGATATGGCAATTTCGTTCTTCTTTACACCAATATGAGCAACATCTCTATTTTCACACAATTGCCTAAAAATTCCAAGAGCAATTTTTTCATGTTGCTGCTCATGACTATATGTGAACAACGTTAGATAAAACAAACATACTCCCAAAAGTCCATCATATAAAGAGTCATTCATCAAACATACTTGAAATTTTCCATCATAGACATTTCTTGTTCTACATACAAATCCTATTTCATTATCGATTTGTATCATTCGTTTACGAATCTCTTTCTCTATTCGTTCAATTGCTTGCCATAGAACATTTCTATCTATAGAATCTTTCCCAACAGGTAAAATGCGCTTTTTATTTGTATCGGAGACACCTATAACATCTAAAAAGAAATTTACAGACTCATCTATCATGCACAATTGTTCTTCCTGCACTTTTGAGGAAAGTGCAGATAACTTTTCAGCTATGATAGTAGCTCCTTTGGACTCAACAGGAATCCAATCATCTACAACGATGTCATTCGGCAAAGTATATAGAGAATTCTTGTTTATTGCCGTGAAATAGTAGGGTATATCTCCCTTTTCTATCTGACTTGCAACAGAGTGTATAAGAGGAATACTTAACAAACCATAAGATTCTTTTCTTATAATAGGCTCTATAAGTTCCTCTATATTCTTGCTTCCGTGCAGATATGGGGGAGTTACCATCTCGGTTAAAATATAAGAATATATAACCGTTGGATGCAATAAAACCCTTGAACGCATAAAGTTGAAATCATAAGAGTAGATATAGCTTAATAAGTCAAGTTTATGAGCTCTCATGAAGTTACATGCATCAGTAAACCCTTTTTCTAAATCTTGAAGAGTTTCTGCCGTGATAGGATAAGATTTTCCTTCTTTTTTAGGCAAATGAAAATTAGAATCATCAAATTCAAATAACACTGATGAGATTTGCGACCTATCATTTGCTCCATTAAACATCCAATCTGGCAAGATACCTGTTTCAAGGACAGAAGACTGTAAGTACGCACTGATTTTAGTGCTATCCAAATGTTTAAACTTCTTTGATACAACTGATTCGCAGTCAATTATATATGGGCAATTTCCAATTACTATCAAGTTATCTGGAATTATATCTTGTGCACCTAACAGATATAATAAAGCCTGTATTTTTCCCAAATTATAATAGTACTCATTGATAGAATCACTATTCTTCATGTCACAAGGTTTCACTTGAAAATGCCAAGAATAGTTTTCTCTGTCTATGAATGCAGGTATTCCAATTTGTATAGACAATCCCATCTTATCAAGGGCTGATATTATGCTCATGATGAACTTTTCATTAGCAGCTCCTCTTGGCTTGTAATATAATTTAGTACCATTGAGAAACAATACTGACGAGACACAATTACCTGCATGCAAATCCCCTTCAAAAAGACTAATTTCATCAATCTTTGATTCTTTCATTGAAAAACTTTCTATATCTGCTTTTAAGGCAAAAAGAAGCCTGTCAATATGAAGCATGATATTGACTGTATAACTCTCAAGTATAGAAAGTAACTTTGGGTATTTTTCAAAGAAATATATTATCCACTCATCATTGGAAGATAATTTGTCACGAAAGAATTGACTTTGCTCTTCTTCGGTATAACCTTTCAAGAAGTTATTTTCTTTTGCTAAATTATATTCAAATGGATATACAAACTTCAAATAATTATTGTAAGCATAAGACACGACTTGATACGAAAGTTGCCCAACAATGTCATTCATTTGCACAAATGGATATTTATCTATGATTTTGGCTATTGCATCATAGATATAATTGTAATAAGGAAACATAAAGAATCCCTTTCGCTCTTGCATATCTTTGCAAGTTGATTTTTGTGAATACTTTAATATTTCAAATTTTAAATCCATAGCAAATTACTTTTAATGTACTACAATTTGTCTTCGTCCCAAAAGGTTACTTCCAAGACTTAGACATGAATTCTTGTGCAAAGATACTATAAAAACTAATACGTTAACCAACTTATCATTACTATTTAATAAAGTTTAAACAAAATGTCTGTATTCTTGTCGAAAATGCATCATTATTATTATGTTTTCGCCGTACATTAGCGTGATATGTTACGCTTTTTGCGATTATGATAACAAAATTACGCTTGCGTTGGTCTCTATTTTGCAAAGTTATAATTTCGTCTTATAATCTTAGACTCATGCAGCAAATGATTTGCAATACTATCTTTGTACAATGCTAATTTATACATCTCATAACTATGACGAACAGAATCCTCATAAGCAGTAACACGATTTCTTACGTCGTTTATAACATTTTCATCTCGTTGCACATTGAAATGTTTTTCAATGTAGCGAATGTTCGGGTCATCAGCAGGAAGCACCATCTTCAATGCCCTATACTTCAAATCTGCCTCCTCCCAATCTTGGTGCTCTCGCCATTGGGTGAGATTGCCCCAAATGGAGAGGACAAGGGATAGAGCCAAGCCTCCAATGAAAAGAAGAACTTTCTTTGAGGTTGGCTCGAAGCGATGGGTTACAACCTTCTTTTGAGGTGAATTGTTCAACACTTCAAGTTTGTCCTGCAATACCTTCGAGAAAACATCATTCTCTTGTCTCATCTGCTTGACTGCATCAACCAAGAACTTGCTTCGCTGCTCATTTTTGCCGAGTTCAGCCTTGATAAGGTCAACAAAAACAACAATGGCATCTCTTAATTTGGATATTTTACCTCTGACTTCCTCTTCCTTGGTAAACATCGCATTGATTGACTTATCCAACTTGGTTATGTCATTACTTGCAGGAACGTTTTCTGCTCCTGCGTTCTTTGTGGAGGCAGAAAGTTCATCAACTTTCTGCTCCAATCTCTCAACTGTGCCGTAGATGGCTTCCAATAGTTCTTCTTTCATGTTCGATTCTAATTTTAAGTTTGTAACTTGCATCAAAGGCTGAAGCCCTTTCTGCGTTTTCTCTTTTTCTTCTTGGCGGATTCATCCTCTGGGAATGGCTCATAAGTTTGGGCATTAGACGGAGCGAACAAGCCGATGGAAGAAATACCGTCCCAAGGGTCCTGGCTGCTCTCCGATATGGATGGCACCTGCTCATTCTTGCGACAGCCCTGCTCATATTGCTGAGCAGAGCTGGCTCTTGCTGATAAAAGGTTCTCCATTCCCTCAAACCTTGCATTCAGCTTGCCAAAGCTATAGCCTCGGCTAATCTGCGTACCCTTGAAGCTGTATCCGTCCTTACAGAATCGGATACCTTGTACCTTGGTTCTCTCCTTGTCCTTATAGACAAGCTCCAAGCGAACACCTCGTTTTGTAAGTTCACTTTTGAACTTTTCCCAACAATCTGCCGTTCGCAATACACTCTTAATTGCATTGTGAATCTCGTATTTGGCACGCTCAGCATTGCGTAACTTGCGAGTATTAGTATTGCTCTTGTCCGTTCCGTAGGTAAATCCATACTTGGATTTAAGAGCCTTGGTCACTTGCTCATTACGCCTGTAATCATTCCTGTCTGATAAGAGTTTGCTCTCATTGTTGATGCGGTTATACACGATATGACAATGTGGATTGTCCGTGTTGTGATGCCTTACGATGATGAATTGAGTATCTTTTATCCCCATCATCTGCATGTATTCAAGGGCTATCTTAGCCATGAACTCATCCGTCAAACGTGGCTTGTCCTCTGGTTTGAAGCTCAATGCAATGTGTCCCACAGGCTTCTTAATCCTTGGATTTAGCTGCCTCTGTAGCTCGAAACTTTGCGTCATCTCGGCATTCGTGCCGAGTAACACACCATCCGAGGCGATGATTTTCGCCTCGTCCTTGCCTGTCACGTAGCGGACGCAACCACCAAAGGATGCGCCTTTCTTTAGCTTGCCTATCATGTGGTATCCTCCTTTCTGCCCATACTGCTTGGCTTCGGTTTATAACTTGCTTGGCGATACTCGCCAAGGATGGCTTTCAATCTTCTCAACAAGTCCACCACATATACATGGGTTTCATGGAAACCTCTCTGATGCGACAGCTTGGTAAGTTGGTTGAGGTTGTTCGCCATGCCAATGAGATTCTTGGCGATGGCTACCGTCTCTGCATTGTGTCCGCTGACCACCTCGCCGTTCAAGGCGGACTCACGGATGTACTCCGCCAACTTGCGGTTGGCTTTTCTCGCCCTCAGTCTCAAAGCCTCGTAGCTTGGCTTCGAGAACTTCACCGTGACAGACTTCGACAGCTTGCGAACCCTGCCCGTGGGCGGTCTTCCGCCCTTTCTCTTGTCCTGTTCATGTATGCTTGTCATTCTAT
>ERZ1673741.2551-NODE-2551-length-12616-cov-5.534671_pt1 | contig 12616 bp, 15 predicted proteins | sample MGYA00580209_ERZ1673741 | MGnify/ENA primary metagenome ERZ1673741 (study PRJEB41218, sample SAMN15661754) | gut metagenome | host: Homo sapiens | place: Canada: London | collected 2015-08-20/2019-03-30 | study: EMG produced TPA metagenomics assembly of... | reverse complement strand
AAAACATGGACTCGACGAGCCGGGTATTTTTGTCGGTGCTTTTCCGTTGTCCTTTGATATGCATGTCGCTCACCTCGTAAAATGCGTTTTTTTTCATTCTGATGCAGTCACAGTCGTTTCTTTTGATGGAACGACGACGGCAGGTATAATTTGTCACGGCCGATATGAAAGACATTTTAAAGGCCGTTTAAGTGGCATATTTTGATTATACCATACAGGGAAAACTAATGTTCTCAAATCAGCATGGAAAAACGGCCAACAGGTAGCCAGCCCGTTGACCGTCCTTTATAGGTTACTTTTCGTATTCGTACACGCCGTCCAACAGTTTCAAGTCGTCGCTGTTGAACACGTTGCGGCCCAAACAGTACCCGTCCTTGAATCCACGGTCATAGTCACTCTTGATAGACAGGTCGTCCGCATCCATGGCCGTTCCCGATAGGGCCACGTTCGCGCCAACCCCGAAACCGTATTCATAGCTATTTGCCACGGATTTGGCCTTGATGGCCTTTTCGTTGTTGGTGGCCGTTTCATCGAGCGACCCTAAACGAGCGGCATGGATGAGAGAGGGAAGAAGCCCGTGCAGAAACGCGTCATGTTCTGCCGTCAAGATTTCATCCAACAGCAAATGAATGAGCGTGCCGTTTTCTTCTGGCGACAGGTTCAAGCTGTACAGGTAATCGCTCAACCGCTTTGTCGCTTCGTGGAATTTCTCCGAACGGCCTGTACTGGCACTGATGGACGGTTCATTATTGGTCACTTTGTTTGTGTTAATCATGTGTATCTCTCCTTTGTTGAATGGCCGCATCCATGGGGACGTGGCTTAGTGGCTGAAAATCGGGCCACTAAAAACATGTGAATAGGCCGTGCTTCCTTTAGGGCCTAACAAATATAAGGATAGCAGGATGACGTGCAGGACAGAAAGCTGACCTAGTAGGACAGCCACAGCCCTGCCGCATCCAATGAAGATGGCCGGATATTATGGCAGTCACCGCCATTCTCTTTTTAGGGGCTAAGGTTTGTCGGGTTATCGGTCATGCTGACTGCTTTTCAAGTGCTTGCAATCTATGGGGCGCGACATAGATCTAGTTATTAGCCAGCAAGCCAGCCCTATTACTTTACTCACAACAAACTAACTGCCAGACTTCACGTCATTGTAGTCTTCTAATACCTCGTGTACTCGAACCGCTCATTTCTTTTTAGGGTGTCCGGGTACGGTAGAGATGGCATATCTATAAGATGTGTGCCTAATGGGAGAAAGTAACGTGATATTGAGAATGGCTTAACCACCACATTAACTCGCGTTATTATTCTCCAAATTGGAGAATGAAAAGTGATTTTCGTTGAAAATTTCTGCTATCATTCACCAAATTGGAGAATGATTAAAAATGGCTATTAATGGCTTAACTAAGCTGTTAGTCGACTTTTTTTAGGGAAATCATTATTCTCCAACTTGGCACATGGGATTTTAATCGTTTGGGCGGTAAGACTGCCACTTATTCGACAGCTTATAAATCGACAGAGATTGCGTTTTTTTGCCCGTGCTTAACCGTTCAATAAACCCAACTTTTTCGAGTGCTTTCATATCCGCGTAATACTTTCGATTCGTTGGCTTGTATAATCCGTAATTGACAGCGACAGCCAGCCCCATATAAAAAACTTCGTCTGGACGGTATTTATCGACGCCCGGATAATCATCACGTGGCAAATGTTTTCGAGAGGGGTCATTGGCCCTATAGTCGCCACGTCGTTGACATAGATGAAGCAAACGAATTTGATTGCCGGACAGCTCTCGATAAGCAGGACTGCGCTCTTGTGATTTTGTGATACATAAGAAACCGCTTTCTTTTCTGTCCTTAGCTTGCCATGATGGCCAGTTGCGCCCTTTTTGACTCATGTAACCACCACCCGTCAATTATTTGAAGGTCGCCGCATCAGCCGCCGGGCTAGTCGCATAGAAACGGCATGACGCTTAATCAGCTGTTCCTGCCCATCCAAAAAACGCTGAATATCTGCCCGGCTGGCTGGCCGAAAATATCCACCGTTGCCGGAAGTCGTCGAACAAATCAAGTGCCGCTTGCGCTCCCAATTCACGCGGCGAACCAGTCCCCGACGGGTCAAGCCTGTACGGTGCATCAATTCTTTTGAGGTCATGGCCCGGCCTTCACCGATTGCGCCAGCTTGTTTGAGAATTTGAAAAACCTGCAAAGTAATCACCTCTCAATAGAGCAGGGAAGCGGCATCAGCCGCCCCCTGCGAAAATATATGCCTCGCCGCTTTACGAACGGCTTATTCTAGTATAAAATGCAGACAGGCACGTCCACGTCCAATGGCATTGCCTGCTAGCCGCTTTCGGGTCGTCACACTCGAGAGCGGCATTTTTATTTAGCAGAAAAGATGACGGAACACGTCGTCAATGGATTGCGTGCCATGTTGGTCGGGCTGATTTTCGAGCAGATCGAGCTTGCAGAGCAGGAAGGCCACGAAAGCGGCCAGTACGCCGACACGATTGTCGCCCACAACGTCGTTATTCTCCAAACGTTCGGAAAAAACTGCGATATGTTCGTCGATGGACTGCCGCCAGTCTTCTCGGTCGTTCGCCGCCCTTGCGACGGCAAAAGCGATAAAAGAACCAGTCATTAAATACCAGAGGAAGCGGCGGTGTTCGGGATTCGTGGCGTGTTCGGACAAGTCTGCATAGCGGCCAATGCGAGTGGTAATCTTGTCGAGCAGAATAGAGTTGTTAGTCATGGTCGATTTTCCTTTCGTCAATGAAAATAGGGTCATACCGCCTAGACAGACGGTTAAAAGCGGCTTTCGGCTTGCATCCAAACCGATATGGATACAGTGGACAGCGCGTCACGACACAATCGCGGACTTCCGCCGTTTGGCCGCCAGAACACTGCAAACAGTGCTGGCGAATGGCTCTGGCCATGGATGGCCGGGCAACGCTCAGCAAAAATACTTTTTGATTCTTCATGTAATCACCTTATTTTTTTAAGTAAAGTCCATTCTTACTATACAAAAATTCCAGAAAATCCTTGTCGCGGACAATGCGTAGCTTGGTGGATAGGTCGATGATTGACCGCCGGTATTTTGGGCGTGTCCTCATCTCCGACAGTAGCCGCCAGATGGTAACCCGGCCCAATCCGTACTTCTCCTCGAGTTGACGCGGTCGTAGCCATTCCCGGCCAAACGAATCAACCCGAATAACTTTTAAATCCATTTTCAATCTCCTTTCACACGGATTCCATGAAGCGAGCAGGGGCTTCAAATCAGAACCACGCGCCGTGGTCGAGGTCGTAGTGATACCACGCGCCGCTGGCATATCGAATACAAATAAAGCCGCTATCGGCAAAAACTTCTGTCGGCGCGCCTTCTTGCCAGTCGCACGAGGCCCAATGTTGTTTAGCCAGCGCGACGAGTTGAGGAATCAGCCGGGCCAGCAAGTCGAGGTCAAGCGTGTTTTTCATTTTTCATCCCCCATTTCCAACAAATCTTTTACGTCAACATGCAAAGCTTTAGCCAATTTCCCAACGGTATCTGCGTTAGGCTGTCGGCCACGATGCAGAATCAAACCAATAGTGACTCGTGAAATGCCAGCTTTTTCAGCTAATGTCCGGGCATTAATACATTGCTCAGCCATGAGAAGATAAAGCTTTCGAGCACTGATAGCCATAGAAGCTCACCACCCTTCACTACGAATAAGATAACATTTGATTATCTGCAAATATAATATCATCAATTGAAATCTTTGTCAACGTATGTGAATTTTAAAATAATAAATGTTACAGTTGTTTTCTTTTGCCTATAATAGTATAATGAGGCAAAGGAGGCATGTATATGGACTTTGATAAAAAAGCTATCGGAGAAAGAATTAAAGAGTACAGACTCAAACGTGGCTTTACACAGTCTGATTTAGCAAATCAAGCTGACATTACACGCATTGCTTTGGGAAATTATGAGAGAGGGGAGCGTATACCGACTATTGATATATTTGCACGTATTGCCATGGCTCTTAATGCATCTATTGATGAACTAATGGGCTATAAGCCGGGCCAATTATCCACGATACAGCAGATAAAACAGGATTTTGCTAACGCTGGATATGAACTAAAAGAAGAAGTCTCGACATGGTGGCGTTACGAGATAACCGAACCGGGCGAGGAATATCCTTTTCATATCAAAACAGAGAATGACCTAAAGCAAATATATCAGCAAATCAAATGTGACGTATTTCGTGATTTGAAAAAAGTGTGGGCAGATAACATCCATGATGCTTTAGTGGACTATGAAAGAAAACTCAATAAAGAAGAAAATCAAGCATATTTAAGAATACAGATGAAACTCCTAGAACAGATGAAGCCGCTTTCAGATAAGATGATGAAAGCGGAAGCGGAAGGCGATACAAAAACGCTTGGCAGTTTACAGGAAACGCTGTTCAAATTATTGGAAAAATCCAATATCAAGGGTATTGGTGGTACTGACAAAAAGAAATAGATCATAACCGCATCCACGAAAAACTTTCTTGATGGATTTCATGAAGCGAGCAGGGGCGACATGGGAAACGGATAGGAAGGAGCATATGTATGTGGTGTGAAGAGAAAACCAACAGCAAGGGTACACGGTATGCTTATCGTGAACGATTTACTGACAAGCGGACAGGCAAGAAGTATCATTTGACTGTCACGCTCAACAGCAACAGCCGTCATGCTCAGAAGATGGCCGCAAGTATGTTGATGGAAAAATTCAACGAGCTTATCGCGACCAATGAAGAAAAGCGTAACGAGCTGGCTATGACAATGACCTTGGAAGCGGTCTGCCGTGAATGGGTAGACAGTACGTCGCTCATGGTCAAGGAAGAAACAAACAACAATCACAAGATGTATTGCAAGCGCATCTTGGAAGGCGTGGAAGACGGTCTGCTTTTCGTGGACTTCACGCCAGCCATTGCCGAAAAGGTAGTGCAGACGATGTACTACAAGGAAAAGCTGTCGTTCTCGTACTCGTCGTCTACGCTGACGACTATCAAGGCCGTCATGCGGTATGCCAAAAAGGCCGGGTACATCGACAATATCTACGACTTTGAAGCTATTAAGCTCAAACGCCGCCCGGCCACGCCGGACGAGCTGAAACGGGTCAACAACAAATTCTTGAATCGGCAGGAGTTGAAAGACTGTTTGGAACAACTGCGCGTCCTCAATCCACGCGTGGCACTGGCTATGGAATTTATCAGCCTTACCGGGCTTCGTTGTGGTGAAATGCTGGCCTTGCGCTGGCAGGACATAGATTTCAAAAAGAAACTGCTCAACGTCAACGGGACTATCGTCAAGAGCCGTTGCAATGGGGATGAAGTACAGCGCGGCACGCCAAAAAATATTTATTCCTATCGTGATGTGGACTTGAATCAGCGGTCGCTGGCTATTCTCCGTTGGTTCAAGGCCGACAACAAGAAAATGGAGTTATGGGGACGTAAAGGGAATTGCATCAGCCGTTCCTACCATGACAAGGGCTACGTCTTCACGACACGTTCTGGCGCGCCGTACAACATCCAATTCATCAACCGCCAGTTGCGTAAACTCCATATTCCGGGCAAAAAAATAAGCACGCACATCTTCCGGCATACCCACATCAGTATGCTGGCAGAGATGAACGTGCCGTTAAAGGCAATTATGCAACGGGTCGGCCATAACGACCCCAACACGACGTTACAGATTTATACACACGTCACGGAGAACATGAAGGCCGAAACGCGTGCCAAACTCGAACGAATCAGTATTTGATTCTGGCCCAAAATAGTGAGCAGTAAGTGAGCAAAAAAAGTGCAAAAAAAGTGCAGAAAGGGTGCAAAAAAGAGCAATGGGAAACATTCTTTCGTTATCAAAATCGCCCACAATCCGCATGATTAAGCGATTAGAAACGTTCAGAAATATTTCTCATTGCTCCCCTAAAGCAGTGGCGGAAAGGGTGGGATTCGAACCCACGGTGCGTTGCCGCATCACTAGTTTTCAAGACTAGCTCCTTAAACCACTCGGACACCTTTCCATAACGAAACTATTATAGCAGAGTTTTCACAACTCCGTCAAGGACGGCACAGGGACTTGCTAATTGACTTTTATATGGTATATAATTAGGTGTATCTTTATGTCTAAATCTTTTGTTTATAGAAAAGGGGCAGTGATAATGTATCACATAAGTGTTTTGACAGGACGTCAGGATGAAGATGATTTTGGAGAGAGACTGCGCGATGTAGCGCGCGTTGAATATTGTCCTCCCGGAGATGAAGAAGAATTGGCCGACAGGCTCGAAGATGCAGATGTCATCATCTGTAAGTCCGAACCGATTACGGCATCCCTTCTGGAAGAATTGGACGATCTGAAATTGATCGTCGTCTTATCGACGCGGTCGGATAATGTCGATTTGGCGGCTGCCCGGGAAAAGGGCGTCATGGTCATCAACAATACGTCGTACTGTGTCGACGATATTGCCGACCATACGTGTGCCATGATCCTGGCTCTCATCCGCCAGCTGCCGGAGTACCAGAGCGATATCCGCACCAACAGCCGTTGGGAATACGGGTCCGTTCCCTGGCCTATCCACCGTGTCAGCAGCAATCTCATCGGCCTCGTCGGGTTTGGCCATGTCGGTCGTGCCGTCGCCGCCCGTCTCCAGGCTTTTGGATGCAAGATCCAGGCTTATGATCCGTTTGTCAGCGAAAAGGTCATGATGGAACGCAGCGTCCGTCCCGTCGACTTCGACAAACTTCTCCAGACCAGCGACGTCGTATCACTTCACATGCCGCTCAACGAAACGACACGCTACATATTCCAGGACGAACAGTTCGAGGAAATGAAGGAAGGCTCCATGTTCGTCAACTGCTGCCGCGGCGGCCTGGCGGACGAAGCGGCTCTTTATCATGCTGTCGACGACGGCCATATCCGCAGTGCCGCCCTCGACGTATTGTCCATGGAACATCCGAGCCCGATGCTGCTCAAGATGATTGCCCGGCCGGAATTCCTGCTCACGCCCAGTGTCTGCTTCCATTCCGTCGAAGCCGACAAGGCCGTCCGCGATGATGCCGAACGGTACATCCGCCTGTTCCTGGCTGGCCATTACGATGAGCTGCCCGTTGTGACCTTGCGGGATAACGAAGAATCTTAACGAGAGGGGCTGTACAATTTGCGTATATGGAAACTGGCCTGCCTGGCCATCCTGTGCTGCTTCCTGCTGGTCGGTTGCACGCCGACGCAGAGCGGCGATACGGCCAAGGCCGACAAGGCACCGCAGGCGCAGGTGGAAATGGCCGTGCCCAAGCAGGGTATCCCGGTCCTGATGTATCACATGATCGGCGATGTCCCCGATAACGATGCGGTCCTCTTGAAATCGCACTTCCGGGAACAGATGAAATTCCTGAAGGACAATGATTTTCATCCCATTACCCTGGACCAGCTTTACGACTATATGGTGCATAACAAGCCCGTACCGGTCCGGCCGGTCGTCCTCACTTTTGACGACGGCTATCCCGATACGTACAGCATCGTCATGCCTGTTTTGAAGGAATACGGCTTTGCCGGGACGGTCTTCGTGCCGACGTATGACACGGACCAGGGAACGCGCCTGAACTGGCAGCAGGTCAAGGAAATGCAGGCTGCCGGCCTGACCATTGCCTCCCACAGTTATCACCATGAACGGGCGACGGAAATGACAGGGCGCACCTTTGCGGATGAAATCAAGAAGAGCCAGGCTGAACTCAAGGAACAGCTGGGCATTACCAACGAATATTTCTGCTATCCCTATGGCGGCTATACGAAAAGCGCCGGCGACGCGTTGAAGGCAGCCGGTATCAAACTGGCCTTTACCATGGATCCGGGCTGGGCCAAATACGGGGACAACCCCTATGCGGTCAAGCGCATCTGGATCGGCAATGCCGTCGATATAGAAAACTTCAAGCAGCGCGTCACGACACCGCAGTATGAAGAACGCTAACTTTATTATTTTCGAGGTTACTTATGAGGAAACACGTAAAAGAAATCGGTAAGTTTTTTGTCTTTGTCGCCATTTTCTTTGCCTTGACATCGCCGTTTGTCGTCCTCTTCGGACCCTTCGACAACCTGAAGCGCACCGTCGTCGGGGCTATCCTGAAGAGCCGTCATCCCCAGTATATCACCTGGCTTTTTTCGCAGGAAGAAATCGACGAAATCCTGGGCGGCATCAGCTCGACGCCGAAGCAGGAACTGTTCAAGTTCAAAGCCCGGACGGACTCGACACTTACCCTGAAGAATATTGATTCCAGCCGTTTCAAGGGATTCCTCCTGGAAATCCCGGACCCGCACCGCGTACAGGTCGCGACGGCTGAAAATATGGATGAAAAAGGCGACACGACCAGCGGCATTGCCGAACGCGTCGGCGCCGTGGCGGCCATCAATGCTGGCGGATTCTATGATGCCAACGGGACCGGTACGGGCCGACAGCCTTACGGTTTCATCCTCCACGATGGCAAATATCTCCTCGGCCAGGATGCGTCCGATGAGGAAGAAAATGAATTCGTTGGCTTCACCAAGGACGGCAACCTCATCGTCGGCAACTACTCCAAGGCCGAACTGAAAGAAAAGGACGTCGTCGAAGGCATTTCCTTCGGGCCGGCCCTCATCGTCAACGGTGAAAAGATGATCACCCACGGCGACGGCGGCTGGGGCGTCGGTCCCCGCACGGCCATCGGCCAGCGCAAGGACGGCACGGTCCTCTTCCTAGTCATCGACGGCCGTCAGCCTGGCTATTCCGTCGGGGCGACACTGCGCGACATCCAGAACATCATGTATGAAGAAGGCGCCGTCATTGCGGCCAACCTGGATGGCGGGTCGAGCTCGACGCTGTATTATAATGGCAAAGTCATCAACAAACCGGCGGACCTCTTAGGTGAACGCATGATTCCGACGGCGTTCGTCGTCAAGTAGGAGGCAGGCTATGAAATTACGAAAGTTCATTGCAGTCTTTCTGGCCGGCATCGCCGTCCAGGCTGCTATTTATCTCTATCTGGACCAGGTCTTGTTCGCGCCGACGTCGGATTTCCAGATCGGCGGCACGAACCAGCAGGAAGCCATGGGCGAAGGGACGGAACCGAACGGCCGCAGCTTCTATTCCTATGACAAGCGCTTCATGGCGACCATCGTCGACGACAGGGTCACCATTTACGAAGCCGGCAAGAAGAACGATCCCCAGCGCATCAATCTCCACGGCCGCAAGGTCTCCTTCTTTGAATGGCTGCCCGACCGCAACCTGGCTATCTTCGCCACCTATGGCCGCGACAGGAAGACCGGCAAGTACGGCGTCTACATCGCCCAGTACAACCCGATTTATCCGGACCGCGAACTCGATACGCCTATCGAAGATGCCCCGGTCGACAGTAAGATCACCGATGTCGCCTATTCGACGGCGACCAATGTCGTCTACATGAAGCTCCAGGTCGGCGACAATAAATACCGCATCTACCGGACCGACGCCAACTACGACACGCGCCGTATCCACGTCCAGGCAGAAAACATCGGCCGCATCGCCGTATTCTACGATTCGGATACGTTCTTCTACGACAACCTGCGGACCGGCGTCGTCTACATGTTCGACGGGGCGACCAGCAGCTGGCGTGAAATCTCGCCGAGCGGCAATTTCCGTCTCATCGGTATCGATGGACAGGAAATCTACATCGCCGAAATGAACCACGACGACAAGGTCGTAGCCGCCTACCGCGGCCGCCTGCGGGTCGGCTTCAAGAAGATAGCGACGTACAAGATGCCGGAAGACTTCAATAAGATTACCCTTAACAGTATGCACGAAGCATCGGAAAAATCCGATAAAATGGAAAAGAAGTAGGTGATTGTCATGGCAAAACATAAGATTCCCAAGAATCGCTCTATCGAAGACATGTTCCAGGGCGTCGAAGAAGAATCGACCTTTGAAACGACGGGCTGGGAAGACGACGAAGTGAGCGTCCGCCGGCCGCAGGCCAAAAAGACGGCTAAGAAGCAGACCGCCTCGGACTTCCGCCGCCAGTTCTTCACGGACGACCTCCAGGAAAAAGTCGGCTCTATCCTCCTCGATATCAAGATGGCTTACTTCAAGGACGGCGTCGGCGACATCTCCCTGGAAGTCGTCAAGGACGGCCGCAACGTCGTCATCAAGACGGCACCGAAGACGAGCAAAAAACTGAGAAAATGAAACAGGCAGACCTGGAAAAGCATTTCCGCTGCGGTCCCGTCGAGGCGGCCTATGAGAACTCGAAATGGTTTTCCGGCTTCATGAAGGTCCTCTTCCTCCTGGTGGCCATCTACTTCTTCTGGCTCATGACGGGGGAAGCTCACCTGGTCGAACACCTCGACAACTGGGCCGTCCTGGCCTTTTGCCTGTGGCGCATCCATCGCCAGGACGACGTCATGTGCTACGTCACCCGGAAGGGCCTCATCGTCCGCCGCCAGTTCCGGTCGCTCCATGAATTCTACGATGACCAGTTCCATGAGGAGCGGAGCCTCATCTTCCTCCCGTATAAGGATATCTTCGTCATCAGCGACAACTGGCAGGAAATCCAGCTGGGCGAAGCCGAAGAAGGCGGCCTGGCCGTCCTGCCCGTGCACCTGCAGTTCCTGTCCAAACGCAACAAACAGCGCATCATCGACCGCATCAAGCAGGCCCATGAAACGGACGATGACGAAAGCGCCCATTGACAGGACCTGTCCTATGTGCGATATGCATGAATCGGCATGGAGACATGCCGATTTTTTATACCCAAAAGCCTTTATCTTTTTAACGAAATAAAGTAAAATAGGGCATGTACACAACGGTACGCTTAGATGATCTCAAGGGGAGAGCGATAATCAGGGAATGGAAAAAATACGCAGCTGCCGGTATGGCGGCAATTCTGACAGCAACTTTCGTTGCCGGCTGCGGCGGGGACAAACAGGCCGACAAGGGGACGGCTGCCAAGAGGGACAAGATCGTCATCGGCCTCGATGACAACTTCCCGCCTTTTGGGTTCCATGATGAAAGCGGCGAGCTCGTCGGCTTTGACATCGACATGGCCAAGGAAGCCTCCAAGCGCCTGGGCATGGAAGTCGAATTCAAGCCCATCGACTGGGACAGCAAGGAAACGGAACTGAAGAGCAAAAAAATCGATGCCATCTGGAACGGCCTGTCCATCACGCCGGAACGGGAACAGAACATCCTTTTCTCCCGGCCCTATGAAAACGGCCCGCAGATCCTGTTGGTCAAGAACGACTCGCCCATCCAGGGCAAGGCCGACCTGGCCGGCAAAATCGTCGGCACCCAGCAGGGCAGCACCGGCCTGGAAGCCATCGAAGCCGAACCGGAACTGCGCGATTCCTTTAAGGAACTGAAACAGTATTCGGACAACGTCACGTCCTTCATGGACCTGGAAGTCGGCCGCATCGATGCCGTCGTCGTCGCCCAGACGACAGCGGCGTACTTCATCAAGAAGAACAACGCGCCGTTCCGCATCATCGACGTCGGCTATCCCGACATCCCCAGCGGTGTTGGCATGCGCAAGGACGATACGGAACTGAAGGCCCAGCTCGACAAGGTCCTGGAAGACATGCACAACGACGGCACGTCGAAGAAGATTTCTGAAAAATGGTTTGGCATCGACGTCACGATGTAAGGAGGAATTCACATGAATTGGAAAAAAGCACTGGCTGCGGGCACACTGGCCGTAGCAGCCGTTACCATGGTCGCCGGCTGCGGCGGCAATGCAAATAAACAGGCAGAACAGAAACTGCCCGATAAGATCGTCATCGGCCTGGATGACAACTTCCCGCCCATGGGCTTCCGCGATGACAGCGGTCAGCTCGTCGGCTTCGACATCGACCTGGCACAGGAAGCGTCCAAGCGCCTGGGCATCCCCGTCGAATTCAAGCCCATCGACTGGGACAGCAAGGAAGCAGCCCTCAAGAGCGAACAGGTTGACATGCTCTGGAACGGCCTGACCATCACCGATGAACGGTCCCAGCAGATCGCCTTCTCCAAGCCCTATATGAACAATGCCCAGCTCCTCGTCGTCCGCGCCGATTCGCCCATCAATGACCGGGCCGGCCTGGCAGGGAAGGTCATCGGCACCCAGGAAGGGAGCAGCTCCATCGACGCCCTGGAAAAGAACGCCGAATTCAAGGATTCCTTGGCAGAAGTCAAGAAATACGGTGACTTCGTCAACGCCTTCATGGACCTGGAAATCGGCCGTACTGACGGCATCCTCGTCGACAGCGTCGTCGGCCGCTACTACATGGCCAAGAAACCGGGCAAGTTCAAAGTCATCGACGACAAGATGGGCGACGAAAAATTCGGCGTCGGCATGCGCAAGGAAGATACGCTCTTGCAGGATAAACTCAACGACGTCTTGAAACAAATGAGTGAAGATGGTACAATGACTAAGTTGTCCCAGAAGTGGTTTAACGAAGATATTACCATTAAAGTACAGTAAGCGGGGATTCGCAGTTCGCAGTTCGCAACGGTCCGATGGACCGTATGTAGGGGCCGCCCAAAAGGGCGGCCCGCCTTGCGTATATACGTATCCTATGCTGTATATGTGTCAATCCGCCCATCGTAGGGGCTCGCACGT
>ERZ1673741.2548-NODE-2548-length-12630-cov-5.008907_pt1 | contig 12630 bp, 10 predicted proteins | sample MGYA00580209_ERZ1673741 | MGnify/ENA primary metagenome ERZ1673741 (study PRJEB41218, sample SAMN15661754) | gut metagenome | host: Homo sapiens | place: Canada: London | collected 2015-08-20/2019-03-30 | study: EMG produced TPA metagenomics assembly of... | reverse complement strand
CAGAATGCATACGATCAAGGCTGTAATGGTTGCAACACTTGGCGAGTTCTAAGAGCATGTAATCTATTTGATGAACTTGAGAAATCAGCAGAAGTTTGGTATGATAAATGAGTTAAAGATCAGACCAGCTTCTGTGGAAAATAAGAAAGAGCAGAAGGTGTCTGTTATTCCAGAGATGGGACAGACACCTTTCTTATTAGGACAATACTTTCCTATATAGGTCTGATGAGAGGTGGAATTAGAATGAAAGCTGAAATATTAAAATTATTGAGGGAAGCGGACGGATATGTGTCAGGCCAGCAGCTTTGTGAAAAGTTCGGGGTGTCAAGAACTGCAGTCTGGAAGGTGATCCGTCAGCTGCAGGAAGAAGGATATCAGGTTGAAGCTGTGCGGAATAAAGGTTATCATATTGTAGATAGTCCAGATGTGATGACGAAAGAAGAGCTTGATAGCCTGATGGATACGCAGTGGGCCGGAAGAAACATCGTTTATTACGATTCGGTAGATTCTACAAATCTGAGGATCAAGCAGATGGGAGATGAAGGTGCACCGGAAGGTACACTTGCGGTAGCAGATAAGCAGACAGCCGGAAGAGGGAGAAGGGGCCGTTCCTGGGATTCACCGTCAGGTTCAAGCATTTACATGTCCTTGTTGCTTCGTCCGAAGATTGAACCGGATCAGGCGCCGATGCTGACGCTTGTGATGGCATTAAGTGTAGCAGAGGGAATCATGGATTGCGGAGATTCCTGTGGAAACCCAGATGTAAAGATCAAGTGGCCAAATGATATTATCATTAATGGAAAGAAGCTCGTCGGAATCCTGACAGAGATGAGCACTCAGATCGATTACATTAATCATGTAACGATTGGTGTAGGGATCAATGTGAACCTGACAGAGTTCCCTGAGGAGATCCGTGAGACAGCGACATCACTCAGACTGGAATGTGGACATGTGGTAAAGAGAGCACCGTTGATCGCAGCAGTGATGAAACGCTTTGAACAGAATTACACGGTTTTCCTTGAACATGGAGATCTGTCCGGTCTGAAAGAACGTTACAGCGAATTACTGGTTAATAAAGACCGTGAGGTCCGGATTCTTGGCGCGAAAGAACAGTACAATGCTTACGCACTTGGAATCAATCAGACAGGAGAATTGATCGTTCGGAAAGAAGATGGAACCGAAGAGGCGGTGTATGCCGGAGAAGTTTCGGTGCGCGGCGTATATGGATATGTATAACCAGGTGGATAAGACCTACGGAATGTGAATAAGTCATCGGGATTATGCAGTGAATGTGGAAAATATGGAAAGGTAAGTACTGTTTACAGAAACTGTGGGCAGTGATATAAGGTGTAAAAATTATGGATGAAGAAATGGTATTGTGTGCGGCCAGCTCCTATGAGCAGAAATATTATCTGAACCCGGAATTTGAATCTCTTCCGGAAGCAGTGAAACAGGAATTGCAGATCATGTGTGTGTTGTATACAGCGGATGTTGGAGGAGTTCTCCTGCTGGTGTTTGATGAGAATGGAAACCTTGAGTTGAAAGTAGAGCACAACGAGGGTGATTTCTCATTCGATGAGATTGGTAGTGTACTGAAGATCAAAGAGCTGCAGGACACAAAGGAAGAGCTTTTCAAGTCTCTTGAAATGTATTACAAAGGATTCTATCTCGGAGAAGAGACAGAGGAATAAATAGTCAGATAAATAGATTACGGTTTATCTGTCGAATTTTAAAACTATAAAAAAGCCCATGGCGGAATCTGAATGATAAGTTTGCTGAACTTATCAGAATTCCTGCTATGGGCTTTTGTTTCTCATAGTTTCCGTTTAACGATAGGTCACTTTTTATCCGAGCAATAACTTCAGAACGTCGCTGACCTTTTTCACCGGAGTGATTTTCAGCTTATCCTTTACTTCAGCAGCTACATCTTCGAGATCATCTGCGTTGTCAAAAGGAATCAGTATTTTTGTAATACCGGCCCTCTGGGCAGCCATCAGTTTCTCAGGAAGCCCACCGATCGGAAGTATACCTCCGCGGAGGGAAACTTCACCGGTCATGGCATAATCCGGGCTGACAGCCTTTCCGGTAACAAGGGAAGCAAGTGCTGTGGTTAATGTAATGCCGGCAGATGGACCATCTTTTGGAACAGCTCCTTCCGGCACATGAATGTGCAGATCATGATCCTGGAAAACCTTGCTTTCTTTAGGATAAAGAGACTTCACAAGTGTCAGTGCAATCTGTACAGATTCTTTCATGACATCTCCAAGCTGTCCGGTGATGATCACCTTTCCTTCCCCTTCTGTCAGCTTTGTCTCTATAAACAGAATCTCACCGCCTGCCTGTGTCCATGCAAGTCCGGTGACAACACCAGGCTGTGTGGAAGTTAATTTCTGGTCATGATGCAGTTTCTTACGGCCGAGATAGTCTTTCAGATTCGATTTATTTACTGTCAGAGTCTGCCCCTCTTCTTTTACAAGACGTACAGCAGCGGAACGACAAAGCATATCAATCTGTTTCTTAAGTCCACGGACTCCGGATTCCATCGTATAATCTTCAATGACCTTGCGCAATGCACCATCCGTTATTTTTAACATTTTCTTCTGGATTCCCATAGCGTCCATTGCTTTTGGAAGTAAGTGCTTTCTGGCAATATGGAATTTTTCCACCGCCGTATATCCTGGAAAATCGATCACTTCCATACGGTTCAGAAGCGGTTCAGGAATCGTATCTGTAGAATTTGCTGTGCAGACGAACAGAACATTGGATAAGTCATATGGAACATTCATATAATGGTCTGTAAATGTACTGTTCTGCTCCGGGTCAAGCACCTCAAGCAATGCACTTGCCGGATCTCCGCCATAATCTTTCGCAAGCTTATCTACTTCATCAAGAACTACAACAGGATTGGAAACGCCGCTGCGTTTAATCCCTTCCATGATCCGTCCCGGCATAGCGCCGATATAAGTTCTTCTGTGACCGCGGATCTCAGCTTCATCTCGGATACCGCCGAGACTGATGCGGACATATTCGCGGTTTAACGCACGGGCAATACTCTGTCCGATACTTGTCTTACCGGTACCAGGCGCACCGACAAAAAGGAGGATGGAACCATACTGTTTCCGGTTCAGTGCCATAACAGCAATCTGCTGGATGATACGTTCTTTGACTTTCTTAAGTCCATAATGATCTTCATCAAGAATCTCTTCTGCCCGGTTTAAATCAATCGGTGTAAATTCCGGATGCTTCCAGGAAAGACTGGTGACAAAATCAAGATAGTCATAGAGAAGCCCATATTCATGGCTGTCTTTTCCTTCCTGCTTCATACGATTCAGGACTTTGTCCGCTTCCTTACGGGCATCTTCATTCATGCCGGATTCCTGGATCTTTTTTTCAAAAGCGCGGACATCGGAAATGTTTTCCGGGTGCATCTCATCTAATTCTTTTTGAAGGTAATCAATCTGCTTCTTAATTGCAACCTCTCTGTAAAGCTGCTCCTGGTCACCTTTCTGTGCCTCCTGTGCTTCAGAAGAAACTTTGGCCACTTCCATGAATTCCTTAATCGCATTCTCAATCAGTTCACAGCGCTCACGGCGGGAATCTGTCTCAACAATTGCATATTTTTCTTCGGAAGTAATGTTCAGATAATCTGAAAGAGCAGAACCGAGGTCATAGATATTCTTTCTCTGGATAATGTAGCTTCTTGCCCAGATCCCCCATTGATAATTCTGAACAAATTTCAGAAGCGAGTTCCGCAGGTTTGTGAAAGTCTGCTTCTCTTCTTCTAAAGGAAGATCATCTACCTCCGGACGGATGGAAGCTGTAGCTGTAATCTGTCCGTTCTCATCCAGCTCAATATCATCAAGACTGACACGTTCTAATGTACGAATCTGGATGCTGTCATCATCACCGATGGATTCGACTCTCGCAGACATACCGACCGGGTAAATATCATCTATAGTAACAGTAGTCTCATCCACTTCATTTTTCAAAAATGGAAACAGAATATCTGTACCGACTTCAATCTGGTCTGCAGCAGCCCCCGGAAAGAAATCACGTTTAAAAAAATAAGTGATATCAGGGAGTAATAATATATTAAAAACAGGACGAATAATCATAAAAACACTCCTTTCGTCTCATGATTTATCATATCACCGTCAGCAATTCAAAATGGTGGGATATGTTGTGTAATGCAGGTGCCGCGAACAGAAAACTGCTTACAGCTGTGCCATCAGAAAGTTTAGCGATCCCGCAGGATTCTCAGTTCCTTTTTCCAAAAGAGAGACAAGAGCAGAGATTGTCTGTTCAATCTCATCTGCTGTTGAAGGTACTAAGGTGTTATCCATCTTAACAGTCAGTACAATCAGTACGATCTCAGCAAGAGAAACAGGGTCAGCACAGTGGATTAAATCCTGTGCAATCCCTTGTTCAATAATGGAAGCAAGAACCGGCTTGAGTGAAACGATGAGATGGTTCATGTACTTTTGATGAAGAAAAGCCCGCTCCGGTGCAGCCTTTGTAGTTGATGGCTGTGTCTTTAAAAAAGCCGCAGAGGAATTTCGGCAGGCCTGAAAGATCAGAGCCATGCGTGTGAAAGGTGAAATCTCTCTTTGCTCTGCAAGATGTCTTGCTGTTGTTATTGGAGCTTCATAATTGCGTTCTACCAGTGCTTCAAGAATTGCATCTTTGGAAGAAAAATAATAATAAATACTTCCTTTTCCAATTTCAGCAGTCTGAGCAATCTCACTGACAGAGATATTAGAAAGTTCTTTGGTTTCCAGAAGCTTTTGAAGAGCATCCAGAATCTTATCGTATTTTAATTGTTTTGGCATAGAAGTCCGCCTCGTATATTCGTAAGTATATTTGGCCAGTTCCAGATTACGGGAATTGACCGATATCCTTTTAAGTATAGCACAATAAAGTCGGAAGAACCAATAAAATAGAAATAAAAAAGAGGACAAAAAAAGGACACTTTAAAACAAAAGATTGTCTGAAATAGATAATTGACCACGGGTCGAAAAAGTGATAGATTAAAAACATAGAGAATCGACCACCGGTCGAAAGAAGAAAAGCTGAAAAGGAGAGGGAGAGAAGAATGACATACGCAGACATGTTTTCAAAAGTAAAAGGGATGATGATGGAAGCAGACGTAAGTACTGTGAATGAACATCTTGCATATCAGTTCAATGTAACAGGAGAAGCAGAGGGAATCTTTTATGCAGAGGTAAAAGAAGGAAAGCTGTATGTGGAACCATACGAGTATTATGACAGAGATGCGATTTTTACTTGTTCGGCAGAGACATTATTTAAGATCAATGAGGGAAAGCTGGATCCGGTTCTGGCAGTAACACTGGGAAAATTGAAAGTAGAAGGCAACATTGATAAAGCTTTGTATCTGAAAAAACTGATTGATAGCAGAAAAGCAGAACAGAATGCAATAAAGAAAACACAGAAACAGAAATAACTGTAAAAAGGAAGCAAAGGTGAAAAAGATGATGCATTACGGAAAACTTCTTGCACTTGCAGGTCTGGTGGGAATCGTATCAGCAGAGGCAGGTGGAAGTGCATACTTTTACAGAAGAACAATGATGCGTTATAACGCAAAGACAGAACGCACGATGAAGATGTCCGGGGTAGACTGGGATCAGTATTTCTCAAAGATGAAGGAATGCAGGGAGTGGATGATGGAGCAGCCTCATGAAGATGTCTGGATCCGGTCGGAAGACAGTTTGAAGCTTCATGGAACGTATTTCCGGGGATCAGGAAATGTCGAAGAAAAGAAATGCAAAAAAGCAGTGATCTGTTTTCATGGCTACACGAGCCAGGGGCTTGCGGATTATGGAAGTATTTCAAATTATTATTTGAAGCGTGGTTATAACGTTCTTCTTGTCGATCAGAGATCACATGGGCAAAGTGAAGGGAAATACATTGGATTCGGATGTAAGGACCGTTATGATGCATATCGATGGATTGAATGGGTGATTGGACAGGAAGGAGAAAATGTTCAGATTCTCTTGCATGGTAATTCTATGGGAGGCGCCACAGTATTGATGGCAAGTGGGCTTGATTTGCCACAGCAGGTAAAAGGAATTATTGCAGATTGTCCGTTTACTTCGCCCAAGGCAGTGTTTACACATGTACTTCACAGCATGTATCATCTTCCGGCGTTTCCAATGATACAGATTGCGGATGCGGTGAATAAAAAACAGGCAGGATATGGACTGGATGAGTGCAATTCTGCCCGTGAAGTCAGAAAAGCAAAAGTTCCTGTCCTTTTGATCCATGGAGACGCAGATACATTTGTTCCATGCAGTATGTCTGAAGAAATTTATAAAAATTGTAAATCTCCAAAACAGAAGCTGATCATCCACGGGGCAGGACACTGCGAAAGTTATTATAAAGACAGAGAAGCTTATGAAGGAGCAATGGATTCATTTATAGGAGGAATCATAGAATGATGAAAACAAGAAAAGGATATCCTGTATACCCACTGACAGTAGCGCAAAAATTTCATTTGTATTATCTGCCATTTTGTCCGAATGCGGCAGTACTGAATATTGGCACAAGCCTGACAATTGGCACAGATCTGGATTGGGATGTACTCCGAGAGTCCATTTACAAAGCATATGAGAGAAATGAAGGGATGCGGATACGCTTTGCAAAGGACAAAGAGGGGAATGTATATCAGTATGTTGTAAGTGCAGAGCAGGACAGAAAAGAACGGGAGATAGAGTTCGTTGATTTCTCCAATGTGACTATGGAAGAGGCAGCTGATACGATGCAGAAATGGACAACTGTCCCATTTTCATTCGAGGATTCACTGATGACGAAAATTAAAATGATCCGCACTTCAGATGGATTCAACGGAGTGTATTTCCTCGGACATCATATGGTGGTAGATGCTCAGTCGCTGATCACATTTCTGAAGGATATTATTGAGCTGTACTGTAATGCAAAATATGAAGGCGTCCCATATCCAAAGGATATGTGTTCTTACATAGATCAGGTAAAGAAGGATCTCGCATATGAAGCCGGAAGTAAAGCACAGCAGCGAGACAGAGAATTTTTCAGGGAACTGATTGAAGCATCAGAGCCGGTTTATAACGGTGTTAATGGAACAGATAAGCTGGATGCAGCGAGGGAAATGTTTAAAAATCCAAAGCTTCGTTCCGCATTTAATGCGACAGATGATGTGAGTTCTGCATTGGATATCTTTCATTTGGAAGCAGAACCGACCAAACGTCTGATGGATTTCTGCGAAAAGTACCGGGTATCCCTGGCATGTCTTTTGTTAATGGGATTACGTACTTACTTCCAGAAAATGAATGGACAGGAGGATGTATCAATCAATAATGCGATTGCCAGAAGGGCTACATTAAAAGAAAAGAAATCCGGTGGAACAAGAATTCATTCGTTCCCGTTTCGTACCGTATTTTCAGAAGATGTGAAGTTTATCGATGCAGTATATGAAATCCGTGATAAGCAGAATGAATTATTCCGTCATGCAAATTATGACCCGACAGAATATTTCGCATATCGCTCCAGGACTTATCCACAGCCACAGAATGGACTGACGTATGAGCCGATGTCTTTGACTTACCAGCCGATGACATTGCAGGAGAAAGGACTGGAAGATCTTGGAGGAATTCAATATAAGACAAAATGGTATCCAAATGGAATGACAACACAGGCAATGTATCTGACAGTCATGCACCGACCGGAGGATAATGGATTGGATTTCAACTTTGAACATCAGAAAAAAGCAATCTCAAGAGAAGAGTTGGAATATCTGTATTACTATTTATGTAAAATTATGTTCAAGGGAGCAGAAAATCCTGAACTTACAATTGGAGAAATTATAAAGCTTGTATAAAAGAAAGATGATCCGGATCATGTTGAGAATCACGATCAGGACAGAATGGAAAGGAAAAAATCATGTTTGAGCAGTTAGTAGATATTATTTGTAATTATGTAGAAATTGAACAGGAAGACATCAAGCCGGAATCACGTTTTATGGAAGATCTTGGATTCACATCCTTTGATTTTATGAGCATGCTTGGTGAAATAGAAGACGAGATGGATGTGGAGATTGAACAGGACAAGGCAGCAGATATCCGAACAGTCGGAGAAGCTGTAGCGTATCTTGAGTCTTTGAAGTAGAGGGAAAAGAAAATGGAATATAGAACAATTCGCGATATTCTTACAAATGCAGAAAAATGTTTTGGAAATGAAGACGCAATCCGTTACAAAACAGGAAAAAATGAAATTGCGGCAAAGACATACACACAGTTGAAAGAAGACAGTGAGAGAATAACAGCATTATTGAAAAAACTGGGAGATCCAAAAAGTCATATCGCATTGATCGGTGCGACTTCTTATCTATGGATTGCTTCCTATTTTGGAATTGTGGACGGCGGAAATGTTGCAGTACCGTTGGATGTGTCACTTCCGGCAGAAGAACTGTGTGAACTTATCGACCGTGCAGATGTAACAATCCTGATTGTGGATGAGATCCGTAAAGATGTGATCGAAGCAGCGAAAGAAAAGTGTACAAAACTGAAGTACATCCTTTCTATGCAGAAGGAAGCGAATGAGGGCAATATACTTTCTCTTACAAAATCAATGATGGAACAAACGATAGATGAGGACACAGGAGCAGAAAAAACAGAGATTACTCCGGATCAACTCTGTACGATCATGTTCACATCAGGGACAACAGGAAAGAGCAAAGGTGTGATGCTGACACACAGAAATCTCGTTGAGAACGCGACATGTCTGGATATGAAGCTCCCAGAGAGAAATGTGATCCTGTCAGTTTTACCGATTCACCACGCATACTGCCTGAGTATGGATATCCTGAAAGGAATTTCTCTCGGTGCAATTATCTGTATCAATGACTCTTTGATGCGTGTAGCAAAAAATATCAAATTATTTAAGCCAAATATGATCCTGATGGTACCTCTTATGATTGAAACTTTTGCGAAAAAATTAGAAGACGTAAAAGACCTTCCGGAAAAAGTGGTAAAAGAAGCAGTATTTGGATCTCAGTTTCATACGATTTGCAGTGGAGGGGCATACCTGAATCCGGAGTATATTGAGCTGTTCGAACGTTTTGGAATCCAGATCCTCCAGGGATATGGAATGACAGAATGTTCACCGGTCATCAGTACAACCGTTGCATGGAATGTAAAAAAGAATTCAGTAGGACAACTTCTTCCAAACTGCGAGGCAAAGACTGTAGATGGAGAACTGTGGGTTCGCGGAAGCAGTGTAATGCAAGGATATTACAAGATGCCGGAAGAAACAAAAACCGCACTGAAAGATGGATGGCTTTGCACAGGGGATCTTGGATATGTAGATGAAGAAAGGTTTATCTATCTGACAGGACGAAAGAAAAACCTGATCATTACAAAGAATGGAGAAAATGTCTCACCGGAAGAACTTGAGAATAAATTAAGTTCTTCAAGACTGGTACAGGAAGTATTAGTAAGAGAAGCAAAAGGAGTGATCGAGGCAGAAATATATCCGGATGAAGAGTACGCAAAAAAACAGGGACTTGAAAGAGAAGAGGAAGTCCGTGTAGAACTTCAAAAACTGATTGATGAATATAATCAGGGTGCACCGGCATATAAAAAGATTTATAGTCTGATCATTCGCGAGAAAGAATTTGAGAAGACAGCTTCAAGAAAAATCAAGAGATATTAAAAGACAGATAAAAAAGTCTGAATAAATGGAGGATTGCAAAAGCTTTGTGATTGCCGGATTTATTCAGACTTTTTTGTGTGAATGCGAAAGAACAGATCGTGTACGTTGACTTTTCGGCAGTTATTTACTATGATACTAAAGTCAAATAAGAAGAATAGTTATAGATTAGAAAGAATAGAATATGATGAAACAGTTGAAAATAGGAAATGTGACGCTGCCAAACCGTTACATCTTAGGACCGATGGCCGGAGTGACAGATCTTCCATTCCGTGTGTTGTGTAAAGAACAGGGAGCAGGTCTTTTGTGTATGGAGATGGTCAGCGCAAAAGCGATTTTATATAATAATAAGAATACAGAATCACTTCTGGAGATCCACCCGGATGAACAGCCGGTGTCACTGCAGTTTTTTGGATCAGATCCGAAGATTATGAGTGAGATGGCAAAACGTGTGGAAGAGCGTCCATTTGATATCATGGATATTAACATGGGATGTCCGGTGCCGAAGGTTGTACGTAACGGAGAAGGCTCTGCACTTATGAAGAATCCGAAGCTGGTTTATGAAATTGTCAGTGCAATGGTGAAGGCAATTGATAAGCCGGTCACTGTGAAGATAAGAAAAGGATTTGATGACAGCTGCATTAATGCGGTTGAGATCGCGAAGATCATCGAGGAGGCCGGGGCAGCGGCTGTAGCCGTGCACGGAAGGACAAGAGAACAGTATTACAGCGGACAGGCAGATTGGGATATCATCCGTCAGGTAAAAGAAGCTGTCTCTATTCCGGTAATTGGAAACGGAGATGTGACAAGCCCACAGAAAGCAGAGGAGCTGGTAAAACAAACAGGGTGTGACGGAATCATGATCGCAAGAGGAGCACAGGGGAATCCATGGATCTTCTCCGAGATGATCACATATGAAGAGACAGGCACATTACCAGAACGTCCGGGAAAAGAAGAAGTTCGTGATATGATGCTTCGTCATGCCAGATTACAGTTGAAATACAAAGGTGAATTCATTGGTATCCGCGAGATGAGAAAACATGTGGCATGGTATACAAAGGGATTGAAAGGTTCTGCAAAATTGCGTGAAGAAATCAATCGCGTAGAGTCCTATCAGGAACTGGAAGAACTGCTCTTTCAGAGACTATAGGAAAAGAAGCTCCGGGACTTCGGAAAACAGTTGGAAAACAGAATGGAAAAAGTTCGGAAAAAGGCGGTTTTAAAGGCTTTTCATACACTGCGCAGAAGTGACCTGTGAGAGTGAAATTGCTTGACAGAAAGCGCGAGTTTGAGTATAATATTGAAATTGCGGACGGACGCTGATACAACGATTGGCGTTCAGGAGAAAAAGACAGCAGACATGCATTTTAAAACCGATAATATGATGTAAGTGTCAAAAGTATAAATTGCATAGCAATGGAGCAATCCGGTTACATCATAATATCTGTAGACAGAGAAGAAACTTTGAATGCATGAAAAGTATAGACAGAAAATGATTTGCAGAGAATCTGTAAATGTTGTAGGAAACGAAACGTTATTGCAACAGGCAGTGACGGTAAGGAAGTAGAAAGGAAGCAGGAACAATGGCAGAGGCAAAAAAAAGATTACTTACTTATGCCGGATTAAAGGCAATTGAGGATGAACTTGAGAATCTGAAAGTAGTAAAGAGAAAAGAAGTTGCAGGTAAGATCAAAGAGGCAAGAGAGCAGGGAGACCTTTCCGAGAACGCTGAGTATGATGCAGCGAAAGACGAGCAGAGAGATATCGAAGCCCGTATCGAGGAGCTTGAGGCAATCCTGAAGAATGCAGAAGTTGTAGTAGAGGATGAAGTTGATCTTAATAAGATCAATGTTGGATGTGCAGTAAAGGTTTACGACATCACATTTGATGAAGAGATGGAGTTCAAGATTGTTGGTTCTACAGAGGCGAACAGTCTGGAAGGAAAGATCTCCAATGAGTCTCCGGTAGGTCACGCACTGATCGGAAAGAAAATCAATGATGTCGTTGACGTTGAGACACAGGCAGGAGTTATCCAGTACAAAGTACTTGATATCAAACGTTCATAATCAGCTTAGGACAGACCTCTTACTATTAAGAGGTCTGAATTCGCTTAAAAAGACAATATAAAAAGTGACTATTTCTGTAGTGATTTATGTAAAAATCAATGCGGAAGCAGATAGAAACGGAAGGAGAACAGACAGTGGGACAGAATCAGAAGAACACACAGGAACCAGATATGAATCAGCTGAGAAAGGTTCGCCGTGAGAAACTTGCAGAACTGCAGCAGAACGGAAGAGACCCTTTCCAGATTACAAAGTTTAACCAGACACACCATTCACTCGAAGTAAAAGATCTCTATGAGGCACATGAGGCTGAGATTTTAAAAGATCACCAGCAGCCGAACGTAGAAGGTATGGATGAAGAGCAGGCAAAAGAGGCTCTCAAGAATGATTACGAAGAGAGAAGAAGCATCATGGATGCAAGCCCGATCCACGTAGCAATCGCAGGACGTATGATGTTCAAGAGAGTTATGGGAAAAGCTTCTTTCTGTAATATCCAGGATTTACAGGGAAATATCCAGGTATATGTTGCCAGAGATGCAATCGGAACAGAATCTTATGCTGATTTTAAGAAATCTGATATCGGTGATATTTTCGGACTGGAAGGATTTGCTTTCAGAACAAGAACAGGAGAAATCTCCATCCATGCAGAGAAGATGACACTCCTTTCCAAGAGTTTACAGATGCTCCCGGAGAAGTTCCACGGTCTGACAGATACAGATACACGCTACCGTCAGAGATACGTTGACCTGATTATGAACAGCGATACAAAGGATACATTTATTAAGCGTTCCAAAATCCTCAGTGCAATCCGTAAATATTTAAGCGGAAAAGGATTTATGGAAGTTGAGACTCCGATGCTTGTAGCCAA
>ERZ1673741.2530-NODE-2530-length-12695-cov-5.305459_pt1 | contig 12695 bp, 10 predicted proteins | sample MGYA00580209_ERZ1673741 | MGnify/ENA primary metagenome ERZ1673741 (study PRJEB41218, sample SAMN15661754) | gut metagenome | host: Homo sapiens | place: Canada: London | collected 2015-08-20/2019-03-30 | study: EMG produced TPA metagenomics assembly of... | reverse complement strand
ACAATCTCGCAAGACGGCTGCAAGGCCAAATCGACATTCCCCTCGACATCGTCGGACGGTGGCAGGCGGACCAAAGCGCGTACGAACTCGCCAAAACCTACTATTGGGCGAAAGTCGCGCATCTCGCCGAACATAACGACCAGCTCGCGCAACCCACGTATGAAGGCGCGCATCTCGCAGACATCAGCGAAATCAACAACGCGCCCGCCGCGGCCCGCCGCATGCTCGTCGTCTCATCGGATCTGTTCCGCGCGCAGCAGACCGCGCACGCCTTCGCCGACCTCATGGGGCTGGACGTGGAACTCGACCCGCGTCTGCGCGAACGCAGCTTCGGCGAATGGGAGGGCATGACCCGCGAGGAGATCTGCGAGCATTACGCCGACGACTACCATTCCTGGCGCGCCCACACGGGAGGCGAAACCAAGCATGGCGTGGAAAGCCGCATCCATACGGGCCGACGCGGCGCGGAAGCCGTGCGCGACATCGTCGCCAAACACCATGACGAGACAATGCCTACCACATTGCTTCTCGTCGGCCACGGCTCATGGATCGTGGCCACCGTGGCGGTGCTGCTCGACATGGACCCCGACGATCTCAACAACGTCGGCGCGATGCGCAACGCCTTCTGGACGCGCATGACCCCGCACACCGACCCCAGGAACGCGGACCGTCCCACTTGGAAGCTTGAGGAATTCAACCAAGGCCCCGCCATCGCATCATTCGCCGACTGGGAGAACGGTCCCGAATCGTTGCGCGCGCCCGGCATGCCGCTGTGGAAGCCGATCATCCAATAAGCATCCAATGCACGGCGCCGAAAACATCATCCAAAGTGAACTCTTGATGGAATCACCGCCGTCCGTACGGCAAATTCTCACGGTGGGACTATCCTTAATGAGGTTGTTTGCCCGACCATGCGGCGAGCCGGGAATCCGGCGATCGTTCCGCATGCGGATCGGGCTTCCGTACAGCGATAGAACGTTGGAAAGCGCGAAAGGCGGGTGAGAGACATGTTGAGAATGTTCAGAACGATTAACGGCCAGGTGGAGCAAATCCAAAAACCGGAGAACGGCTCCTGGTTATGTCTCTCGGCGCCCACCGACGTGGAGCTCGCCAACGTGTCCATGGAAACCGGCATCGACCTGGCCGACCTGCGCGCCCCTCTGGATGACGAGGAACGCTCGCGCGTCGACGTCGAGGACGACTACACGATGATCATCGTGGACATTCCTACCGTGGAGGAACGCGGCGGCCGCGACTGGTACGAGACCATCCCGTTGTCGATCATCATCACCCAGTCCGCCATCATCACCGTCTGCATGCAGGACACGCCCGTGCTGCACCCGTTCATGGAAGGCACCATCCGCGGCTTCAACACATACATGAAGACCCGGTTCATCCTGCAGATCCTGTACCGCAACGCCACCATGTACCTGCGTTACCTGCGCATCATCGACCGCGAAAGCGACAAGCTCGAACTGAAGCTGCGCCACTCCATGCAAAACCGAGAGATCCTCATGCTGCTGGAACTGAGCAAGACATTGGTCTACTTCACCACATCCCTCAAATCGAACGAAATCGTCATGGAGAAGCTGACCACGCTGCCGCGGCTCAAGCAGTATCCGGAGGACGAGGACCTGCTCGACGACGTCATCACGGAAAACAAGCAGGCAATCGAGATGGCCAACATCTACAGCGGCGTTCTCGCCAACATGACCGACGCGTTCGCATCGATCGTGTCGAACAACCTGAACAACGTGATGCGCATCTTCACCATCATCTCCATCACCCTGTCGATTCCGACCCTGATCTTCTCCATGTACGGCATGAACTTCCAGGAAGGCATGCTCGGCATGCCCCTCACGGACAAGCCATGGGGCTTCGCGGTGATCATCGGCATCTCACTGGTCCTTTCGGCGATCGTCACCTGGTTCCTCACCCGGTCGCGCATGTTCAAGTGACGTCCATGATGGGAAAAGCGCGATACGTGGCCGCGGCGGCATGCGCGGCATTACTTGCGGCCGGCGCCGGCGCGTGCGGCACATCGGTTTCCGTGGTGACCGAAGGCGCGGCGCAGGGGCCGACGATCGCGATAGGAGTGGCCGCCGACCAGCCGGGGCTTGGATACCTGCATGGAGGCGAATACTCCGGTTTCGACATCGACGTGGCCAAATACGTGGCGAAAACCCTCGGATACGCGGAAAAGCAGATCGTGTTCAAACAGCTGTCCCCGGCCATGCGAGCCTCCGCGCTCACCGACGGCACGGTGGACATGGTCGTGGATTCCTTCTCCATGGACGGGACCCACGATGGTGAGGCCGACGTCGCCGGACCATATCTGACGGTCCGGGAGGCGCTGCTCATCCGCTCCGACAGCGCATCCGAAATCACCGGAACCGACAGCCTGTCCGATAAAACCGTATGTGCGGTCGCTGGAAGCGCGGCGGCCGACAACATCCGCAACCGCACGAAAAACATCCGCACGACGGTGGCGGAACGCGACACGTATCCGCAATGCATGACGGCGCTGATGATCGGCGAGGCCGACGCCGTCGCCGCCGACGACGCGATCGCGGCCGGATTGGCGTCGAACAACACAGGCGACCATCTGAAGATCGTCGACGTTCCCGACACCACCTGGTCCTACGGCATCGCCGTCAAATCAGGACAGGACGAGCTGGTCGGGCAAATCGACGCCGCATTGCGCGCCATGGTCAAGGACGGCTCGTGGCAGAAGGCCGCGGCCGACATGGGCAAGTCGATCGGATACACGCCCGACGCGTCCATGAATCCGCCGAAGGCAACGGCCAAGGCCCCGTCCTCCGGCGCGTCCGCGGCATCGGAAAAATAACGGCGGCGCACGTGCCTGAATAGTGGTTGATTCCTTGCGAAGTGTCCAGTTGCGCGGCTAATTTCATGCATTATGAGTGACACTGAGAAAAGCGCGCAGGCGCAACCGAACGAATCCGCCGAACCGTCGTTCCGCTACAACGCGAAGCTGGCGCAGGGCATCGAAGAGAAATGGCAGAAGATCTGGGATGACGAAGGCACCTTCTGGGCCGCCAACGTCAACGGCGACCTGAAGGACGGCAAGGGCCATAACGCCGAAGGCCGCCCGTCCTATTTCGCGATGGACATGTTCCCGTACCCGTCCGGCAAGGGCCTGCACGTCGGCCACCCGCTGGGCTACCTCGCCACCGACGTGGTCAGCCGCTACCACCGCATGAAGGGCGAGAACGTGCTGCACGCCATGGGCTACGACGCCTTCGGCCTGCCGGCCGAGCAGTATGCCGTGCAGACCGGCCAGCATCCGCGCATCACCACCGAACAGAACATCGCCAACATGCGCCGCCAGCTGCACCGCATGGGCCTGAGCTTCGACAACCGTCGTTCCTTCGCCACCATCGACCCCGGCTACGTGCGTTGGACCCAGTGGATCTTCTCCCGCATCTACGACGCCTGGTACGACGAGGACGCCACCAACCCGTCCGGCTCCAAGGGCTGCGCCCGCCCGATCAGCACGCTCGTCGAACAGTTCGAATCCGGCAAGCGCGCCATCCCGGGCTTCGAAGGCAAGGCCTGGGCCGACCTGAGCGAAGCCGAGCAGGCCGACGTGCTCAACGACTTCCGTCTGGCCTACATCTCCAAGTCCCCGGTCAACTGGTGCCCGGGCCTGGGCACCGTGCTCGCCAACGAGGAGGTCACCGCCGAAGGCAAGTCCGAACGCGGCAACTTCCCGGTGTTCCAGCGCGAACTGCGCCAGTGGTCCATGCGCATCACCGCATACGGCCACCGTCTGATCGAAGACCTCGACACCATCGACTGGCCTGAGAAGGTCAAGCTCATGCAGCGCAACTGGATCGGCGAATCCCACGGCGCTTCCGTGCATTTCGACGTCGAGACCCCGAACGGCGTCAAGGACATGGAAATCTACACCACCCGTCCCGACACCCTCTTCGGCACCACCTTCGCAGTCGTCTCCCCGGAACACCACCTGCTTGAGAACGTTCCGGAAGAATGGCCGGCGGAAACCCCCGAGGATTGGAAGGGCGGCTACGCCACCCCGGTCGAGGCCGTGAAGGCGTACCGTCTGGCCGCCGAAGCCAAGACCGCCAAGGACCGCGTGGACGAGGCGGGCGAGAAGACCGGCCTGTTCACCGGCCTGTACGCCATCAACCCGATCACCGGCGCTAAGCTGCCGCTGTTCACCGCCGACTATGTGCTCATGGACTACGGCACCGGCGCGATCATGGCAGTGCCGGGCGGCGATCAGCGCGATTACGATTTCGCCGTCAAGTTCGGCCTGCCGGTCATCTACACCGTCAAGCCGCTGCCGGAATCCGGCGACGACCTCGCCAACTATGAGGGCAAGGTGCCGTTCGTCTCCCATGACGGCATCGTCATCAACTCCTCCATCGACGCGACCAAGGCCAAGGGCGATTCCCTAAGCCTCGACGGCCTGCGCGTGGACGAGGCCATCGACAAGGTCAACGCCTGGCTCGAATCCGCCGGCGTCGGCAAGGGCACCGTCAGCTACCGTCTGCGCGACTGGCTGTTCAGCCGCCAGCGCTACTGGGGCGAGCCGTTCCCGATCGTCTACGGCGAGGACGGCACCCCGCACCTGCTTCCCGACGAGCAGCTGCCGATCAACCTGCCGGACGTGCCGGACTACAGTCCGAAGACCTTCGACCCGGAGGACGCCGAATCCAACCCGGAGGCTCCGCTGAGCCGCAACGAGGACTGGGTCAAGGTCGAGCTCGACCTGGGCGACGGCAAGAAGACCTACTACCGCGACACCAACACCATGCCGAACTGGGCCGGCTCCTGCTGGTACTACATGCGTTACCTCGACCCGACCGACACCAAGCACATGGTGGAGAAGGACGAGTTCGACTACTGGATGGGTCCGGACCACAACAAGACCGCCGGCAAGTCCGGCGGCGTGGACCTGTACATCGGCGGCGTCGAACACGCCGTGCTGCACCTGCTGTACTCCCGCTTCTGGCACAAGGTGCTGTTCGACCTCGGCTACGTCGACTCCATGGAACCGTTCCACAAGCTGTTCAACCAGGGCATGATCCAGGCATACGCCTACACCGACGACCGCGGCCAGTACGTGCCGGCCGCCGAAGTGGTGGAAGGTCCCGCCGACGCCAACGGCGAGCCGACGTTCACATGGAACGGCCAGCATGCCAACCGCGAGTTCGGCAAGATGGGCAAGAGCCTGAAGAACATCATCACGCCTGACGACATGTATGAGAACTACGGCGCGGACACCTTCCGCCTGTACGAGATGGGCATGGGCCCGCTGGCCGAATCCCGTCCATGGAACACCCGCAACGTGGTCGGCTCCATGCGTTTCCTGCAGCGCCTGTGGCGTAACGTCATCGACGAGACCACCGGCGAGGTGCGCGTCACCGACGGCGAGCTTGACACGAAGACGCTGAAGCTGCTTAACAACACGATCGCCGACGTGACCGTCGAGATGGAGGCCATGCGTCCGAACACGGCCATCGCCAAGCTCATCGTGCTCAACAACCATCTGACCAGCCTCGACGCCGTGCCGCGCGCCGCCGTCGAACCGCTGATCCTGATGCTCTCTCCGATCGCCCCGCACATCTGCGAGGAACTGTGGAGCAAGCTCGGCCACACCGAATCCCTGGCGCGCGCCGACTGGCCGAAGGCCGACGAACGTTACGTCGGACAGGATTCCGTCACCGCGGTCGTGCAGATCAAGGGCAAGGTGCGCGCCAAGCTCGAGGTCTCCCCGGACATCGATCCGAAGGAGCTGGAGAAGATGGCGCTCGAAGCCGTCGCCGACCGACTGGGCGGCAAGGAGCCACGCAAGGTCATCGTCAAGGCTCCGAAGATCGTCTCCATCGTTCCCGCGGAATGATCTTCTGACGAGACGGCCCGCATAAGAGGACGCGGGTTCTTCCGCACCATGGCGACACGCCAGGAATGTGGATAACCCGCGTTCTCCGACCACAGGAGCCGTTTCGGCTGGACAGTATGCCCATGCATCCTCCAATGTTGGACGCATGGGCATATTTGCATTTCGCGGCACTCACCCCATCCGTGCCATCCACACGGCGGACGGCGGCACTGGCATGCCGGCCGCCACGAAGCGGCTGCGGGGATTGGGCATGCCCGAAAAACCGTCCCGCCCCAACAGCCTTACGGCCATGGAGGCGCAATCGGACGAACCGTCCGCATCACACGAACCCGCACGACCGATGCCGCAGCGGAAGACGCATGACGCGAAACCGACATTGGCGGAGCTCGCCGGCGTCCGGCCGACGGACAAACCCGACGAGGGGGAGCGGCCGAAACGCGACAGGCCACGATTGGCGTTCCGCCCGTTCCACGCGCTCATGGCGATCCTCACTTTGTCGTGCGCGCTGTGCGCGAGCCTGACCATGCTCGTCCAACAGACGATCCACTACAGCGAACTGCAGCATTCGCGGTCGCAGATACGCTCACAGGCCCAACAGCAGCCGCAACAGGCCCCGCAAACGGAACAAACGCCGGCACCGCAAGAAAACGGGCCGACGCAGGACGCGTCCACACCGGACAGCCATGACGGGCAAGACGGAGCGCAGCAATCGAACCAGCTTGACCTCAACACCGCAGACCTAGGCGAATTGCAGACCCTCAAAGGCGTCGGACCGGTCACCGCGCAGCGCATCCTCGACTATCGAACGCAGATAGGACGGTTCGACAACGTCGACCAGCTTCTGGAAGTCAAGGGCATCGGTTCGAAGACTCTGGCGAAGTTCCGTGACCAAGTGTGCGTGAGATGACGGGCACACGCGATTGGCTGACCAGGGAGCGCGGGAGCCGAGACTGGAGACTGCTGCCGGCCGCAATATGCGGTTGGGCGGCCAGTCTGGCCGCGCACGCCGGCTTCGCATATTGCATGTCGCATGACGGCATGCTCGGCGCTTTGCCGGCCGTTCTCACCTGCATGATACCGCTGGCGGTCCTGGCGGGACTGCCCTTCCCACGATTGCCGGCGTCCGTTCGACGACGGATAACGCTCTGGCATGCGAGCGTCACGGTCTGCGCGATCGCTGCGATGGTTTGCGCGGCAAGCGCGTTGACCTATGATTTGCTGCAATGGCGCGACCCGGCTTCTCGGGCGGCCGCGGAAGGCGACGCTTCCGTCGTCGTCACGGCGCGCGCCACCTCGCCGACCGTCATCTCCGACAGACGGTCGAACGACTGCCGTGCCGACGCGCGCATCACATCGGTCACCATCGACGGCGTACGGCAAACCAGTTCGGCACGAGCGCGTATATACGCGGACCGGCCTGAATGCGGCAAACTCAAACAGGACGGCACCTACAAGATCGCGGGCCGCATCTCCGAAGCGCGATACGGTGCCATGCCGTTGTGGCTGACCGACGTCACGACAGTCGAACACGTCAGGCCGCCAAACCTGCCGATGCGCGCCATCGGCATGATGCAGGAGGCGTTCTTCGTCCAAACCGCACGTCTTTCCGACCAAGGGAAAGTGCTCGTCCCCGGACTGACATTGGGTGTTCTCGGACAGGACTACGTGCCGGCCGAGGGCGATGGCGCCGACATCGATTCCACATACGCCGCACAGGTGGAGGACGCGTTCCAAAGGTCCGGAATCGTGCATCTCATGGCGGTCAGCGGCGGCCATCTGGCCGTGACCGCCGCATTGGTGCGTTCCGTCTGCTCGTTCTTCCTTCTGCCGCGACGATTCACCGCACTGCTGGTCGCCATGTCGTACATCATGCTGTCGGCATGCGTGTTTCCGTCGGATTCGGTATCCCGCGCGCTTTTGATGGGATTGTCCGGCGCGGCATGCCTGTTCATCGGCAGACGAGGCCAGGCGATGGCGTCGTTGAGCTGGACCACATTGGCTATGCTGATGGCATGCCCGCACATGTCGCAAAGCTTCGGATTCGCCCTGTCCTGCGCCGCGGTGCTCGGCATCGTGCTGTTCGCCGACACCCTCAACGCATGGATAGAACCGGTCCTGCCACGGTTCGTGGCCGAGGCTCTGTCCATGACCATAGCGGCGCAAGTGTTCACCCTGCCGATCCAGATGCTCATCGAACCGGAACTGCCGGTGTTCTCCATACCGGCGAATCTGATGGTGGCGCCGTTCGTGGGTTTCGCCACATTGGCCGGCCTGGCCAGTCTTGCCGTCTCATGGCTGATTCCGTGGCTCGGCCTGCAACTGGCCCGTGCGGCCTCCTGGGGCACCGCGGTCATGGAACTGACCGCCCTTGAACTGGGTTCCGGCAGCCAGGCCACGATACCGTGGGCCGGAGGCGTCGGGGGAGCGGTCCTCGTCTGCGTGGTGGAAGCCGCCTGCGCGGCCGCCGCAATCATGACGCACCGGCTGTTTGGACAAATGATGGTCCAGGAACCCGATCTGCCCGGAAAACGTCTGATAGCCAACCCTGTGGAACGGCTGCGCATGTGGATGGAACGTACTCGGAAGGCATTGCGCGAACTGCAATGGGAGGAATAGGCCATGCCGGTTTTGTCCACCGATACGGCGAGATTGAATGGTATGCCGAAACCATCCGCAGCCACCACGCCCTTCCACCTCGTGTACGGAGGCGACTCGTACCTGAACGACCAGACGGTGCGCGACCTCAAACACGAGGCGCAACGCCGGTATCCCGACGCGGAAACCATCGAACTCGACGCGGCAAACGCCGACCATTACGCCTTCGACGAGGCGGTAAGCCCATCATTGCTTGCGGATCGCGCCATCGTCATCGTCACCAACCTGCAGAACGCGGACGAAAAACTGGGCGACGCCATGGTCTCTTACTGCAGACAGGCGTGCAAGGAGCCGGCGGACGCGTGCATCGTCATCTGCCAGCATGAGGGCGGTGTGAAGGGCAAACGTCTGGTGGAGCAGCTCACCAAGGCCGGAGCGTACAAGGACGCTGTCGCCGACCTGAAGAAGCCCGAGGCCAAACTCAACTTCGTCATGCAATGCTTCGAACGGCGCAAACGCCGCGTCGAGCCGATGGCCGCGCAGCAACTCGTGGCCGTGTTGGGGGATAGGACCGGCGAGCTTGCGGCCATGGTCGGCCAGTTATGCTTCGATTTCGACGACAATCCCATGACGCTCGACCGCGTCAACCAATATCTCACCTCCAATCCGCAGGTGGATGGCTTCCGTGTCGCCGACCTCGCGTTGTCGGGACGTACGGCGGACGCGATCATCGCCATGCGATCGTCCGTGGAACAGGGCACCGCTCCGATCGCGCTTATCGGCGCGCTGGCCATGAAGCTGCGGACGATGGCGAAGGCGTCGGCAGTGCGTGCGGGCACCATTTCCACGGCTGAGGCGAAAACGAACCCCTGGGTGTTGAAGAACGCGACCCGGCAACTATCCGGATGGACGTCAAGCGGCATGAGCGCATGCATCCAGATGCTCGCATGGGCCGACGAGCAAAGCAAAACCAATGGCTCGGACCCGGTCTATGCTTTGGAACGGTCCATCGAACTGATCAGCCGCAAAGGACGTGCCGCATGAGCAACACCATTACCATCACAGCCGCCACCGGCGAGGACATGCAGGCGTTGGGGGAGCGTTTGGCGAAGCTTGCCCGTGGAGGCGACGTGCTGTTGCTGTCCGGTCCGCTTGGCGCCGGCAAGACCACGTTCGCGCAAGGGTTCGGCGCGGGACTTGGCATCGGAGAGCCCATCGTCTCGCCGACCTTCACCATCGCACGCGAGCTTGAGGGACGGTTCGCGGACGGTTCGCCGGCGCATCTGGTGCACGTCGACGCCTACAGGCTCGGCGGCAACGCCTACGCGCCCGGACAGGACACGGTCGGACGGCTATTGGACGAATTGGAATCGCTCGGCTTGGACGAGGAATTGGAGGATCCGGGCGAGCATACCGTCATCCTGATGGAATGGGGCGAGCAGATGGCCGCCGCATTGGCTCCGGAACGGCTTGAAATCCACATCGACCGTCCGCTTGACGCGCCCGCCGTGACCGCGGACGGCGAGCTGACCAGCGCGGGCGCACGCACGGTGACGTTGGTGCCGGTGGGCGCTGCCTGGGATTCGTTCGATTTCACCGCGGGAAAACGCTGACCCTGTCTAAGACGCATCCGACGTGGCCGACCGCACCGCATGCCGTGGCTTCCAGCGCCGGTTGTACAGTGGTTGGCAGTTTGGCACAAGGAGTTTTCAAGCATATGCAGACACTGGTGATTGACACCTCATATGGTTCGACCGTAGGCGTGGTCGGACATGAACCCATCGTCGAAACGGATTCGCGCACCCATGTCGAGAAACTGCAGGTGAACATCGCGCAAGCCGTCGAACAGGCTGGACTGCAGGCGTCGGACATCACCCGCATCGTCGTCGGCGTCGGACCGGCGCCATTCACCGGCCTGCGCGCCGGCATCGTCGCGGCCAAGGCATTGGCCTTCGCCACAGGCGCGCAACTGGTCGGACAGGACGTGCTCGCGCCGCAATGCCTGGCACATACTCAAGCTATGGACGATCGCCGCCATCTGACGCTTGCCGTCAACGACGCGCGTCGCCGGCAACTGTATTTCGCGCTGTATGACGGCGGCACCGTTGCGGACGGCGTCGGACAATCGCCCATAACGTTGATCGACATGGACATCGACTATCCGGATTCCATCACGATGCGCGTCAATGACGTTCTTACGAAGCTCGCCGACACGGGCAAGCCGTACGTCGTCGACGTCATCGGCCATGGTGCGGTCAAATACGCGCAGTCGTGGAATGCGATTGCCTCCCTCGGCGAAGTCGACGACCATGCTCTGCTCGACGAAGGCGCGGAAGGATTGGCGCGATTCGCGGCCTTCACCACCAGCGAACAGGCGTTGGCAGAACCGACCCCCGTCGAACCGTTATATCTGCGTCGTCCGGACGTGTCAGTGCCCAACCCGCTCAAGCATGTGCTCAACCATGCCGGCGCCGAACGAACGGAGTGACGGCACGCCCATGATTGTCGACCATTCCCAGATTCCGGAAGACACCGCCGTCGGACAGATCGCCGCATTGGAAAAGGACCTGTTCGGCCGCGGCGCGTGGAGCGAACAGTCCGTACGGCAGGAATTCCACGCTCCGGCACGCACGTATCTGCTCGACATTGAAGGCGATGCCGTACAGACGGCGGATCCCGTCGTCCGAGGCTACGCAGGCTACTGGTACGACGGCGACGACGCGGAGATCATGACGATCGGCGTCGGCAGACCATACCAACGGCAGGGGATAGCGGCGGCGCTTCTCGAAACACTGATCGTCTCGGCGCGTCGGCAGGGCGCCAAACGCATGCTTCTGGAAGTCCGAGTCGACAACGTGCCGGCATTGGCGTTGTACGAAAGGTTCGGCTTCACGCGGATGGGATTGCGCAAACGCTACTACCAGCCAGAAGGCATCGACGCGTACACCATGAGCCTCGACTTGGAGCCGCGCGTCGTCGGCTTCAGCGCAACAGCGGATACAGAGCACACTTCAGCAACACACACAACGGAGCAGCAATGAGCGAACCAATCGTACTCGGCATCGAATCGACCTGTGACGAAACGGCGGCGGCCGTGGTGCAGGGACGCACCCTCATTTCCAACGTGGTCGCGTCCTCCATGGACGAGCACGCCCGCTACGGCGGCGTGATTCCCGAAATCGCCTCTCGCGCGCACGCCGAAGCGTTCGTGCCATGCGTCTCCAAAGCTCTGGCCGACGCGAACATGACGCTGTCCGACGTCGACGCGATCGCCGTATCCGCGGGACCCGGCCTCGCCGGCTGTCTCGCGGTCGGCGTGTCCGGCGCGAAATCGTTGGCATGGGCCGCGAACAAGCCGATCTACGGCATCAACCACGTCATCGGACATATCGCGGTGACGCAGCTGCAGTTCGGACCGTTCCCCAAGGACACGCTTGCGTTGATTGTGTCGGGCGGGCACACTTCGCTGCTGCATGTCGAAGACGTGGCGCGGCATATCGACGTGGTCGGCACCACGCTCGACGACGCTGCCGGCGAATGCTTCGACAAGGTGGCACGTCTGCTTGGTTTCCCGTATCCCGGCGGCCCGCACATCGACCGTCACGCACAGCTGGGCAACCCACATGCCATCAAAGTGCCTCAGGGCCTTACACAAGGCAAGGCGGGGCAGCAGCATCCGTACGATTTCAGTTTCTCCGGCGTGAAGACGGCCGTGGCGCGTTGGATCGAACAGCAGCAGGCGGAAGGCAATGAGATTCCCATCGACGACGTGTGCGCGTCGCTGGCCGATTCCGTCGCGACGGTGCTCGCCAAGAAGGCGATGCGCGGTTGCGAGCAGTACGGTTCGAAGACCCTGATCGTTGGCGGCGGCTTCTCCGCGAACTCCCAACTGCGCGCCAAACTGTTGGAGGTCGGAGCCAAGCATGGCGTCGAAGTGCGTATCCCGCAAATCAAACTGTGCACCGATAATGGCGCTATGGTGGCCATGCTGGGCGTGAACCTGGTGGAGAGCGGCGTGAAACCGTCCGAACCGGATTTCGCAATCGATTCCGCCATGCCGTTGACGAAGATCAGCATGTGACGGTAGTCCCGCCGCAGCAGGGGAGACACGCGCGGGATTTGCATTTTGCGTTTTACCGCGTATAATTCATGTCTTGTGCACAGCGCATTCCTGCGTAGCTCAGTTGGCAGAGCATCCGACTGTTAA
>ERZ1673741.2527-NODE-2527-length-12708-cov-5.463685_pt1 | contig 12708 bp, 13 predicted proteins | sample MGYA00580209_ERZ1673741 | MGnify/ENA primary metagenome ERZ1673741 (study PRJEB41218, sample SAMN15661754) | gut metagenome | host: Homo sapiens | place: Canada: London | collected 2015-08-20/2019-03-30 | study: EMG produced TPA metagenomics assembly of... | reverse complement strand
ACGTCCACGCGACTCGGCTTCTCCTTCGACGTCGTCGTCTACGACGAGGCGCAGGAACTCACCGGCGTGCACGTGCAGGTCATCAACCCGACCACGACGTCCGGCTCGAAGCACAACCTCCAGATCATATACGCCGGCACGCCCACGCGCGCCGGGGTCCCCGCCGAGGTCTTCCGCAACGTCCGTGCGCAGGCGTGGCGCGGCGGCGACGAGGCCGACGACCTCATGTGGCTGGAGTACGGGGTCACGGAGATCGGCGACATCTGGGACGAGTCCAGGTGGTGGGCGGTCATGCCGTCCCTCGGCCACCACGCCGACGCCCGCGCCATCCGCGCCGGCATGAAGGACATGGACGAGCTCGGCGCAGCCCAGGAGTACCTGGGCTACTGGCTCCCCGAGGCGGCCGGCGGCGACCCGCCGCTCGTGACCGCCGAGCAGTGGGACGCCTGCGAGGTTCCGGCGGCCCCGCCGCCGTCTGAGGGCGAGAAGGTCGCCTACGGCGTCAAGTTCAGCGCGGACGGCTCGACCGTCGCGTTGTGCTGCGCGGTGCGCCCGCCCGAGGGCAGGGACCACATCGAGCTCAGGTTCCTCGAGCCGACGTCGCGCGGCGTCGGCTGGCTCGCCGAGTGGATATCCCGGCGCGCCGCAGAAGCGTGCTGCGCGGCCATCGACGGCCGCTCGGGCGCAGGCGCGCTCTGCGAGCGCCTCGAGCAGCTCCACATGCCGAGGGGCTACGTCGTGCGCCCGACCGCTGACCAGGCGGTTAGCGCTGCGACCGCCATATACGAGGGAATCCAGACCCGCTCCGTCACGCACGTCGCCGACGAGGCGCTGGGGAGGTCGGCGACGACATCCGTCAGGCGCCGCATAGGGCGCTCCGGCGGCTGGGGCTGGGGCGGCGACGACCCCGAGGCGGTGGAGGCCGCCGGCCTCGCGCTTTGGGCGCTCTCGAACAGCAGAAGGAACCCGTCACGGAAGGGACGCGCAGGATGAGCGACGCCTCCGAGCTTATGAACATGCACACGGCCCTGCTCGAATGGGCCGGCGACCCCGACATCGGCGAGATGGCGGCGGCCGACGCGCAGGACCTCCGGCAGTGCGTCATGGTCCTGTCGGCCAACGAGGCGCGCAACGAGCGCCTCTACGAGATCTACGAGGGCACCGTGCCCCTCGCGAAGGTGCCGACCATCGTGCCCGACCGCTACAAGGACCTCCGAATCGGGTGCCCGTGGCCGGAGGTCGCGGTGCAGTCCGTGGTGGAGCGCTCGCGCGTCTCCGGATTCGTTTTCGGCCCCGACGCCGACGGCGAGGATGAGGCGATGCGCGGGATCTCAGAGAGGTGCGACCTCGCGCTCGGCTATCAGGCCGCGCTCACCGACTCCCTCATCTCCGGCGTCTCCTTCGCCGTCGTGGGCCGCGACGAGGCCGGCGCGTGCGTGCGCTGGCACACCTCGCGCTCCGCCGCCGGCGTCTGGGACTACGCGAACAACAGGCTCGCGTGCGGGTTCGCCATCGTCGACCGCGCCCGCCGCCGAGCGGTCACCGGCGACGAGGCCTCCGACACCGTCCCCTCGAAGGTCGACTTCTACACCCCGCGCGGGTGCTGGGAGATAACGAGGGGCGGGTCCACGCGCGCCTGGTCGGCCAGCTGGCTCCCCGACGTCATGGGGGAGCCGCGCATCGTCGCGCTCGTCTTCCGACCAGACGGCGAGCACCCGCTCGGCCGCTCCCGGTTCTCGGAGCCCATACGCGCCTGCGTGCAGGAGTACATGGCCAACGCGCTCAACCTCCACGTGGCCTCGGAGTTCACCGCCCTCGGCCAGAAGTGGGCCACAGGGCTCTCCGACGAGCAGTACGACGCGCTCGCGTCCGCGAAGTGGAAGTTCAGCGCGGACGCGGCGATACTCGCCACCGAGAACCCGAACACCAACGCGGCGCCTCAGTTCGGCAACTTCACGCAGCAGTCGATGGAGCCGATCCTGTCGGTGAAGAGGTCGCTCGCGACCGACTTCGCCGCGGCCGCGTCCATCCCCATCTCCGAGCTGCTCACGCAGGACAGCAACCCGACGAGCGCCGAGGCGCTCACCGCCGCCAAGGACAAGCTCATCGCGCTCGTCGAGTCGGTCAACGCCCGCAACTCGCGCACGCTGCGCAAGATCGCCCTCATGCTCATGGCCGTGGAGTCCGACTGCGGCATCGACGGCCTGACGGACGCGCAGAGGTCCGTGATGGTCCACATGCGCAGGCCCGAGACCATGAGCGCGGCGGCGGAGTCCGACGCCATCCTGAAGAAGTCCTCGGTCTTCCCGTTCCTCGCGACCTCCGACGTCGCCATCGAGGAGGCGGGCTTCACCGAGGACCAGCAGGAGCGCCTCAAGAGCGACCGCGACCGCTGGGAGTCCAGGCAGGCCGTCGCGCAGGCCGCGCAGTCCGCCGGGCTCGACCTCTCCGGCGCGGCCGCTCCCGGCGGGGGCGCCGAATGATCTCCTCCGCGCAGTGGGGGGCCTACAACAAGGCCGTGGAGTCCATCGTCGAGGGCTCCCGCAAGGCACTGGAGGCCGAGCTCACGGAGTGGGTGGACGGCCACCCGGGCGCGGGCACCGCGGAGATCCGCAGGGAGGCCGAGCGCATGATGCGCGGCCGCGTCCAGGAGGCCGACAAGGCCGCCGCGTCGCTCGCGGCGCAGTGGTACGACGCCCAGGGCAAGGCCGCCGGCATGAGGCTCGACCGCGCGGTCACCAGCGTCGCCTTCGACGAGGTGACCGTTGGCCGCGTGGCGCACTACCAAGCGGAGAAATTGGAGAACGGGGACATCCCCGGCTTCATCGATATGTGCTCCGAGCTCGTCGGCAACGACGCGGTGAGGAGCCTCAACGCGACTATCATGAGGAACGCCGCCCGCGACAAGAGGAAGGGCGTCAAGTTCGCCCGCGTCACGAGCGGCAGGAACACCTGCCCCTGGTGCCTGATGCTCGCCGGCAGGGGAGCCGTCTACCACACGCGCGAGTCGGCCGGAGTCATGGGCCAGTTCCACCGGCACTGCAGCTGCAAGATCGTGCCGAGCTTCTCCGGGGACAAGTACGAAGTGCTCGTCGAGGGGCGCGACCCCAAGAAGATAGAGAGCCGCCTGAAAGACATCGAGCGAATCACCGGCACCAGGCGCGGCACTGCCGAGTTCGACCGCGAGGTGGAGCTCCGCGACCCGGACTGGCTGTTCGGGGACGAACCGCCTGCCGTAAATAAGGAAAGAGGGGCGAAGCCGCTCCCGAAAGAGCGCGAAGCCGCGAATGTTCTCGCTGAGAACGGCGTCCCGGTCATGTTCATCAAAGAAGTGAACAAGACCGGCGTGAAGAGCCCCGACGCATTTCTCGGCCAAGATAAATGGGAGTTTAAAATCCCGGGGGGATGGTCCAAGCCGGACGAAAGATCCGTTGCCGGCGAACACACCATCAGGAAGCAGTTCTATAAAGCCCTTGACAAGGGGACCTCGAAACTGCTCTTGTCCAACGGCTGCTGCGACGCCTCTTTCTCAGAGATGGTGAACGTGGCGAGCAAGGTCCTGAAAAGCGGCGACTACGCAATCGACGAGGTGCTCGTCGTCGCCCCCGAGACCGGCGAAATCAGAAGACTAAAGAAATAGAGGCGCCCAGACACCGGTGGACTGTCCCCCGGTAGGAATCGCCTCGAAACCAGTATACCCCACGTCGGGGCGTGGCGGAATTTGGCAGACGCGCGTGCCTCAGGAGCACGCGGGCATCGCCCGTGCGGGTTCGAGCCCCGCCGCCCCGACCAGATGAATCGAGCCCCATCCGGGGCTTTTTTCATATACGCCAGCCACGGGCGGCAACCGTGGCGCCTCACCGCGCCTGCCGGGAAAGCAGGCTCGCACACGCCCGAGCGGGCGGGAAACAAAGAGAAAGGCAGACGAATGTCAGACGAGTTCACGCCGATCACCACGCAGGAGCAGTTCGACCAGGCCATCAAGGGCCGCATCGAGCGCGCCCAGGCCAAGGCCGCCGAGAGGTTCTCCGACTACGAAGAGCTGAAGGCCAAGGCCGACGAGTACGACCGCGCCCAGGAGGCGTCCAAGACCGAGTTGCAGAAGGCCCAGGACAAGGCCGCCAAGGCCGAGGCCGCGCTCAAGGCCATGAAGGACGAGCGCGAGCGCGCCGCCGCCGTGGCCAAGGCCGCCGAGGAGAACGGCGTGGACGCCGGCCTGCTGGCCCGCATGTCGGGGGATGTCGCCGAGAACGCGAAGTTCCTCGCCTCGATGGGAGGCAAAGGCAAGGCCTACCCCGAGACCCGCGACAAGGGCGACAGCCGCCCGGCGGGGAAGCAGGACCCGTGCCTCGAGGCCGCCCGCATGATGTTCGGCCGCAAGTAACGGGAAAGACAGCACCAAGACAGAAAGGAGCCGCCGAATGGCAGCCCTCATCACCAGCAACTTCAACATGCCCGAGGAGTACGTCGCGGGCGTCTTCAAGAAGGCCCAGACCAGCTCCGTCCTCGCCCGCCTCTCCGGCGCAAAGCCGCAGAAGTTCGGCAAGGGCAACGTCATGACCCTCACCTCCGCCCCCAAGGCCGAGATCGTCGCCGAGGGCGCCGAGAAGTCCCCGACCCCGACGGCCTACTCCTCCAAGACCGTCACCCCGGTCAAGCTCCAGGTGACCGTGCGCACCTCCAACGAGGTCATGTGGGCCGACGAGGACTACCAGCTCGGCGTGATGGCCGACGTGCAGGAGAACTGCGGCGTCGCCCTCGGCCGCGCCCTCGACATCGTCGGAATCCACAAGGCCAACCCCCTCACCGGCGCCGCCGCGGCCTCCGTCACCGAGGGCCTCGCCGACACCGCGTCCGCCGCGCAGCTCTCCGGCACCAAGTACGACGAGGCGGTCGAGGCCGCCGCGGGCCTCGTCATCGCCGCGGGCTACGCCCCCACCGGCATCGCGCTCGACCCGACGCTCTCGTTCGGCCTCGCCACCATGCGCGACACCACCGGCCGTCGCATCTACCCCGAGCTCGGCTACGGCACCGGCCTCGCCAACTTCGAGGGAATGGCCGCCGCCGTCGGCGACACCGTCTCCGGCAAGGAGCTGGCGAAGGCGTCCGGCATCATCGGCATCGTCGGCCAGTTCGACGCCTTCCGCTGGGGCGTCCAGCGCGAGATCGCCGCGCACGTCATCGAGTACGGCGACCCCGACGGCCTCGGCGACCTCCAGCGCATGAACCAGGTCGCCATCCGCGCCGAGATCGTCTACGGCATCGGCATCATGGACCTCAGCGCCTTCGCCAAGGTCACCAAGGCGGCCGCCTAGCCCATGGCCGAGTACATCTTCCTGCCGAGCGGGTGCCGCGTCTCCAGCGCCGCCCCGCTCGGCGCACCGCTCTACGCGCCCGCCGAGGACAGGAAGTCGCCCCGCCGCGCCGCGCGCCGCAAGGCCGCGGCGCCCAAGGGCGGCCCCGAGGCCCCGGCCGAGGGGCGCAGGAAGGCGTGACGATGGCCTACGCGACCATAGAGGACCTCGAGCGCGCCTGGCGCCCGGTGGCCGACTACGAGAGGGAGCACGTCGAGCAGATGCTCGACGACGCCGCGCTCTGGCTCGACGCGCAGGTCGAGAGGTCCGGCAAGGACCCCGAGGCCTTCGCCGCGAGCCGCCCCGACGCGCTGCGCTTCCTGTCATGCAACCTCGTGCGCCGCGCCTGCGGCGAGCTCGACCCGACCGGCGCTGAGGCCCAGTGGTCCGTGCTCACCGAGCCGACCGCCCAGGCGTTCACGCCGGCGGTCGTGCGCGGCGACTTCTACCTGACCAAGTGGGAGCGCGGCCTCATCGGCGCAGGCTGCGGGCGCGCGGGGTTCTCGGCATGAGCGACGTCCGAATCGCGATGCGCAAGGAGTTCTGGCGGGAGCTGATGAACTCCCCAGAGATGGACGCGGCCCTCCTCGCCGAGGCGAAGCGCTCCGCGGCCGACTCCGACTCGCGCGTCGGGTCGCCGTCACACCTCAAGAACCTCAAGAACCCGAATTTCGTCGCCAAGACCGTCACCAGGCACGGGGCCTCCAGCCCCTACCTCATCGGCCTGGTCATCGCGGCGAACCCCAGAAGCATGTGGAAGGCGCGCCGCGACGGCGTGCTCCACCAGTAGGAAGGACACACCCCATATGTCACAGACCGCTCGCCACGTGGTCTCCTCCAAGCCCGCCGCCGGCGGCGCCGTGTGGAGCGCTCCGCTCGGGACCAAGGTCCCGCAGGACGCGACCACCGCGCTCGACCAAGCCTTCACCGCCCTCGGCTACATCTCCGAGGACGGCGTGAAGGAGAACGGCTCCATCAGCGTCACCACGATTAAGGCCTACGGCGGCGCAACCGTCCTCGCCATCGAGGGCGGCAACGACGTCACCTACACCTTCACGCCCATCGAGTACGACAACCCGGTCGTGCAGAGGGAGCTCTACGGACAGGACAACGTCGCCGTCGACGACTCCGGCGCCCTCAAATCCGTGAAGATGGCCGATATCCAGCATCCCGAGCGCGTCTACGTCTTCGAGCACGTCCTCTCGAACGGCGTCATCGAGCGAGAGGTCCTGCCCTGCGCCCAGGTGACTGGCATCGGCACCAACACGCACAGCTCCACCGCCGCCCTCGGCCCCGAGGTCACGCTCACGCCGTATCCCGACGCCGCCGGCTTCAAGGGCTACAAGTACTTCGCCGAGGCCGTGGCCACCGGCCGCGCCGACGCCTCCCCGGCCAAGGAGGCCAAGTAATGGCCGCCGTGGACGTGGAGGTGGGCGGCATCCCGCTCGTCATCGATACCGACAGGCTCCAGTCAATCGAATTCCTCGAGCTTCTGGGGGCGATGGAGGACAGCGTCGCCGCCACGCCCAAGGCCATGCGCTACGCGCTCGGCGAGGAGCAGTACGCGAGCGTCAAGAGGAGCCTCCGGCGCGACGGCGTCACCCTCGCCGCCGACGTGGTCTCCTTCTTCACCGAGGCCCTGTCCGCCGCGGGGGAGAAGGCAAAAAACTCCTGATCCTCGCGGGCCTGTGGCGGCGGCACCCCTCCGAGCTGAGGGCCGACCTGCAGCGCGTCTACGGCGTCGACTGGGACCGCGTGCTCTCCGGCGCGGTCTCGGTCGAGCAGGCCGCGGCGCTCTCCGCCTGCCTGCCGGCCGGCTCCCTGTGCCTCGGCGCCGAGGAGCCGGCGGCCGGCTGGTCCCGCGAGGAGACCCTGCTGCTGGGCGTCCTCAACTTGCTCCGGGCCGAGCCTTACGACCCGTTCGAGAAGCCCGACCTCCGGGCCATGACCCAGGAGGAGATGGGCAAGTACCTTAATCTCCCGAGAACGGAGGCAGCGAATGGGCGCTAAGCTCGGCGACGCGTACCTCGCGATCGTGCCAGGCCTCGACAAGGCGGCCATGTCCTCGGCCGTCGCAGGCGTGAAGGCCGGCCTCGGCAACGCAGCTGACTCCGCGGAGAAGTCCCTCGCAGGGGTCGCGTCCACGGCCGCGAAGACCGCTGCCGCCGGCGCCGCGGCCTGCGTGGCCGCCGGGGTAGCCGTCACGAAGTCCGCCCTGGACGCCTACTCCGCCTACGAGCAGAACGTCGGCGGCATCCAGAAGCTCTTCGGCAACATGGGCAAGTCGGTCGAGGAGTACGCGGCCCTGACGGGCCAGTCGGCGGACGAGTGCGCCGAGAAGTGGCAAGCCCTCGAGGACTCTCAGTCAAAGGTCATCTCCAACGCCTCGGCGGCGTGGAAGACCGCGGGCCTTTCGGCGAACGCCTACATGGAGAACGTGACGTCCTTCTCCGCCGCGCTCATCAAGTCGCTCGGAAACGACACGGGCAAAGCCGCGGACTACGCGAACATGGCCATGGTCGACATGAGCGACAACGCGAACACCTTCGGCACGAGCGTCCAGGACATCCAAAATGCTTACCAGGGCTTCGCGAAGCAAAACTTCACGATGCTCGACAACCTCAAACTCGGCTACGGCGGCACGCAGTCCGAGATGAAGCGGCTCGTCTCGGACGCCTCCAAGATGACGGACGTCCAGGAAAAGCTCGGCGTGACCGTCGACAAGAGCTCGCTGTCCTTCTCCAACGTCGTGGCCGCGATCCACGTCATGCAGGAGAGCATGCAGGTGGGCGGCACCACGGCCCGCGAGGCCGCGACCACCATCGGGGGCAGTGTCAACGCCATGAAGGCGGCGTGGGACAACTGGCTCGCGGGCCTGGGCGACGACTCGGCCGACATGAAGTCGCTCACCTCCGACCTCGCAGACTCGGTCGTGACGGCGGCATCGAACATCGTCCCGCGCGTCGGCGAGATCGTCTCCACGCTCGTGTCGCAGATCCCCGCGACGGTCGCAACCCTCGGGCCGTCCCTCGCGTCCTCCCTCGCCGACGTGGCGGAGTCCGCCGTCGGCGCCGTGAAGTCGACCCTGCCGCCGGGAATCGCCGACGCCGTCTCCTCCGTGGAGCAGTCCATCGACAGCTTCTTCCACCTTTGGGACATGGGCGCGACCCCTATCGAGTCCTTCTCGCTGACGGCGCAGTACGCGCTCAACAAGCTGGCGGAGGGCGCCCCGCTCATCGGCGGGGCCTTCTCCTCCGCGCTCGACCTCGCCGTCTCGGCAGTCAGCGAACTGACCCCCGTCCTCGCGGACAAGGGGGCGCAGCTCGTCACGATGCTCGTCGACGGCATCGGCGAGGCCGCGCCGCAGGTCGTTGAGGCCGCGTCGGGCCTCATGGGGCAGCTCGCCTCCTATTTCTCCGAGAACGGCGGGCAGCTCATCGAGTCGGGACTCTCCATGCTCGAGCAGCTCTCGGAGGGCCTGCGCGAGAACTTCGGCGTCGTGCTGGACGCCGTGCTCGAGCTCGCCGTGGGCATGGCGCAGGGCCTCGCCGACGGCATCCCGTCCATCATCGAGCACGTCCCGGAGATCGTGGACAACATCGCGGGCTGCATCAACGACAACGCGCCGAAGGTCCTGGAGGCCGCGGGACAGATCATCCTGGCGCTCGGCGAGGGCCTGATCATGGCCGTACCGACGCTCATCGAGAACATCCCCCAGATAATCCAGGCGGTCGTGGGCGTGTGGAGCGCCTTCTCGTGGCTCGACCTCGGCTCGCGCGCCGTCCAGGCAATCTCCAGCGGCATCTCCTCGCTCGTCGGGCTGGTCGGCCAGGCCGGCTCGTCGCTCGTCAACGCAGCCGTGGGCGCGGTGCAGAGCCTGCCGTCCACGCTTATGTCCCTCGGCAGCCGGGCCGTGCAGTTCCTCGGCTCGGGAATCTCGGGGATGGTCGGCACTGTCATCTCGGCCGCCGCATCCGTCGGCTCCTCGATCATCTCGGCCCTGAGCGGCATCCCCGGGCAAGTCGTCAGCATCGGCTCCAACATCATCGAGGGCATCGCGGGCGGCATCCGCAGCGCCGCCGGCTCCGTCGTCGGCGCCATCACGGGCGTCGTTGGGAACGCCATCGACGCTGCGAAGAACCTGCTGGGCATCCACTCCCCGTCGAAGGTCTTCAAGGCCATCGGCCGCTACACCATGGCCGGCATGGCTGAGGGCGTCGAGGGCGGCGAGAGGGCGGTCGTCGGCTCCGTCAGGGACGCAATGGCGGCCGTTGCGTCGGCCGCCGCGTTCGAGCTGCCCGCCCCCGCGCTCCCCAGCCTCGCGCTCTCGCGCGCGGCCGTTTCGGAGGGCGAGGCTACCCGGCGACCCGCCGGCTCCGCGGACGACGTGCCCGCGCTCCTCAGGCGCATCGCCTCTGCCGTGGAGCAGCGAGGGGAGCTGGCCGTTTACGTGGACGGCAAGAAGCTCGCGAGCTCGCTCGCGAGGCCCATGAACCAACAGCTCGGAGTCCTGGCGGCGAGGGGGATGTGATGCTGAAGGCACCTAAGAGCGCGACCGTCACGGTCGACGGAATAGACCTCGGCGTCATGTTCGGCGCCTTCCTGGCCGAGGGCACCTCCATGCCGGCCCCGAAGCCGAAGACCTATACGGTGGACGTCCCCGGCGGGAACGGCTGCATCGACCTCACCGAGGCCCTGACCGGCGACGTGGCGTACAAGAACCGCGACGCCGAGCTGGTCCTCGCCGTCCCTCATCCCGAGAACTGGGAGCGTTCCAAGAGCCAGATATACAGCTTCCTGCACGGCAGGCGGCTGCCCTTTACCCTCGGCGTCGACCCTGGTTACACGTACACCGGCCGCTTCAGCGTCAAAGAGGACGAATACCACGGCCTCCCGCCCGACGGCGTCGGGATCATCAAGATCAAGGTGTCGACGAACCCCTACAAGCTCCGCGAGCGGTGCTCCTACCGGCTCAACGCAACCGGCGGGCGCATGTACCTCCTCGAGAGCGGCCGCAGGCCCGTTCACCCGACCATCGAGTGCGACTCGGCCTGCTGGGTGACGTGGCGGGGGAAGACGGTCACCGTGCCGCCCGGCGCGTTCGTGCTGCGGGACGTGGTGTTCCGCGAGGGCTGGAACGAGATCTACGTGAACTCGCAGCCCCTGTGGCTCGAGCTGTGGGGCGACCTCTCCGAGGGCGGCAAGGACGCGATGACCTGGGGGCAGGCCGGCGCCTTCCGGTGGGACGGCCTGCACAGGCTCGGCCTCGCCGAGGACGCGCCCCAGTGCTGGGCGGACATCGCCGGCGCGCGGTGGGCCGACCTGGGCGAGGGCGGCGCCGGGCCGCGGCGCTGGACCGAGCTCGACTACCGGCACGGAACGGTCGCCGACTCGACCGTCTACCTGAGTTACGACTGGGAGGACCTATAGATGGCTCAGACCGAGAACCTCAAGATCCAGAAGCTTGACTCCTCCGACTACGTCTCCGTCGACGGCATCAACGACGCCTTCGACAAGCTCGACGCCCTCGGCGCCGACTACGTCGTCGAGAGCGGCAACGACAACGGCTGGTGGTACATGAAGTTCGCCTCCGGCAGGGCCTTCTGCGGGAGGGACAACGTGTCCTTCGGCAAGGACACCATGGGCGTGTGGGGGAGCATGTGCTCCGGCGCGACGCACAGCTTCGGCCCGTACCCGGCGAGCGTGAAGTTCACCTCCGCCCCGAACGTGACCATCAACAACCTGACCACCAGCTGGCTGTGGCCCTGCCCCACGGCCAACCAGAGCAGCACGACGCAGTCGCCGTCCTTCGCGATGGTCAGCGCCGTCAGCTACACGGTCGCCGACCTGCGCTGCGGCATCTTCGTCTCCGGGCGCTGGAAGTAGGCGGGGAAGGGGGACGGCGTGCCATACAGGCTCACCTACGGCGACAGGGCGCTCTTCGACCCGTACACCAACGACCGCGTCCACGACGCCCGGCTCACCGCCAAGGTCAACAACCCGGACTACCTGGACTTCACGCTCCCCCCGGGCCACTCGCTCTACGGGGAGGTCAGGGAGCGCGGCGAGCTCGTCCGGCTGGATTGGGACGGGGCCTGCCTGTTCCTGGGCGAGGTCGAGTCGGTCGAGGACGGGATCGACGGGGAGAGGGACGTCGCGTGCGTGGGCGCCCTCTCATGGCTCGGCGACACCGTCGTGCGGCCCTACTCGACCGTCGCCGGCGAGGCGGGGCTCACGGCCCCGGACACGGTCGACGGGCTCTTCGAGTGGTACGTCGGGCAGCACAACGAGCACTGCCTGGACTCCCGTAGGCGATTCTGCGTGGGCGCGAACCAGGGGGCGGCGCTCGACGCCAACAACCACGTCTACCGCGCCTCCGAGCAGCTTCCCGCAACGTGGGACGAGATCGACGACAAGATCCTGTCGTCACTCGGCGGCTACGTGACGGTCGGCTACGACCCGCTCACGGTCAGCCTCTACGCGGACGTCCACGACACCAACGCCCAGGTCATCGACTTCGGCGTCAACATCACAGACTTCTCCCGCAGGACCGACTCCTCCGGAACGTACACCGCCGTGAGGGCGGAGGGCAAGGACGGCCTCACCCTCGCCGCCCTCGGCGACGGCGAGGTGGCGGGCGGGGCGGCCAAGCTCGGCGACGTCGTCTACAGCCCCGAGGCGGTGGCGCGCTACGGCTACCGCGAGCGCTCCTACCGAAACGAGGACTGCGCGACGGCCGAGGGCCTGCTCTCCGCGGCGGTCGGCAGGCTGCAGGCCCTGATGGCCCCCACCGTCACCGTGACCGTCAAGGCCGTCGACCTCGCCCTTTTCATGGACGGCTACGAGCACCTCAGGGTCGGGCAGGCCGTCAGGGTGCGCTCCGCCCTGCACGGCGTGGACGAGTACCTGATGGTGAGCGCCGTCGACCTCGACCTGCAGGACCCGGGCAACACCGAGTACACGCTCGGCGCGGAGTACTCGACGCTGACCGGGCAGCAGTCCGGCTACCTGCGCTCCATGAACAGCGGCATCAACTCCGCGCTCGACGCGGCCTCCGCGATGGGCGCCGAGGCGAGGGCCGCCGCCAAGGACGCGGCGGACAAGGCCGGGCGCGCCGAGCTCGCCGCCGCGGCGGCCGTCAAGGAGACCCACGAGGAGTATGCGCCCTCGCCGTCCCGGACTGAGGCGCCGGGGGAGGGGTGGTCGAGGGACGTCCCCGAGGCCGCCCCGGGCGTTTTCACGTGGAGGAGGCCCGTCACCTCGTACGGGGACGGCACGGTGGTCACGGGCGGGGCGGTCCTCCTCACGGGCGAGAGCGCCGCGGCGGTCGAGATCAGCACGACTGGCGGCTCGG
>ERZ1673741.2523-NODE-2523-length-12720-cov-5.241848_pt1 | contig 12720 bp, 9 predicted proteins | sample MGYA00580209_ERZ1673741 | MGnify/ENA primary metagenome ERZ1673741 (study PRJEB41218, sample SAMN15661754) | gut metagenome | host: Homo sapiens | place: Canada: London | collected 2015-08-20/2019-03-30 | study: EMG produced TPA metagenomics assembly of... | reverse complement strand
GTCGAAGGCGGGCATGATGCCCTTGTAGAGGGCGATGACCTGCACGCGCTTGGCGAGGCCCTTCGCGGTGGCACGGGAGTCCTCGAGCTGCGCGCGGATCTCCTCGAGGTAAGGGGAGCGGCGGGCGTACTTCCAAAATAGATCCGCCCCGTCGGCGTCAGGGTAGAGCCACGGGCGGTTGTCCGGTCCCGCGAAGTGGACGATCCTCGGGTCGCGGCGGGCCTCGTCGTACTCGGCGCGAACATCGGGCGCAGCGTTAGAGACGATGTGGGTGCGGCGCAGGTGCTGCCAGTCCATGAGGTAGTTCCACTTCATGGGGATGCGCACGTAGTGGCCGTTCACGACCTTGTTGAGCACGTCTTGGTCGAGCCAGCGCCACATGCGCTCGGTGCTGATGCGCAGGAACTCCTCGGCGGTCACGGTGCGCCTGAGCTCGGCGAGGTTCATAAGCAGGACGCCTGCCTGGAAGTAGTCGTGCGGGTCGTCCATGCCGAGCTCGTCGTGGAGGTAGGGCCCGACCGAGACGTCGTAGCCGTCGATCTGGCCGAGCGTGTCCGCGTCGCGGGTGGCGCCGAGCTTGTAGCCCTCGACGTCGTAGTCGTAGAGCTCCGCGATGTCGGCGTTCACGATGAGGTCCGAGTCGAGGTAGATGGCCTTGTCCACGTTGGGCAGGAGCTGCGGCGCGAGCAGGCGGTAGTAGGTCTCGGGGCGGAAGTGGCCGTGGTGGGGGAGCTTGATGTCGCCGAGCGCAGAGTCGACGTCGAGGAAGCCGATGCCGACGTTCGCCTCCTTGGTCTGGCGCGTGAGCGTGACCATGCTGGTGGGGGAGAGATCCCTCGTGAGGACGATGATGTCGTAGCGGCGGCTGGGGCTCGCGTTGTCGACGATCGACTGAGTGGCGACCGAGAGGTACGGGACGAAGCTCTCGCTGCAGGCGAACACGATGACGACGTCGTTCAGCGGCAAGTCAAGGCCTGTTGAGGACGTCGAGAGCATGGTCGCGCCCAAAGGGGCGCTCTGGTTCTCCGTGTTCTTGTGTAGAGGCATTCTCAGGTGCTTGATCAACGTCTATGCCCTTTGCTTTGCTCTAGCGGTCACGACAACCTAAAACTATACCTTTTTGGGCTTCGCGCCGTCTTGCATTTCGGTCACCTTCGCAAGGCCGGCTCGGTTGCGGCGCGATCCTTGCAGGGGGGCGCCGCGTGTCCCGGTGGATGAGGAGATAAGCCCCTGACGCCCGTCTTTATGGCGAGCCGCATCGTTCTCCCTCGGTCTCGGCTCAGAAAAGCCTCGCGGACCGGGGGTCCCAGCCGGGCCGAAGCGCCTGCAGGGTCTGGGCGGCGCGGTCGAGCGAGGCGGCTATGTTCGCCGCGCAGGTCGCGTCTCCCTCGTGCTCCGGCAGGTCGGTCTCGAGCAGGAGACGGTCGGTCGGCACCTGCCTTGCGTATTCACGGCCGCGTCGGGTGGCCAGCATACGCTCGCCGACGGAGAACCAGCAGCCCGCCTCCCGGGCTCGGACGAGCTCCTCGGAGGTCCCGCTGAACCAATGGAAGATGCAGCGGCAGGAGGCGAGCGCGCCTGTGCGATCGAGGACGTCGAGGCAGGTGCCCGCAGAGCGCACCGCGTGGACGGAGATCGTCTTTCCGCCGTAGGAGCACGCCTCGGCCACGGCCTCGAAGACCCGGAGCTGGTCCTTCTTTGTGGCGACGTGGGCGCGGCCGAAGTCGAGGCCGACCTCGCCGACCCAGTCCGTGCCCTCTATCGCGGAGGCGATCTTCTCCGCATCGGTGCCGCCATCTACGAACCACGGGTGCATACCGGCGGCCACGCGGACGTCGTCAAAGCCGTTTAGCTGCGATATCGTGTGTTGGTAGCCTTTCGGCGACACCGTGCAGCAGAGCATCCGGAGGCCGAGCCGCCCCGCGTCCGCGGCCGCCCGCGCGGGCTCAGCGAGCCAATCGAGGTGGACGTGCGCGTCGAAGAGCCGTGCTTCTCCCATTTGTCCATTCCCATCTGTGCACGTGGTATCCTGTACGGTTGTTATACCTGCTTTTACAGACGTTTGCCCACGAGGCGCAACGCGAGGAGATTTACCGTGGAAGAGATGCCCAAGACCTACGACCCGCAATCCAAGGAGCCTGAGCTCATCCAGAAGTGGATCGATGCCGGCTGCTACCAGCGCAGCAAGGGCGTCGGCGACTGCACCGTCGTCATCCCCCCGCCCAACGTCACGGGCGTGCTGCACATGGGCCACGCCATGGACGACTCCATCCAGGACACCATCATCCGCTACAACCGCATGCGCGGCCGCTCCACGCGCTGGATCGTGGGTACGGACCACGCCGGCATCGCCACGCAGACCAAGGTGGACAAGAAGCTCAAGAGCGAGGGCATCTCTCGCCTCGAGATCGGCCGCGACAAGTTCCTCGACGCCTGCTGGGATTGGACGCACGAGTACGGCGGCACCATCGTCAACCAGATCAAGCGCATGGGCTGCTCCGTCGACTTCAGCGACGAGAAGTTCACCATGAGCCCCGAGTTCAACCGCGCCGTCCGCAAGGTCTTCTGCGACTGGTACCACGACGGCCTGATCTACCGCGGCAAGCGCATCGTCAACTGGTGCCCCAACTGCTGCACCGCCATCTCCGACGACGAGGCCGAGTACCATGACGAGAAGGGCCACCTCTGGTTCCTTCGCTACCCGCTCGTGGAGCCTGTCGACGGCGTCGAGTACGTTACCGTGGCCACCACCCGCCCCGAGACCATGCTCGGCGACACCGGCATCGCGGTCTCGCCCTCCGACGAGTCCAAGGCCAAGCTCGTGGGCGCCAAGGTCATGCTGCCCATCGTCAACCGCGAGATCCCGATCTTCTCCGACTGGCACGTCGATGCCAACTTCGGCACCGGCTTCGTCAAGGTCACGCCGGCGCACGACCCCAACGACTACGCCATGGGCCAGGCCCACGATCTGCCGCAGATCAACATCTTCGACGAGCATGCGGTCGTCGTGGACGGCTACGGCGAGTTCTCCGGCATGAACCGCGACGAGTGCCGCGAGGCCATCGTCAAGTGGTTCGACGAGCACGGGCTTCTTGACCACATCGAGGAGCTCGACCACTCCGTCATGCACTGCTACCGCTGCGACTCCGCGCTCGAGCCCTGGCTCTCTGAGCAGTGGTTCGTTGCCGTGGACAAGCTCAAGGAGCGCGCCACCGAGGTCGTCAAGAACGGCGAGATCAAGTTCCACCCGGCCCGTTGGACCGACACTTACCTCACCTGGATGGACAACCTCAAGGACTGGTGCATCTCTCGCCAGCTGTGGTGGGGCCACCGCATCCCGGTCTTCTACTGCGAGGACTGCGGCTGGGAGGACGCCCTCATGGAGGATACCGACGTGTGCCCGAAGTGCGGCGGCCACCACGTGCACCAGGACGAGGACGTCCTCGACACCTGGTTCAGCTCGCAGCTGTGGACCTTCGCCACGCAGGGCTGGCCCGACGACACCTCCGAGCTCGCCGAGCACCACCCGACCAAGGTCCTCGTCACGGCCCGCGACATCATCGCGCTGTGGGTCGCGCGCATGATCATGAGCTCGCTGTACTGCACCGACGAGATCCCGTTCCACGACGTCTACATCTACGCGACGATCCTCGCCAAGGACGGCAGCCGCATGTCGAAGTCCAAGGGCAACGGCGTCGACCCGATGCAGCTCATGGACAAGTACGGTGCGGACGCCATGCGCTACAACCTGCTCACGCTCATCACCAACAACCAGGACGTCAAGTTCGACGCGAACATCGACAAAAAGACCAAGCAGCTCATCGACAGCCCGCGCACCGAGCAGGCGCGCGCCTTCGTGACCAAGATCTGGAACGCGAGCCGCTTCGTCCAGATGAACCTCGAGGGCTACGAGCCGGGCGCGCCCAAGGCCGAGACCGCCGAGGACGCCTGGATGCTGAGTCGCCTCGCCCGCGCCGTCGCCGAGGCCACCGAGCAGCTCGAGACCTACAACTTCGGCGATTACGCTCGCAACATCCAGAGCTTCTTCTGGGGAGACGTCTGCGACTGGTACATCGAGCTCTGCAAGGGCCGCCTGCTCGACGACACGCCGGAGCGGAAGCTCCAGGTCCAGCGCAACCTCGTGTATGTGCTCGACGTAAGCATGCGCCTGCTGCACCCCGTGATGCCCTTCGTTACCGAGAGCGTCTGGGACGCGCTCCCCGCGAGCGGCCTCGACGCGCACGACGCTCAGTTCCTCATGGTCGCCAAGTGGCCCGAGCCCGACGACCTCGCCGACTTCGTCAACGAGCGCGCCGAGGGCGATTTCGAGCTCGCCAAGCGCGTCATCTCCTGCGTGCGGTCCACGCGCGCCCGCTATCGCCTCTCGCCGAAGGCCGAGCTCGCCGTTGCCGTGCGCTGCTCCGCTGAGGACGCCGAGGTGCTCGCCGCGCAGGAGGGCTTCATCAAGTCCGTCGGCCGCGTGAGCGCGCTCACCGCTGGTCCCGATGCCGTCAAGCCCGCGGGCGCCGTGTCCGTCGCCGACGGCTCGCTCGAGATCTTCGTCGACCTCGGCGGCCTCGTGGACCTCGCGGCCGAGTCCGCGCGCCTGCAGAAGGAGCTCGCCAAGGCCCAGAAGGACCTTGCCAGCGTCGAGCGCACGCTCGGCAACGAGGGCTTCGTCGCTAAGGCCGCGCCTGCGGTGATCGAGAAGAAGCGCTCTCAGCAGGCGGAGCTCACCGCCACGATCGAGCAGCTCAAGGCCCAGATCACGGACTTCGCGTAAAAGTCGAGCCCCTCGACAGGTCCGGCGCCCCGCCGGGGCTTCTCGCAAAGCTACGAGCGCAAAGAGCGCGCTCAAAGAGCTTTGCCGAGAAGCCCCGGTGGGGCGCCTTCTTTCTCTGGCCCGTATTGGTTGCGACAAGTGATCTGGGCATTGGGCGATCGCGGCGGAGAAGGGCTTCCGGTACAGTGGCGCGTGGGAGGGCCCTGGAAGTCCCCGCTCAATGCTGCGTCGGGAGGCCTGGGCTTGGTTGTGCGACCAGTCTTCGGATGGCGCAAATCGCGGGTTCATTTCAGTTCGCTTTGACTGGAAGTCGCTGTTAACACTTGGTTCGCCGGTCAGTATCGCAAATAGCTTTGTAGCGGAGCTTGACCGCCTGATTGGCCGGCAACGGGAGAGGGCAAGGCTCCTTCCCTTGATGTGAAGGGCAAATTCGTTGTTAGCCAGAAAGCCCTCGGGGCTTCTCGGCAAAGCTCTTTGCGAGGCGTCCTTTGCCGAGCGTAGCTTTGCGAGAAGCCCCGAGGGCTCCCCGAGGACTAACACGAGGATCAGAAGACCTAATCCCACCCCAAAAGGTCGCGGATCACCCGACTTGCGATCATCTGCCCCATGATGGGAGGGAAGTAGCTCATGGTCCCCAGCAGCGAGCCCGACTCGCGCCACTGCTCGTCGGTAATCTTGCCCATCCGCACGGGAAGCTCGTCCGAGTACAGGACCTCCAGGTCATGGATACCGCGGCGACGGCATTCTTTGCGCATGATGCGGGCGAGCGGGCAGTTGACGGTGTCCTCGATCCGAGCGAATCGCAGTCGGCAAGGGTCGAGCTTGTTGCCCCCGCCCATGGTGCTGATCTCTCGGATCCCCTGGTCGCGGCACCATTCGGCGAGCCGGAGCTTCTGCGCGACCGTGTCGATGGCGTCGACCACATAGTCGGGGCGGGGGAGCGTGCCCAGCTGCTCAGCCACGCTGTCCTTGCTGAGGAACTCCTGCACCGACGTCACGCGCGCCTCCGGGTTGATGTCGAGGACCATCTGCCGCATCACGTCGGCTTTCGTGCGGCCGATGGTGCTCGTGAAGGCGATCGCCTGGCGGTTCACGTTGCTCGGGGCGACGACGTCGCGGTCCAGCAGCACGAGGTTGCCGACGCCGCCGCGCGCGAGCGCCTCGGCGCAGTTGGAGCCCACGCCCCCGAGGCCGACGACCATCACCGTAGCCTCGTCGAGCCGATGAAGCCCTTCTTCGCCGAGGATGAGCCTCAGGCGGTCCTTGGTCGTCTCCGGCTGCTCGGTCGGCTCGGTCGCACCGGCGATATCGGCGTCGGCTGTTGCCAAGCCCACCTTGCCCGTATTCTGTTCTTCGGCTATTTCCATTCGCTCAGCTCCTTAAACGTTCCGCTCCGCGAAGATGGTACACGAACGAAACCTTCCTACCCTATAGTTGTTCTTCACATGATTACATCCTGAGGAGGTCCGTATGGACGAGCACAAGTCAGATATCCAGATCGCGCAGGAAGCGCGGATGCTGCCTATCTCGGAGGTGGCGGCCAAGGTCGGGCTCGATGAGGGGATTCTCGAGTTCTATGGCAGGACGAAGGCCAAGGTCGACATCCACGCCCTCGCGCAGAAGCCGCGCCGCGGTAAGCTCGTGCTCGTCACCGCGATCAACCCGACGCCCGCAGGCGAGGGCAAGACCACGACCTCGGTCGGCCTTGCCGACGCCTTGAACTCTATGGGCAAGCAGACGATGCTCTGCCTGCGCGAGCCCTCCTTGGGGCCGGTGTTTGGCATCAAGGGCGGAGCCGCGGGCGGCGGGTACGCTCAGGTGGTCCCCATGGAGGACATCAACCTGCACTTCACCGGCGACTTCCACGCCATCGGCGCCGCGAACAACCTGTGCGCCGCCATGCTGGATAACCACATCAAGCAGGGCAACGCCCTCTGCATCGACCCGCGCCGCATCGTGTGGAAGCGCGTCGTCGACATGAACGACCGCCAGCTCAGGCAGGTCGTCGACGGCCTCGGCGGCGTCGCCAACGGCATGCCGCGCGAGGACGGCTTCGACATCACCGTCGCCTCCGAGGTCATGGCCGCGTTCTGCATGGCGAGCGACCTCATGGACCTGCGCGACCGCCTCGGCCGCATGGTCGTCGCCTATACCTACGACCGAGAGCCCGTGACCGTCTCTGACATCCACGCCCAGGGCGCGATGGCAGCGCTCCTCAAGGACGCCATCAAGCCGAACCTGGTCCAGACTCTCGAGGGCAATCCGGCTTTCGTTCACGGTGGCCCCTTCGCGAACATCGCCCACGGATGCAACTCCGTCGAGGCCACCGATACCGCGCTTAAGCTCGCCGACTACGTCGTCACGGAGGCGGGCTTCGGCGCCGACCTGGGTGCCGAGAAGTTTCTCGACATCGTGTGCCGCGCCCAGGGCTTCTCGCCGGACGCGGTGGTCCTCGTTGCCACGGTCCGAGCCCTCAAGTATAACGGCGGCGTCGCCAAGGACGCGCTCACCGAGGAGAATCTCTCCGCGCTCGAGGTGGGCCTTCCCAACCTGCTCCGTCACGTCTCGAACATCAAGGACGTCTGGGGTCTCCCCGTCGTTGTCGCCATCAACGCGTTCCCGACCGACACACCCGCTGAGCTTGAGCTCGTTGAGCGTAAGTGCCAGGAGCTCGGCGTCAACGTCGCGCTCTCCGAGGTCTGGGCCAAGGGCGGCGAGGGCGGCCAGGCGCTCGCCGAGGAGGTCGCGCGCCTGTGCGAAGCCCCCAAGGAGTTCCGCTACGCCTACGAACTCGACCAGCCCCTGAAGGCCAAGATCGAGGCCATCGCACGGAAGGTCTACCATGCCGACGGCGTCGATTTCGAGCCGAAGGCAGCGCGGATGCTCAAGCAGCTCGAGGAGCAGGGCTTCGGCGGCCTGCCCATATGCATGGCGAAGACCCAGTACAGCTTCTCCGACGACGCTAAGCGACTGGGCGCCCCCGAGGGATTCCGCATCACCGTGCGTGACGTCCGCGTGTCCGCCGGCGCGGGCTTCGTGGTCGCGCTCACCGGCTCGATCATGACGATGCCCGGCCTGCCCCGCGTCCCCGCCGCCGAGAAGATCGACGTCACGCCCGATGGCCGCATCGTCGGCCTGTTCTGATGACGAAAAGGGACAGTCCCTTTTTATCATTTCGGAGCTGATATGGATTCTAAACTGACCGATTCGAGCTGCTCGGGCTTTGCCGCGGCGCTCGCCGCGAAGCAGTCGGTGCCGGGCGGCGGAGGCGCCGCGGCGCTCGCCGGCGCGCTCGCGGCCTCGCTCTGCTCCATGGCGGGTGAGTTCACCGTTGGAAAGAAGCGCTACGCAGAGCACGAGGCGGACGTTCGCCGCATGCTCGCAGAAGCCGAGCGCTCCCGGCAGCGCCTCCTCGAGCTCGTCGACGAGGATGCCGAGGGCTTCGCCCCGCTCTCGCGCGCCTACGCGCTGCCGAAGGAGGACCCCTCTCGCGCCGCAGTCATCGAAGAGGGGACCAAGCGTGCCTGCGAGGCGCCCCTGCGCATGATGGAGGAGACCTGCCGTGTCATAGACCTCCTGGCCGAGATGGGCCAGAAGGGCTCGCGGCTCCTGCTCTCCGACGTCGGCTGCGGAGCGTATCTTGCCCGCGGGGCGCTCGAGGCGGCGAGCCTGAATGTCTACGCGAACACAAAGTCCCTCGCTGACCGCGAGTTCGCGCTCGCGACCGACGCCCGCTGCGGCCGCATGCTCGACGAGTACGCGCCCAAGGCGGAGGCTGTGGGGCGATCGGCCACAGACCAGATCAGAAAGAGGTGCTAGCCATGGCACAACTGCTCAAAGGCGCGCCCGTCGCCAAGGCTCTTACCGGGGAGCTCGCGGGTCGCGTGGGGGAACTCGCCAAACGAGGCCTCGCCCCGAAGCTCGCGATCATCCGCGTGGGCGCCCGCGACGACGACTTGTCGTACGAGCGCGGCGCCCTCAAGCGCTGCGAGAAGGTCGGCATCGACGTGGAGCGCTATCTGCTTCCGGAGGACTGCCCTCAGGAGGACCTGATGGCGGCCATCAGCGAGGTTAACGCGGACTCCGACATCCACGGGTGCCTCATGTTCCGGCCGCTGCCCGCCAGGCTCGACGAGGCCGCGGCCTGCGCCGCGCTCGACCCCGCGAAGGATGTCGACTGCATCACCGAGGGGTCGCTCTACGGCGTCCTCGCCAATCGGCCGAAAGGCTTCCCGCCCTGCACTGCCGAGGCCGTGATGGCGCTTCTCGACCATTACGGATACGACCTCGAGGGCGCCGACGTCACTGTCGTCGGTCGCTCGCTCGTCATCGGCAAGCCGGTTGCCATGATGCTGCAGGCGGCAAATGCCACCGTGACCATGTGCCACACGAGGACGCGCGACCTCGCCGCCAAGTGCAAGGCTGCGGACATCGTCGTCGTCGCGGCAGGACACATGGGGACTTTCGGTGCGGACTGCGCGGCCTCCGGCCAGGTCGTCGTCGACGTCGGCATCAACTGGGACGAGAAGATCAACAAGCTCGCCGGAGACGTCGACTTCGAGGCCGTGGAGCCCATCGTCGGTGCCATCACCCCGGTCCCCGGCGGCATCGGCGCCGTCACCACGGCGTGCCTTGCCAAGCACGTCGTCGAGGCGGCCGAAAGGACCCTTGCATGAGCGTAGATAAACCGCGTATCGAGGCCGCCGTCCGTGAGTTCCTCATCGGCATCGGGGAGGACCCCGACCGCGAGGGGCTGCAGGGCACGCCGGACCGCGTTGCCCGCGCCTGCGAGGAGATCTTCGGGGGCCTCGACGAGGACCCCGGAGCCCATCTGCGCAAGCAGTTCCACGAGCCCGGCAACGAGGAGATGGTCGTCGTCCGGGACATCCCGTTCTCGAGCATGTGCGAGCATCACCTTCTGCCGTTCGTCGGCCGTGCCCACGTGTGCTACATCCCGCGCGACGGCCACGTGACGGGCCTCTCGAAGATCGCGCGCTGCGTGAACGGCTACGCGAAGCGCCCCCAGCTGCAGGAACGCTTGACGGCGCAGGTCGCCGACGCTCTCATGCGCGAGCTCGACCCGCTCGGCGTGCTCGTGGTCATCGAGGCGGAGCATACCTGCATGACCATGCGGGGTATCCGCGCTGCGGGGGCCGTCACGGCGACCTCCGCCGTCCGCGGCTGCCTCAAGGACATAAAGACGCGCCAAGAAGCTCTTCGGCTCCTCGGTAAGTAGGCCGCCGACCTGCGCCTTCGCGCTTAACCTAGTTTTGAAGTCAGTACCCACACCTGAAGGTGATTCGATGTATAAGGTCCCATTCGAGTTCAGCGAGCTTGGCTACGACGAGGCGTCGGCGATGGCGCACGACTGCGGCTTCTTCGGCAACACGAGCGACCCGCTGCTCGAGACCGTCGTCGACATGCTCGACGAGCTCGGCCGCCCCGACGCGAGCTACGACGTGATCCAGATAGCCGGCACGAACGGCAAGACCTCCACCTCCCGCTACACCGCAGCGATCCTCGCCGGCCAGGGAAAGAAGTGCGCCCTCTACACCTCGCCCGAGCTCGTGGAGATGCGCGAGCGCATGGAGGTGGGCGGCGAGCCGGTCTCGCGCGAGGCCTTCGCGCGCGGGATCTCCGCGGCCGCTGAGGCCGGCCGCCGCGTGAACGCCCGGCGCGAGGCGGCGGGGGAGGACCCCTTCCGCGTGACCGAGTTCGACCTGCTCACCTGCGCGGCGCTCGTCGTCTTCGCGGAGGCAGAGGTCGACGTCGCTGTCCTCGAGGTCGGCTTGGGCGGGCGCTGGGACGCCACCTCGGCGACACACCCAGTCGTCACCTGCGTGACGGGTATCGGCCTCGATCACTGCCGGATCCTCGGCGACACGCTCGAGCTCATCGCCGCCGAGAAGGCCGCCGTCATCAAACCCGGCCAGCGCTGCGTGCTCGGCGTGGGCACGGCCACGCCCGACTCGATGGAGGACGTCATCCTCTCGCGCTGCGCCGAGGTCGGCGTCGAGCCCGTCCTCCTGCGGCCGGCCGACCCTGCGGACGCTCCCGGCGAGATGCACCCCGGAACCCCGCGCGCCCACTCCGAGCTCCTGCACGCGACCTACATGGTCACCAAGCGCCCCGAGCGCCTCGGCGCGCCCCTTGAGCTCGACGTGACGACGCCCCGCGCGACCTACCCCGAGCTCGCGGCCCTGAAGCCCGTCTATCAGGCGGCAAACATCGCCTGCGCCGTGTGCCTCGCGGAGGAGTACCTCGGGCGCGCCCTCGACGCTGAAGGCCTCTTTACCTCCGTCGTTCAGTGCCCGACGCCGGGCCGCTTTCAGCTCATGCGGCCCGAGCCTCCGCTGCTGATCGACGCCTGCCACAACCCGCAGAGCGTCGCGGCCTTCCTGAGCGCCGTCCGCGCCGTTTCCCCCGACCGCGCCTCTCGCCCGCTCCTTCTGTGCGCCGTCCTCGCGGACAAGGACGTCAAGGGCATCGTCGACCTTCTTTCCGCGGACTTCCCGCGCGTGGCCGTCACGCAGACCTCCTCGCCGCGCGCTCTGCCTGCCACCGAGCTCGCTGAGCTCTTCGCCGCGGCGGGCTGCGAGGTCGTGGGGACCTACGCCACCGTCGGCTCCGCTTTGTCCTCCATTTGTGGAGAATCGTGCGTTGCGTGCGGCTCGATCACCCTTGCGGGCGAGGTCGCGGCCACCTTCGCCTAGGCTCTGCTACAATCACAACGTCTGTGCGGCAACCGCATGCCGCCTCTCGACTGAACGCCATCCCGAGAAGGGCCAACGAATATGCAGGAACTGATCGACCAGATACTCACCCCCGAGGTCCGCATGGTCCTCTATCTCATGGTCGTGTGCGTCGTCATGCTCTACATCCTCTCTATCGTTTACGTCGTGCGCGACGCGCAGCGCCGCGGCGCCGAGCCTTGGTGGATGTGGGCCGTCATCTCGGTCATCCCCATCGTCGGCCTTCTCGCCTACGTGATCCTGCGCCCGAGCTCATACCTGATCGACCGCGAGGAGCAGGACCTCGACATCGCGCTCCGCGAGCACCAGCTCTCGCACTACGGCATCTGCCCGAAGTGCGGCTCGCCGATCGACCGCGACTTCGTCGTCTGCCCGATCTGCAACACGCAGGTCCGCAACGTCTGCCCGACCTGCCACCGCCCGCTCAACGCGGACTGGAAGGTCTGCCCCTACTGCCGCACCCGCATTCAGTAGCGCGCACATAAAGGTTTGGTTTCAAAGGCCCTCGCATCGGTGCGGGGGCCTTTTTTGATGAGCGTATTTGTGGTAAACCAATATCAATGCAATCGCTCGGAAGGCTTCGCACCATGCTTCCCATGCTCGCACAGAGCGCACGAACTCAGACTATTTAGGCGTCTGCCCCTTCACAGCGGCAACTTGTCGCGTGGCAGACGCCGTTACTCGCCCGCGCCGCTTCATCGGCGCCCGGGCGTTATTTATGTCTGTGCCCTGTGCATCGCAATCCCAGAAAGAGGTTTCCCATGAAGATCCTGCAGAACGACGGCCAGGTCATCGAGTGCCCCGCCGATGAGGTCACCCACGTCGTGCGCCACTCGGCCGCCCACATCATGGCCCAGGCCATCTCGCGCCTGTATCCCGGCACCGACTTCGCCTATGGCCCCGCGACCGACAACGGCTTCTACTACGACGTCGACCTCCCCGAGGGCCAGAAGATCAGCGAGGACGACCTGCCCGCCATCGAGGCCGAGATGAAGAAGATCTGCAAGGAGAACCTCAAGTTCTCCGTGTTCGAGCTTCCGCGCGCCGAGGCCATCAAGCTCATGGAGGAGCGCGGCGAGAAGTACAAGGTCGAGCACATCGGTGACCTTGCCGAGGACGCCCGCATCACGTTCTACCAGCAGGGCGACTACATCGACATGTGCGTCGGCCCCCACGTCTGCTACA
>ERZ1673741.2514-NODE-2514-length-12764-cov-4.784877_pt1 | contig 12764 bp, 15 predicted proteins | sample MGYA00580209_ERZ1673741 | MGnify/ENA primary metagenome ERZ1673741 (study PRJEB41218, sample SAMN15661754) | gut metagenome | host: Homo sapiens | place: Canada: London | collected 2015-08-20/2019-03-30 | study: EMG produced TPA metagenomics assembly of... | reverse complement strand
AACAAATTTCAACATATACATCTAGATATTTTCATACATTAGAAAACATGCCTTTCGGCATGTTATGACTGGCTATCCTTAATAACCACTGTTCTATTTAATTTTGCAATCTCTTCATTAAAACCTTGCTCATTCCATTCATCTTTATGGTAGAGATTCTTATAACTCAATGAAGAAACTTTATTAATCTTAGTGGGATCAACTCCTTTCTCTAATAAACTATTCTTTACTGTTAATGCACGCTCGTACCCAAGCTTTTGTAGTCTTTCATCAGATGTGGTCTTATCATAGGCTGTGGTCCCAAAGATAGCTATAGTTCCTTCGTAACTACTCACAAAAGAAGCAACACTATTCAATTTCTCTGGATTCACCAAAGTGGAGGAGTTCTTTTCGAACTCCAGTCCAGTCATACAATACTTAGTTTTAATGTCAATATAACTATTACTTAACATTGAAACTGCGTTGTATTCTGTGTCTTGGCCTACTTTGCTGACTTTAGGAGCTTTGTAAGCTTTATTACTGATTGGATTACTATCGACGAAGTGAATCTTGTCTTTATTCATACCTGATTCAACAAGAAGCTTTGTTAAGAATTCCTTCTCCTTATGAATCGATGTTGTTGAAAGATTCTGGTATGATGAGGCAACCTGACCAACTGAATATAAATAGATGTTGTTGATGTTTTGAAGGTTTGGCAACCCGTGGACTTCCTTTAAATTGCTCACTGTCTTGTTGATATCAAGGTTGCTTAAGGAACCAAGGGTAGTCATGTTTAATAATCCTTTTGTAGATAGGCCTGATACGAAGCAGACAATATTATTATTTGATTTAGTGGTAAAGCTTTTAGATGCACAATTTAAGCTTTGAATCAGATCTACCTCAGGTGACTTTGCTTTAACATTATTCAAATTCTCAATCATATCTGAACTATATTTTTCTAAATATGCTTTCTTCTGTGTAGATGTTGTATGTGACTTAAGAGGTTCTATCTGATCTGATTTCACTACATAAGGAGCACCATCTGAATTTACAATAGATAACTGACCACCCTGTGTATAAGTCTTATTTAGATAAGGTTTTGCTAGAGTGTAGTCATGAAGCAAGGAACAAGAGTTGTTCCCTGCGATGACAGATAAATTATAATGATCTACTTTCTTTGATGAACAGCCACATAAGATAAGACTAATCATTAATAGGCTGATCGTTAATGTTTTTAAGTTTTTCATTGTTGATATCTCCTTTTTCATTTTCTTTAGATTCTTCAGTTAGATAGTCAGTTCCTTCCTGAGAGTTGATCTTATTTGCGATTTCAAACTGAGAATGATTCTTTAAGTAGTTTGTATTATTCAATACAAGGTCTTCTAGAACTGAAGTTTCTTCTTCATTGAATGAATGTAAATCAATGTTTTGGGCTAACTGCAACTCAAATAATTGAAGTTTTAATTCATTTGCACGTTCAGCAAGATCTACATTATCCATCTGAAGGGTATTCATTAAATCTTCATTTTCTTCTTGTTTTGTCTTTAAACTCAATACAAAACTTAGAATAGATGTTAAAAGAGGGATAAAGATTAAAGCGATATTACCTAAGATCAACTTAGTATCCATATCCTCTCCAAGGATAGATGCCACTTTCAACATTACATATGAGCAGTAAGATCCTAAGAATACTGCGAGATCAAGTGTAGCTCTCTTATTCTTAAAGATTTCTTCAAATTCGTTGACCTGACACCCCATATGATAGACTGAAATGTCTAACCCGATTGCGAAAATAGCACTTGACAGATAAAGAAATAAAGGATTGGCAGTAAAGAAGATCTGCTCAAGAGCATTCTCTACTACATAAAAGTCCGTGAATGTAAGGATTAAAATAATAACTCCAGAAACAATAGCATTATCCAATAAGTTCTTCTTGTGGATCTGCTGGTACTCTTTCTTGTAATACTTCTTGTTCATCATATTCTTCTTCATAATTTTCTACTTCCTTTCCAAGTTTTTTGATTTTCTCTTCATTAGATGCGATATGAGCTTCAACCAAAGCTAACTCCTGTTCTAACCTTTTCATTTCTGTTGCTTTGTTGATGTTGATCCATTCAATTAATAGATCGTGATTCAACTTATCTCTGTTTAAATAATTTAGAACGAAATCCTGATCGATATTAAGAGTCTTATAGAATAACTCAAAATTCTCTTCATCGATATGATCGAAGTCATGTAAGTACTTATTAATAGTATTAAGACTTCCTGTATTGCTAGAATCTAAGACTGAGAAGAGTCCATTGTATGAAACTGGAACTACATCAGTAAGTTCATTTTCAAACTTGAGTAGTTTGACCTTTTCATCTTTATATTTTGATAACTTCTTCTTTCTATTAAATAGACCATTAAAGAGTTTCATTGTCACTCACTCCCTTCATTACTTTCTCTAATAAGTCATCTTCTACTTTCTTATAATTGATAAATTTTTCGTCAGTACGATAATTAAGACGAGGAATTTCAACATCATCAGATTTCTTAGCTCCTAAGTTCATTCCTTTTCCATAGTGAATCAAGTAGACCTGAAGACCATTCTCTTCCTTATCTAACTCATCTAAAAGCTTATTTCTCTTCTTTAAATAATCATTCTTTAAATCAAGAAGTTCTAGAGATAAAGCATGATTCTTTCTTTTTACCTCCATTACGTCTCTCTTACCTCTTAATGATGAAGAATCAATAAAACTTAGCTCCATATAGTTCATGTTCATCTTATAAAGTACTTTCTCAGCATCTTTAGAGAACTGCCCTAAATTTTGATGTAATACCTTCATCATATCGTTCAGATAAGCGTTATAGTCATCCATTTTCTTACTAAAATAAACGACCTTGTCTGTTTCATAATGTTCAAGATGGAGCTTTGAATCAATAGCGCCATACATTGTGATAAAAAATCTTGGGTACCATGTACCTTTAACTCTCTTTCTCATAACTTATTCCTCCTTCTTTCACTAATAATGCAAGGGAAAGAGTTATTCCCACTTTTTTTAAATCTTTTTTTCTCCTTTCCTCACTTAACAATGTATGACAAGAAATAATTCCCTATTTCTAACCAAAAAAGATTAAAAGAACACCTAAAAGTGCTCTTTTAATCATCTATATCATATTCACAGCATTCATCTGCATACATTCTTTCACTTTCAGACATACCTTCATTCTGTCTTTCATCAATGTCATTACAATTCTCATAGACTTCTTCACTCCATTGTTCTTGTAATGCATGACTCTCATTTTGAAAAGAAGCATACTCATTGATTTGTTCACCTGTTAATTTATTCGTAACAGAATAATTAATCATAGTTGCCTGTGGTCTTTCACCTACAGGTGTATAGTTTGCCACACTATAGAAGACACTATTATTTGAATCCTGGGCATAAGAAGCCACTTCTCTTTCTATATGTCTTTGATCTATTTGATTCACATTTTTATTTTGTGGATCTATATTTTCAAGACCTGAACTTCCTTGCAAAGAATGCGCAATTAGATGTCCACCATGATCATTCTCCTGGCGATATTCACCTCCTGCAATCTTTTGATTATAAGTGTTTCTAGGCTCTACAGCCCCTACTTCTTCCACATAACCATAGGCAATCTTGCCTAATGGTGTATTTTCATATGTAAATTTATTCATAGAATACTCCTTACTAAAATATATAAACCAACGAGAATAATAATACATGGCATAAAGGCGCTACATATCTGTATCAATGTAGGCATACCATCAAGTATCCATGCCCCTAAACCAGGTATGAAATAACATAGTACTACAAGTAATATTAAGTACTTCATAAGTAATCCCTCCTCATGAAATAAGGTTTAAATAATTGAATAGATGGCTGATGGTTAATTAAACAGAATGCTTCAAAAGGTCGCAGCTTAAGTAAATCATTCATAGATACTCTAGGTAGATGACCTACTGTATCTCTATAACCACTTAACTGACTCATATATGTCAGAGTATTATAATTTGTTGTCTGAAAACTGATAATATTCTGACAACAATCCATAATAGTCTGTGCTACAGACTTACTATAACCAATCTCTAATTGATCCATGGATTGAATCAATAAAGTAAACTGGATATTTCTAGAACGTGCTGTACTAATATATCTTTCAAAGCTAGGTAATCTAAAATGGGCAAACTCATCAATAATAAAATGAAATGGAATATCTAACTGCCCTGTTTGATCACATGAATGATATAAAACATGAATAAGCTCTGTAAGGAATAAAGAAACAAGACCATCATACTGTTCAGAATACTCTGGGTATTTTAAATATATAATTGTCTTCTCTTTAGGTATTTTTCTTATATCAAAGCTTGTCGTTCTTGTGATTCTCTTTATTTTAGAGTTTGTAAGAATAGAAGAGATAGTCGCAAAGGCCGTCATTAATATAGATGCTGTTGTCTTCTCACTATTTGTAAAGACACCATTTAATAATGAACTTGCCATAGGTGTACTACAACCTAATCCTAGAAACTCTATACGTGCAAAACTTTCTACACATAGATGTGATAATGCTTCTAAGTTTATTTTCTTACTCTTTGTTTCTAACAAGTAGTAAATAATGCCCTTTATATAGGTAGTAGAACTGATTGTCCAGAAAGGATCCTCAGATCCTTTCACTGGTTTATTTAATGCTTCACTAATTAATGAAATCAATTCACCACATAACACAGACTCATTTTCTTGATAGTAGTCCTTCACTAAATCTAAGCAGTTAAATGAATCTCCTTTATAATTCAAGTAATCAAGCAAGATAATATTGTATCCTTGAGACTTAGCGAGATCATATGTACTCTTATAGATTTCTTCTTTACTATTATCATTCACAAAGAGACTATGTCCTTGTTTTAAAGCATCTATAGTTTCATTAATCGCAATACAGCTTGTTTTACCGCTACCTGGTTCCCCAAGTACGATTGTATTTTTAATATCAGTTTTCATAGGTTTCCTCTAATTTTTTAACTCTTTTATAAGAATTGGGTTCATAACGATTAAGATAATGAATGAGACCATAACGATTGTTTTCATCCATTGTGATAGCATATTCATCTGCTTCATAATCTCTTATAGTCATATAGAAGTTTAAGAAGAGATGATTAAGTCCTAGTAATAAGTTCTGCATAGACTTCATCAGCCATCTTAAGAACTTTACAAAGAGTGATCCTGTAAAGTAAGTAGTAAATGAGAATGACCCAAGGATGAGTAAGATAATCATCATAAAGAATAAGAATGCAAGAATGCCTGAATAGAATAATAAGACAAAGAATATGAGTGCAAGGATATTGAGTGATACAACTTGTCTAAAGAGAATATCACAATTATAAATATGACCACATTCATGTGAAATACAGGCACGTAAGGCATCTTCATCATGTAAGTTCAACATACCTTTTGTGACTACAATAGTATGGAGACCATAATGTGTTACTTCTATTGCATCATCTTCTAAGTAATAGAATTCAATATTTGAATAAGGAAGTTGAATATCTTCTACTACCTGTCTATAAAACATGGAATAGCTATTGACAGGCATTTGATCTAAGCGTATGGCTTGATTTAAAGAGATAGTAATACGTTCTTGTCCGTATCCTATAAAGATAAATAGGAGACTTATAAGGATACATAGTAGTAGTGGTGCATCAAATAGTGTATTAAGAAAATACCAGTCTCCAAATAATAGGAATACAGCAAGTGTAAGATTTGTTTTCATAGTGTGAATCCTTTCTTTATAACTAATACCTGAAAAAGAGGGTGTATGTTTTCCTCTCTTTCAGGATGGAGTGTTTTTTATGAAATGAGATTTGTATTTTTTAGCAACAATTGTAACTTGTTAGACCAGACAAATAAACGAAGTGCACTATCATAAGTCTGTAGGAGGCAGACATTCTTATTTAAGTACATAATTTCTTCTTTACTTATCTTGGGCTCCTTAACAGGAGCCAATGTAGCGACTGTTTCTGTCTTATCTGTACCAAATAGACGATCTAGAAGGCTTTCACTTCCTATTCTCTTATTTCTAGAAATAGTAGAGGTTGTGTGAACAACTTCTACTTCACCTGCAAGCTGAGATATTATACTGGCAGAGTGTTCACTGTGATTCAGATATATTTTTGTGGAAAAGAGATAAGGAATCTGTGATATAAGTTCTTCATGTAAGAAGATATCTTTAAATATCGCAATAAGTGGATAGTCTTCTTTATTCATTTCAAAGAAATGTTTAAGCGTTTGTGTATTATATTGTTTATGATCTTCGATTAAAATAAGAGGTTGATGCGTAACTTTCATCATCTCATTAATAAGATATAAGTGAACGTCCTGGTTAATTTCATCAAGCTGGATAGTTGAGCATCGTAATGGAGGACAGCCTGTATTTTTAAATAAGAGGACGATAAACATTTCTATAGAAATAAATTCTGTTGTATGAAAACCTATGTATTGATTCATATAATAGTCAAATACAGAAAAATCAATTGCTTGAGTTTGAAGCAGTTTATTGAATTCCTGTTTTACTATTTCATAGTTTTCACATTGAATAAAAGCATCGAGTAGTGTCATATTCTTGTTGAGTACTCTCATAAGTTTCTTTAAAAATAATAAGTAGTTTTCTACAAAAATGATTTCTGCATGAGGAATCTCATGAACATACAACAAGTTCTTGATTAATTCAATCAGCTGTTCATCGTTATATCTTCTAAAGTAGGCATAATAGTTAATATGAGAGGATTTCACAGCACCATCATAACCATCTAAAGTGACGACTGTTTTTTTGAACTGGAGTGAATTCATAAAATTATTTTTAAATGTAGGATTATGTCCTGAAATCAATATTTTCTGCATATTAGACTCCTTTTAAGAATTTTACTTTAAACATAGGCTGATCAAGTATCTTGAGATAAGCTTCACCTACTGTTAATGCTTCTATATCACGTGTTGAGATAAGATCATCTTTTTGAACAATAATTTCTGTATGTCCTGATATATGGGCTGGAAAGACAGACGTTTCAATCATATCCTGCCCACCTAAGTGGACTATAAAGTCCTTTGTGGGGGAATCTCTTGGTCTAAAGAAGACAAAGTTCTGGAAGCCACCTAGAACTGACTGCTGGAGATGTTCATCAGGAGATTCTAGACATCTATAGAGTAGTTCTATAGATTGTAATCCTAAGATGACATGGATTCTTTTTCCTGCCCCAATGTTTAGGACCTGTACTAAATCAAAGTCCCCATCTAATACAGAGGCTTCATCTAGAATTAGATACACACGTCTTTCTGGCGCATTTCTACTTAATTTTCTTTTAATGATTAATTTAAGTAACAGCTTCATCAGATAATTACTACTCTTCTGGAATTGAATATCATATTGAAGAAGGAGTAAATTACCCTCAACTGCAAGAATATCTTTTGTGGACATCAATACTGCATCGTCCTGTACAAAGTAATAATCAAGAATTAAATGCATAGTAGAAAGAATTGCACCGTTCTGACCATTCATTTTTGTTTGTCCAGCATAGAGGTATGTTTCCGCAATATAACCTAAACCTACATTATGTAGAATATTCTTGATATCAATAAGGCTTAAGCTTCTGATCCAGTTTGCGAGTGTTTTATTGTCTGCAATGCATCTGTTTCTTAACTGGAAGAGAAGAAGCCCATAGAGTACTTTCTGAGCTGTTTCAGGAAAGAACTTATTGTGAGATTTTGTGAGTTCTTCATGAAAGAGCTCCATAGTGATTTCATTGAGGGCGTCTTCTGGATAAGGAGAGTCATAAGCCTCTTTGAGAATACTCCAATGAAATGTATGGTTCTTTACAGAAAAGAATGCATCATTTGATTGAAGTAAGTCATTGTAGTCATCCTTTACATTCAATAAGATATATAAATCATTAGGATGTACATATCTTAAACGTGTTACTAGATTTTTAATAAATGTGGTTTTACCACTACGTGTACCACCAAATATAGCAAGATGTGACTCTAGCGTATTGGTATCAAACGGAATATCTAATCTTGTATTTTTATAAATTGCAGGAATAGAAACCTTTGATATCTCAAAGCTAATATTCACACTATAATCTTGACTTCTAACAAACATAGAATATCAACTCCTTTCACCTATAACGTATGGAGTGATATTTTTCCCTCTTTTTGGACATAATAAAAAGATACATATGAATAAATATGTATCTTCCCTTGGAAGATGAACTCTTCCCAGTCTTCTCCTCCAAAATCATCTAAGTTTTGTTAATATATCTTCTATTTTTGATCAAACGCAAGGAAAAACTTAATCAATTACATAAAGTGTACCACCTCATAGCTAGTTTTGTACTATCATAACATTACTCTAATATGATAAAAGGTGCCGAAAAATATAATTATGAAATTCAATCTAAAACTGTGCTAGCAGTTAAAAGTAATATCATTAATTTATCTGGAGTACATTGACTTGCAGAATACAATAATTTACCATGAATAACATATTATGACACCACGAAGATATATATAGGATGATATATATTACTAGCGATACTCATAGAATCAATACGAACGAATTCATCAAATAGAAGTTGTTCGCTTTTGTAACATTATTTTTTTGATGGTTATACTATTACTGTTATAAGTAACAGTTAGAGTTTCCTAGTAGACTTAAATAGTGGATTTTAAGTCATTCATATCATTCCCCATATCGTTCCATGAGAGACACTTTATTATCTTTCAACTCTTAAAGTTTCAACATCAAGAATAGTTTCTAATGATTTTTCACAATGAAATTTATCAGATGATCATATACAAACATTAGTACTTGGACCATGTTTATGTGGATTTATGGGAAGACAAATAACTATACTTAGTTGTATTCAATAATTTGAAACGAAAAAGATTGCCAATCATGGGAACCTTATTATCAATAAAAACAGACAGGAAGATGAAAACAAATGATACAAGAATATAACTTTTTTAGAGAAGATACCTTAAAGTTTGAAAATTCTAAAACGGTAAAGGAGTTACTGGAGTATGCTGTTGAACAATATGGTTATTATGAACCTTTCGGTATGGATACAGTGACGATTTATCAGGCTAACATTCCACACTTTACTTTAGATACAAGTAGAAAATGTTATGAAGAGATAAAAGATCCAGATGGTCTTTGTTTTGCCTATTATATTCCAGGCTTCTTATACTATGCAGAAGGTGGATGGGGACATCATATGGCTGAACTATCAAACCATCCTGTATTCAACCATCCAGTATCGTTAAAATTAAAATTTAAAGATTTTAATCATACCGTTGTTTTTGAGGGTTCTCACTCATTTAGAGAAGTTCTCAATTTACTAGCAAAAGTAGGATATATAAGTGATTCTATTTCACAAATTACAATCCAAGTTCTTGCATATCCGAAACCAAACTATACTAAACATATAGATTGTAGTGATGCAATACTTGATGTTCCTATGACTGAGTTTAATGAAATGTTACCGACTGATGGAATTGTGACATTGGTACTAGAATAGAAAGACACCATCTAATGCCATAATAGAGTAGACAAAAAATAATATCAATTCGGAGATTAACTATTATTTCTATACCTCCCATTGCACCGTACGTATGGATTTCGTATACGGTGCTACATTTATATAAAAATTTTAAATTAACTTAGATAGTATTCAAGGAGATAGACAGATCTGGTCTATCTCCTATTCTTTTACCCAAAAAATTCAGAGCTAATAATAAACTTGACTACATGACCATAAGCCTATCTCTATAACCCTAATTTTATTTCTTTGCTTATAGTTGATTTATCCTTTCCAAGAGTTGCAGCGATAGAAGTCTTAGTAGTTCCATTCTCTATCCCTCTCTGAATGATTTCTCCTTCTGCAAGAGTAAGATGCAGACTCTTATTTGATTTAACATTGATAATCAACCTTTCATGAAATAGAGAAACAGACATCGCAATAATATACCTGAAAAAGAAAGGTTATTTATTGAAAATTTAAAGCAAAAACTTTTGAAATTTTGTAGAATACTAAACGCAATTTTCTTCTTAACTAAAGTTGCATTTAACTTTTCACTTAATATTTTATTTCCTTACTATTTTAAATTTTATTTCTTTGGCACTTATTGACACTCTATCAATCCGTAGATAAGATTTAATTATATATGATAGATAAGGTTATTAGTTGTGTATAAACCTTCAAAAGGGTTAATTAAATATGCAGGTTGCTTCATAAAAAAGAGAATTCAAGAACTGATTCTATGTGAGAACATATATTATGAAAAGTAATTCTGCAAAACAGAATCTATAAAAAATAGAGAAAAGGGGAATATGAGTATGTCTAATTATGGAAGATGTAAAGATTGTAAATGGGGAGAGCCTGTGAGTGGCAATTGGAAATGGCATTGCACTTACTATAAAACTTTAGAGGATCCAGATGAAATCCAGGACTGTAATCATTTTGATGATCGTAATTCAAGTGGTGGATGCTTTTTAACAACAGCTTGCTGCGATTATAAAGGTCTACCAGATGATTGCTATGAACTTGAAACAATGCGTAAATTAAGAGATAACTATATTTCAAAACAGTCTTATGGAAAAAAATTAATTAATGATTATTATGCAGAAGCACCTGCGATTGTTAAGAAAATAAATGCTTCTGAAAATAGAGAAGAAATTCTTGAAGAAATGTATGCAAAAATCACAAATATCGCTAAGATGGTGGATGCTGAAAATTATGATGAAGCAGTCATTAACTATATGATGTTGTTTCATGATTCATCAAAAATAAATTAAAAGGAAAAAAGGTGATAAATTATGATGGATATTATAATTCTTGCTATTATTTTAATCTCTATACTCTTTTTTATAGCCTGGGCCTTGGAAGAACCAGCTGGAGGAATTATAGCTGTAGTATTTGGTATAATTGCTTATTGGTCAGGATCCCATACAGCTGGAATCATTATAGGAATTATTGGCGTAGCATGTTATATTCATGCAAAAAGTGAAAATAGCACTGAAAAAATAAAAGAAAGAAAAATTCCTCCTGTCCATTCTGTCCATTTCACAGTTAGGAGTACAGGATCTTATGTTTCAATCTTAAACGACTGTGAACAAATAGTATATTCGATTGCAAAACGCTGTCCGTGGCTAAAATTTCACGTGTATGTCGCGGTACATAAAATCAATTCTACCAATTGTTCTGTTAGTTTCTCTATCGGCGATGTGCCATTGACGAGCTCTAACATTACATTCGGAAACGAATTTGAAATAAACCAATGGGAGACGGCTCTTTTTCAAACAGAACAGGCAACAGGATTTACTACTGCTCAAGATGTCATGAGAGAACTAAATCTCCAATTTAACTGGCACGATGTCTCAACTCATATAACAGAGTCGAAAATATATGATTTTGGTGATCCTAAAAATAATCCATTGATTGTATTGGGGTTTGATGCTCAATACAAGGAGTAACTAGTATTAATTGAAATAATATAATCTTGAAAACCTTCGATTTAAAATAGGTAAAAGAATTAAGTAAACTAGAGAATTAGAATCTGTAAAATCGTACTAATATTTACAATTATATCATTTACGGAAATAAACAATTAACCCCAGTAAAGCTATCTAGTATGATTAAACAGGGAGAAGCAATCTACATTGTAAACTAAACAGATTCTTGGCATAACAAAAAGACTTAGACACCTAAATGCCTAAGTCTTTTAATATGTCTTCAGATTCCACAAAATCAGGATCCATATGTGTTAAGAAATGCCAATCTCCTGTATCTCTATATAAGATGGCTTCGCCATCTTCAGAACCAAAATAAGCCCTCTCTACCTCATAACCTTGTTCTTCTAGATTTTCCTTCACAACTCTATAGTTATGTTCTCTTTTCTCTATGTAGTCCTTAAGTTCATCATTAGGAATAGAATAAGCATCCACTCTTGTAGATCCTTCAATCATTCCATTTCCTGGTTTAGATAAGTCAATGATCTCATTCCAATAAATATCTACTTTACCATCACCAGTAAACATATATGTAGTAAAAGGTACAATGTGACCATTATATTTTAGTTCTACATAATCAGGTACAATAGTAGGATCAAAGTATTCATACTCAAATCCTTCTATCACTTCATAGTGATAACCATGTAATTGTGATATAAACTCTCTACCTTGCTGTATTGTATGAAACAAACCAACATTGGTACTTAACTCACCTTGGCATAATTTTAATATATACATAGTGTACACCTATTTTTTATAGTAGCTTAAGTTCTCTTCTAATGCAGCCACAATAGAATCCTTTAATTTCTCTGGACCAACTACAACCATCATAGGACCAAACTGTCTAATCCAGTTCATCAAACCTGTATTAAAGATAATCCCTTCAATACGTGTTTCATACCATAACTGCTTATTATTATAACCAGTTGGAGGAATAGTCTTAGTCATAGTAATCTCATTTCCAAAACGAGAAACAACTTCTCTAATAAGTGCTGCATCAAACTTAATATGTAATGTAATTTCTTCACCATCAAAGAAACTATTCATTGATTTCTCTAATGATTGTCTTAAAGATTCACTAATCTTCTTTTCATCATCAAAATCAAAATAATATGTACGACTATACTGTAAATCTCTAATACGATCCATACGGAATGTAGTCAATGAATCCTTATGCTTATTATAATAAGCACGTAAATAGTAATGACCATCCACAATAACTG
>ERZ1673741.2496-NODE-2496-length-12840-cov-9.425029_pt1 | contig 12840 bp, 8 predicted proteins | sample MGYA00580209_ERZ1673741 | MGnify/ENA primary metagenome ERZ1673741 (study PRJEB41218, sample SAMN15661754) | gut metagenome | host: Homo sapiens | place: Canada: London | collected 2015-08-20/2019-03-30 | study: EMG produced TPA metagenomics assembly of... | reverse complement strand
GACTAATAAATAGCCGTCTGAACACACAGGCGGTTATTTTAATTTTTTAACTTTTTCATCTTATGGGGGTACAAATCGCCTCCGACCGTTGTAAACAAACTTAGCTTTCTTTCATTGCATTGCCTCCTTTCGTATTATTCGAGAGATACTTTTTCAAAAAGAAAAGAGAGTAAAACCAAATTTGAAAACAAAAAATTCACCTATGAAAAAAGTCCCTCTACTATACGGAGAAAAATTCAAGTTTTGTTGATGTGTTTTGAAAGAAAATTTACAAATTATTTTATAAAAACAAAAATCCTCACCGTATAAAGTAAGAATTTGTTCACAATTTGGATTTTATTGAATATTATTATCAAATATGATATAATAAAATGAATTGTTTTAACTTGATATGTTATCCGTTTTATTGTACTGATTTTTGTACGTTGCAAATTTTTATATTGACTTATCTTTAATGCTGTAGGAGAATCATATTATGAAATTAATCAATAATGTTACCGAAACTTTGAAAGATGATTTATCCGTTGAGATTCATGAAGGAAGCAAACTGTCTATCGCAGCAGCTTGCTTTTCTATCTATGCCTTTCAAGAACTTAAAAAGCAACTCACCTCTATTGATGAATTGCGTTTCATTTTTACAGCTCCGACTTTCGTAACAGAAAAAGCGAAAAAGGAAAAGAGAGAGTTTTATATTCCACGACTTAATCGTGAACGTAATCTGTATGGTACAGAATTTGAAATTAAATTAAGAAATGAACTTACTCAAAAAGCGATTGCAAGAGAGTGTGCAGAGTGGATTAAGAAAAAAGCTGTATTTAAATCTAACAAGAGCAATGAAGATATGATGGGCTTTATGAATGTTGATGACAAGAATTATATGCCTATCACTGAATTCTCAACGGTTGGATTAGGTTGTGAGAGAGGTAATAATGCCTATAATTATATTCAAAAAACAGAAGCACCTATGAGCTCGGCTTATTTGTCACTATTTGATCAACTTTGGAATGACAAGAGTAAGCTGCAGGATGTTACCGATGAAGTTATCGACAGCATTACAGCTGCTTACAATGAAAATTCTCCGGATTTTATTTATTTTGTTACACTCTATAATATCTTCAATGAATTTTTAGAAGATATTTCTGAAGATGAACTCCCTAATGAAGCAACCGGTTTTAAAGACAGCAAGATTTGGAGTATGTTGTACAATTTTCAAAAAGATGCCGCTCTTGCTATCATCAATAAACTTGAAAAATATAACGGTTGCATTCTTGCTGACAGTGTTGGTCTTGGTAAAACGTTTACAGCACTTGCAGTTATAAAATATTACGAAAGCAAAAATAAATCAGTGCTGGTGCTATGCCCTAAAAAACTAGCCAACAACTGGAACACATATAAAGATAATTACATTAACAACCCTATTGCGTCCGACCGCCTCGGTTATGATGTTCTTTATCATACAGACCTTAACAGAACACATGGACAGTCAAATGGTCTTGACCTTGATAGAATAAATTGGGGTAACTACGGTCTTGTGGTTATTGATGAATCACATAACTTTAGAAACGGTGGTAAGATAGTTGAAAATCCGGATGAAGAAACAAAGGATAATCGCTATGTTACATTGATGAAAAAAGTTATTCGAGCAGGCATAAAAACTAAAGTTCTTATGCTTTCGGCTACGCCGGTAAACAATCGCTTTAATGACTTGAAAAATCAACTTGCCCTTGCATATGAAGGACACACAGATTACATAGACGAAAAGCTCAATACTAATCGCACCATTGATGAAATATTCAGGAACGCTCAAAGAGCTTTTAACACTTGGAGTAAGTGGGAACCGTCTGATCGTACAACTGAAAACTTACTTAAAATGCTGGACTTTGATTTTTTTGAAGTCTTGGATAGCGTAACAATAGCCCGTTCAAGAAAACATATTCAAAAATACTATGACACAACTGATATAGGAACTTTCCCAATAAGATTAAAACCTTTATCGCCGAGACCGCATTTGACTGACTTGAAAACTGCAATAAATTATAATGAGATTTTCGAGCAGCTTATGCTTTTGACATTGACTATATACACTCCGACACACTATATACTTCCGAGCAAAATGGACAAGTATGCAGAACTATACGAAGATAACAAAGTCAATGTAGGCTTTACGCAGGCAAACCGTGAGCAAGGTATCCGTCGTTTGACAGCTATAAATTTGATGAAGCGTATGGAAAGCTCCGTATATTCTTTCAATCTTACTCTAAAGAGAATAAAAGATTTGATTGAAAGCACGATTGAGACGATTGACAGATTTAATAAGCAATCTGCACACGAAATTGAATTAACAGATATATCTAATATGGATGAGTTTGACGATGAGGACCAAAATACAGATGACCTGTTCTCTTTTGGCAGAAAGATAAAAATCGACCTTGCCGATATGGACTATGTATCTTGGAAAGATAGTCTAGCAAAAGATGCAGAAGTTCTTGAACTCCTAACTGTTATGGTTGCTGATATTACTCCGGAACACGATTCAAAGTTGCAAGAACTTTATAAAATTATAGATGAAAAAATATCTAACCCAATTAACGAAGGCAATAAAAAGATAATTATTTTTACTGCGTTTGCGGATACAGCAGGATATTTATATGACAATGTAAGCGAGTATGTTAAATCAAAATATGGACTTAATACTGCAATGGTGTCAGGTTCAGTAGACGGTCGTACCACTTGCCCTAAGCTTCGCGGAGACTTAAATACTGTACTGACCTGCTTCTCTCCAATTTCAAAGGGTAGAGATTTATTTGAGAACATTCCAAAGGAAGATATAGATATTCTAATTGCAACTGACTGTATTTCAGAAGGTCAAAACTTGCAAGATTGCGATTATCTGATTAACTACGATATACATTGGAATCCGGTTCGTATTATTCAGCGTTTTGGTCGTATTGACCGTATCGGAAGTAAAAATAAGTATATCCAACTTGTCAATTTCTGGCCTGATGTAACCCTTGATGATTATATCAATCTTAAAGCTAAAGTTGAAACCCGTATGAAAATAGTAAATATTACTTCAACCGGTACGGGTGACGATAATCCTTTAAGTGATGAAGAAAAAACTGATCTTGAATACAGAAAAGCACAACTCGAAAAACTGCAAGAAGAAGTTGTTGATATTGAAGATATGACAACCGGCATTTCAATAATGGATTTAGGTCTTAATGAATTTAGGCTTGATTTGCTTGAATACATAAAGAATCACCCTGATATTGAAAAAGCTCCGTTTGGACTTAATGCAGTTGTTCCGGCAAATGAGGATGCACCTGCCGGAGTGATATTTGTTTTGAAAAATCGCTCCGATAGCGTAAATATTGATAATCAGAACAGACTTCACCCATTCTATATGGTGTATATCAGTAATGATGGAGAAGTTATTTGCGACCATTTATCTCCGAAGGATATGCTCGATAAAATGCGTTTTCTTTGTAAGGGCAAAACGGAACCTATACCTGATGTTTATAAGCAGTTCAACAAAGAAACTCGTGACGGTAAGGATATGTCGAAATTCTCTGAACTGCTCGGAGAAGCGATTGCATCCATTATAGAAGTCAAAGACGAAAGCGATATAGACAGCTTTTTAGGAGGCAGTCAAGTTAGCTTTTTGTCTAATGAAATTAAAGGCTTGGATGATTTTGAACTTATTTGCTTTTTAGTTGTAAAATGAGGTGAAAATTATGCTTGGATTACCGAAAGCAACGGAAATGAGCAAACAGCTTCCGAAAAAGGCTATATATGCAAAATTTCAAATGAATACAGCGGCAAAAGAGAAGATTGACGCAGATATTTCAAGAATAACTATCGTCAATGAAATAACGCCGAATAAGGTCAATATTCCTGCCGGCGATGAAGTGAAAAGTTTTTTTGTTTTGCTCGTAACATTAAAAAGAAAAGAGTTTGATGAAAAGACCATTGCAACGCTTTCGAAGCTGATACCGCAGAATATTTTGTTCGTACTTGAATGCGGTAATGAAAGTAAACTTGCTATTTATCACACCAAGTTAATGCAGACAGATTGGATGCCTACAACGGAACAAAAGATTGAGCTTAAAGGCCTAAACCTTGATAAAGTGTGGGAAAACTTGATAAGAAGTTTGGAGTGTGGAGTGTGGAATGAGGAGCTATCTCTTGATGAAAATTTAGCACTCCACGAACAGCAGGAAAAACTGCAAAAGCAGATTACCAAACTTGAAAAGCAAGCACGAACAGAAAAACAACCAAAAAAGAAATTTGAGTTAGTACAAAAAGTAAAAAAGTTAAAGAGTGAGATTGATGTACTCTAAAGGGAGGTTATTATGAACAATTTTCAAAGACTTGCTATTGAATGTGATGGCATATGTGGAACAATAGACGAATATACAGATGACTCAAAAGTAATGAATTATTTATCAAAGCTGCAAGAAGCCGTTGCAGAAGCAAATTACGATACGATAATGTATACGCTTTCCAGTATTGACCAATGGTATGAAGAAAATATTGGTGCTATCTCATCGAATGAATATGTTTTCAATTTTGAATCGCATCGGAAAAATATGCGTTTGATTAAGGAAATTCTGTCTGGTTTGAAGAAGGATGAATGTGTTCCGACTGCACCTGCAATCATTGATGCTAAAAAAGCGGATACAGTTATTTTTATTAGCCATAAATCCGATGATAAAAAATATGGAGATGCACTTAGAAATTTTATAATAGGATTAGGTGTTAAAGAGAAACAATTAGTTTACACTTCTCATCCTCTTCATAAAATTCCATTAGATGAATCGATTTACAAATATTTGCGTTCACATTTAAATAGCACACTTTTTATGATAATTCTGTGGTCAGATAAATATTTGGAAAGTCCTGCGTGTCTAAATGAAATGGGCGCTGCTTGGGTGATGCAGACGGACTACACTAATATATATGTGCCTTCCTTTTCCTTTGGGAATCCAAAGTATCGTGAATGTGCAGTGGACACAATGAAAATGGGGGCAGTGTTGAACGGTGATGAACATTGTAAAGCAAGTATGATAGAACTTAAAAACAAGATTGAGGAACTTTTTAATTTAAAAAACGATGAGTCTAAAGTGACATTTTTGTTGGATAAGTTTATTGACGAAATTAAGGAGGACAATCCTAATGGATAAACTCAAGATGCAGACGGTGAATAAGGCTGATGAGAATTTTAAGAAGTTAGCGGAGATGTTTCCTAATGCTGTTACTGAAACTATTACCGGTTATGATGAAAACGGCAAGGCTATTGTAGAGCGAGCAATAGACAAGGATATGCTTATGCAGGAAATTTCTTGCGAAGTTGTTGAGGGAAACGAGGAACGCTATCAGTTTACTTGGCCAGACAAGAAGAAGTCTGTTCTTCTTGCTAATGCCCCTATCAATAAGACCTTGCGTCCTGTTCGAGATGATGAAACAACTCCAACTGGAGCAGACAGTGAGGGAAAACCATATTGCAGTAGTGGCAGTGTAGATTTTGATAACACGGAAAATCTTTATATTGAGGGCGACAATCTTGAAGTGTTGAAGCTGTTGCAGGAAACATATCTCGGCAAAATCAAGATGATTTACATAGACCCACCGTACAACACGGGCAATGATTTTGTGTATGAGGATGATTTTGCTCAAAGTACAGAAGAATATCTTGAAAACAGCGGGCAATACGATGACGAGGGAAATCGACTTGTAAAAAACCTTGACAGTAATGGCCGTTTCCATACCGATTGGCTTAATATGATATACCCTCGCTTGAAAATCGCTAAAGATTTACTAACTTCTGATGGTGCTATTTTTATTAGTATAGATGATAATGAACTGGAAAATCTCACAAAGATTTGTAACGAAATTTTTGGTGAGTCTAATTTCGTCGGGTGTATATGTAGAGCTACCGGCACAACCACTGGTCAAGATGCTAATAAAATTGGTAGTTCTTGTGATTATTGTCTTGTGTATTCCAAATCAAATGAATTTATTCTTAATGGATTAGATATGGATGAAAAAGACCTTAAGCGCTTTAATGAAGTTGATGAAAAAGGTCGTTACTCAACTTTGCAACTTAGAAAAACTGGAAATGCTGATACAAAAGAAGAAAGACCAAATATGTTTTTCCAAGTAACTGCCCCTGATGGTAGCAAGGTTTATCCTTTCGGTCCAACTGGGTATTTAAGTCGTTGGCGTGTTTCACGTGATTCTTATGCGAAATTGGTGGAAAATAATATGATTGTTTGGAAAAAGTCGGATTCTTTTGAACCGGTAACTACCGAAGGATATGAAAAATCTCCGTGGACTCCTTATGTAAAATATTATCTTGAAGGAAGGACAAAGCAAGTTTCAAATCTGTTCCAAGATATTGAAGGAAACAAGAAAGCTTCTATAGTTTTGAAAGACTTATTGGGGTCTAAAGGAATTTTTGACAATCCTAAACCAGTAGAATTTTTAAGAATTCTTATTCAAATTTCAACAAATTCAGATGATTATATTTTGGACTTTTTTTCTGGTTCTGGTACAACAGCGCACGCAGCAATTGATTATTCTGCAAAGACTAATGAAAAAAGAAAATTCATTATGGTTCAGTTGCCGGAAGAAACAGACGAAAAGAGAGAGGCATATAAAGCCGGCTACAAAAATATTTGCGAAATCGGGAAAGAGCGTATTCGTCGTGCGGCTAAGAAGATTGCAGAGGAAAATCCTAAAGCAAACTTTGATGGTGGTTTCCGTGTATTGAAGTGCGACAGTTCCAATATGAAAGATGTGTACTATAACCCTGCCGAGTATGAGCAGTCGCTTTTCTCTCGCCTTGAAGACAACATTAAAGAGGACAGAACACCGGAGGATTTGTTATTCCAAGTTATGCTTGATTTGGGTGTTTTACTTTCAAGTAAAATTGAAGAAACAACCATTGCAGGAAAGCGAGTGTTCAATGTTGAGGATAATTATTTGATTGCTTGTTTTGATGACAATGTAACTGAAGAAGTAATTACAGAAATTGCAAAACAGAAGCCATATTATTTCGTAATGCGTGACAGCTCTATGGCAAACGATAGTGTCGCAACCAACTTTGAACAGATTTTTGCCACCTACAGCCCTGACACAGTAAGGAAGGTGCTGTAATGAATAGGCGATACGCAGAAAAAATCATTTCAGCGTTAAAAGATGACTTAGAGAATGACTATAAAGACTTTGAAATTGTTGATGATATGAGTCGTGCTGAAAAGCTGTTTGGCAAAGAACTACCTGAAATTGTTGATTGTATAGAAGAAGCGAGGAGTTACAGTGGAACGATTCGCAGAAATGCTCAAACAATCATTGATTTGCTTGAAATGGAATTGGAAGAGCAGGCCACGCTTTCGTTCAATTTAGCGGCATTCCGAATAAATGATACCGAGTTTTGCGAACTTGTTGAGAAGGCTTTTCAGCTGTATAAAGAATCAAAAATAGATATGGCTACAGAAAAAATTTGGGATGCATTTGAACGAATTAAAACATATTATCAAAAGTATGACAAAAAGACCTCTGCTGACAGATTGCTTGATGTAATAAGTAAAGGTGATGTTGCTTACAAAGCAATGCTGAAAGAGGAATTTTTTGTGCTTACCAAACTCGGAAATGAATTTAGAATTCGCCATCATGAAACAGATAAAAAAGATATATGTTATGTTGAACACTATGACTACCTGTTTCACAGATGTCTTTCAGTTTTACAATTAGCAACAATAGCGTTAAACGAGGTGAACACCAGTGAAATTTAATTTTAAGATACAACAATACCAAACTGACGCCGTTGATGCTGTTGTTAAGGTTTTTAACGGACAAGGCTTTCACGATAAAATCAACTATATTCGTGATTTGGGAAATACTGAACAGAATCTTTCTTCTCAAGTATCATTTGATGAAAACGAAATAATGGATGATACAGGATACAAGAATGAACTTGTTGAGCTTTCTGACGAACAAATTTTGCAAAATATTCAAAATTTACAAAGCCAAAATAACATTAAACTTTCTCCGTCCCTTGTAAAAGATTTGGGCAGATGCAGTCTTGATATTGAAATGGAAACCGGTACGGGTAAAACCTATGTATATATCAAGACAATGTTTGAGCTGAACAAGAAATACGGCTGGAGCAAATTCATTGTAGTTGTGCCGAGTATCGCTATTCGTGAAGGTGTTAAAAAGTCTTTTGAAATTACCGTAGATCACTTTATGGAATACTATGGCAAAAAAGCACGATGTTTTGTTTATAACAGTTCAAACCTGAACCAGCTCGATAATTTTTCATCGAGTTCGGGCATAAATGTAATGATTATCAATACGCAGGCTTTTGCTGCTTCTCTAAAAGAAGGCGGCAGAAGTAAAGAGTCTCGTATTATCTATTCTAAGCGTGATGAGTTTGGTTCTCGTCGTCCGATTGATGTAATTAAAGCGAACAGACCGATTATCATTCTTGATGAGCCACAGAAAATGGGCGGTGCAGTTACACAAAAGGCATTGAAAAATTTCAATCCTCTTTTTACGCTCAATTATTCTGCTACTCACGCAAAGCAACACAACCTTGTCTATGTGTTAGATGCCCTTGACGCTTACAATAAGAAACTCGTTAAAAAGATTGAAGTAAAAGGCTTTGAAGTTAAAAATCTTAGAGGCACTGACAGTTATTTGTATCTCGAACAGATTGTGCTTTCAAGTAAAAAGCCACCCATGGCAAAAATCGAGCTTGAAATCGGATATAACAAATCAATAAATCGTGAAACCCGTATTCTCGGTGTGGGCGATGATTTGTACTATGTTTCGCAAGAAATGGAGCAGTACAAGGGATATACAATTTCAGAAATTGACCCACTTCGTGGAACAGTGACATTTACAAATGGCGAGGTTATCAAAGCCGGAGACGTTGTCGGTGATGTGTCTGAAAAAGATATGCGCCGTATTCAGATTAGAGAGACTATCCTTTCTCATTTTGAAAAAGAAGAAAAGCTTTTTAATATGGGTATTAAATGTCTTTCTTTGTTCTTTATTGATGAGGTTGCAAAGTATCGTCAATATGACGAGAACGGCGATGAAGTGCTTGGTGAGTACGGTGTTATGTTTGAGGAAGAGTATTTGAATGCTCTTAATGACTATACGACCTTGCTTGATACACCGTATCAGAGATACTTGAAATCTACTTGCAGTGATGTGAGTGCGGTGCATAAAGGCTATTTCAGTATTGATAAAAAGACCGGACACAGTATTGACAGCAAGCTCAAAAGGGGCAGTGAATTTTCAGACGATATTTCGGCTTATGATCTGATTTTGAAGAACAAGGAACGCTTGCTTTCCTTTGATGAGCCTACAAGATTTATTTTCTCTCACTCTGCACTTCGTGAAGGCTGGGACAACCCAAATGTATTTCAAATTTGTACGCTTAAACACTCCGACAGCAACACCGCAAAACGCCAAGAGGTTGGACGTGGATTGCGTTTGTGCGTAAATCAAAACGGTAATCGTATGGATGTTGAAAGTTGTGGCGCTTCGGTACACGATATTAACACTCTTACTGTTATAGCAAGTGAAAGCTATAAAACTTTTGTTACGGATTTGCAGTCGGATATCAAAACTGTTTTGTATGACAGACCTACTGTTGCTACTAGTGAGTACTTTAAGGGTAAATGCATTAATGTTGATGGTGTATCTACGATTATTGATGACGATACAGCCAATGCCATTGAATTTTATCTTATTCAGAACGGTTATGTCGATATGAAGCGTAAGGTTACGGACAAATACCGTCAAGATATAAAAAGCGGAACTGTTGCTGAGTTTCCTGATGAATTGAAACCGATGACAGACGGCATACATACGCTTATTCAAGCTGTTTATGATGATAGTGTCCTCAAGGATATGTTTACAGACGGACACGAAACAAAGGTTAAAGACAATCCGCTTAATGAAAACTTTGCCAAAAAAGAATTTCAGGCTTTATGGCGTGAGATTAACCACAAGTACGCTTACACAGTTGAGTTTGATAGCGACGAGCTGATTAAGAAAGCAATCGCACATATTGACGAAAAACTTTTTGTTTCAGAGCTTCAATACACCGCTACCATCGGTCGTCAGAAAGCAGAAATGAATGAGTATGAGGTTGATCGTGGAGCTTCATTTACTGGCGAAAAAACAAGAACGCAGACTCTTAAACACGCTGAAACAAGTCAGATTAAATACGACCTTATCGGCAAAGTGGCTGAGGGAACAACTCTTACCCGTAAGACTGTATCTGCAATTTTACAGGGTATTCGTATGGATAAGATTTATATGTTTAAGAATAACCCAGAGGAATTCATCTCAAAGGTTATCAGGCTTATCAATGAGCAGAAAGCTACGATGATTGTTGAGCACATTTCCTATGATACAATCGAGGGTGAGTATGACAGTAATATCTTTACAGCCGAAAAGAACACACAAAGCTTTGACAAAGCATTTCTTGCAAAGAAAGCTATTCAAGATTATGTGTTTACTGACGGTTCAGCCGAAAAGAGTATCGAGAGAAAGTTTGCTGAAGATTTGGATAGAGCAGATGAAGTATGTGTTTATGCAAAACTGCCGAGAACATTTCAAATTCCTACTCCGGTAGGTAATTATTCTCCAGACTGGGCAATCGCTTTTTATGAGGGCAAGGTTAAGCATATTTTCTTTATTGCCGAAACTAAAGGCACAATGGAAAGCCTCGAACTTAGACCGATTGAGCAGGCTAAGATTTCTTGTGCCAAAAAGCTGTTCAACGAAATGTCTAACAGCAAGGTGGTTTACCACGATGTTGACAGCTATCAGAGCTTGCTTAATATTATTGAATTTATATAGATAGGTAAAAACCGCATATTAAAGGAACTTTCTGAAGTATATAACGATAAAGATTTGCTTTCTTTTGTGGACGACTTGCAATATAAATATCAGCTAAAAGAAATGTAATTTACGAGTATTACAATAAATTTGTGCGTTTTTACAAGGTTAGCAAATAAAATTTGATTATTGGATGTGTTCTGTAAAACGAGGTGCGATTGAATGGACGATAACGAAATTAAAAGGCGGCTTGCCGGTCGTGCTGCCGAATATATGATGTTCAAGGACGATGAAGAAGATACCGAAGTTACGGTAGACATTACTTCTACATGTAATGTTATTGTGTTCCCTGATTTTGAGAAATTGAAAAATGAAGTCGAAAGAATGCGTGCCGAATTATCAATGCTTTTGCTGGAGCGTGACGAGCTTCAATTCGTTATCTGTAAGAATATTGAGACAGAATATATGCTAAAACTCGGCAGTATCGAGTATAAGGCTTACGAAGCTCAATGTGCCGCTCTGAGACTGAAACGCAAAATTGAATTGATTCAGGCAAAGAAAAACAGACAGGAAAAAGTCATCATCTCTGCTATTGAAGAAACGCTTGATACTGAATTTGCCGAGTATCAAAAACAACTCAATGAGCAGATTGATAAGATGAATGACGCTCTTAAACGAAGTAAGGCGGAAGTTCTGTCTGACGAAGATAACAAAAAACTTAAAAAGCTCTATCGTAAAATAGTAAAGGCATTACACCCTGATATTAACCCCGATGTTTCCGAAACTCAGGTCGATTTGTTTGATAATGCAGTACAGGCATATAAAAACGGCGATTTGGGAACATTGAGGATTATCGGCGAAATGGTCGGAAACAGTCCTTTACCGGAGCAACACAAGGATGCTTTAACTCAGCTTAACGAAGAAAAAGAGCGGTTGCAGAACTTGTTGAAAGCAATAAGAGACAGCATTGAGCAAATCAAGTCGGAGTATCCGTATACAATGAAAGAAATCATTGAAGATGAAGAACAAACAGAACAAAAGAAAAAAGAACTTGAGAATATCCTCAGTCAGTACAATGAACTTATCTCGATTTATAAAGCAAAAATCAAAGAAATGATTAGGTGAGCTTATGGGTGATTTAGTGAAATCCGGTGCCGGTGGACTTATGGGATTGCTTCATGGAAGCAACGGAGAACTTACAATACCGAAGCCGTTTGAAAAAGAAATTTTTCTTTTTGATACTTATGTGGCAGGAACTACACATATTGAGGGGATTGAAGAATTAGAACGACACTTAAATACGAATGATAAGCTTGAATTCTTCAGGGAAGCGGATAATCAATATGACAAGCAAGCTATTGTAATAAAAACAATAGATGGTGTTAAAATCGGCTATGTTCCAAAGCAGGACAATGTAATATTCGCTCGACTTATGGATGCCGGTAAACTGCTTTTTGGCAGAATTACCTCAAAAGAAAAGAAAGGCTCGTGGGTAAAGATTTATATTAAAGTCTTCCTACACGAGTAATATTTGAAATATTATTAAAGACGTAACAGTAATGTTATTTCAAAATAAGAATATGAAATTGATGATTAAGCAAATAAATTTATCCCTTACTTATCTGCTTGGATATACTCTTATGATAGTGCGTGAACGGTTGTAATCTTTTTAAGGACAGCGCTCAATTTTCAAGAGCATCAAAAAAGCATCAATTTTCAACAAAAACTATAAAAACAAAAACGAACAGCACTTTCAAATCCTGAAAGTGCTGTTTTTATGCGGAATTTTAGGGGGACTGTATTTTGACACGCGGCTTAACTGAAAGCGTGCTTTTCGCTCCAAAACCACGAAATTCAAAAGTGCTTGCACTTTTGACAGTAAACAGTCCGGTGGACTGTTTACGCATTGAGTTGATTATAAAGCCCCTGCCAAAGAAAGCACCGAATTTTCGGTGCTTTTTTCCTTTATTTACGCTG
>ERZ1673741.2486-NODE-2486-length-12874-cov-3.468757_pt1 | contig 12874 bp, 9 predicted proteins | sample MGYA00580209_ERZ1673741 | MGnify/ENA primary metagenome ERZ1673741 (study PRJEB41218, sample SAMN15661754) | gut metagenome | host: Homo sapiens | place: Canada: London | collected 2015-08-20/2019-03-30 | study: EMG produced TPA metagenomics assembly of... | reverse complement strand
ATATCTTGAAAGTCTGGGACATCATATCATAGATTTAGTACCGGGGCTTATCGGATTGAAGGGAAAACAGTCATTTTTTGCTGATATTGCAGGAATTCGTGCAGATGTAAAGGTCGATTTATACATAGAAAGCACGCATGTATGCAGCGAACAGGGAGAATTGCAGCTTACGAATTATGGAATATCCGGCATTCCGGTATTTCAGCTTTCAAGAGTTGCCACAAGAGCGTTATCAGAACAGAAAGAAGTCTATGCGACACTTAATTTTGTGCCATTCTGGGAGAAAGAACAGTGCTTAACCTATTTCAAGGAAAGATTTAAGAAAGCAGATGAAAAACACATCGGGGAAGCCTTAATCGGCTTTTTCCCGGAAAAATTAATTCCGGTATTATTAGAAGAGTCACATATAAAAGCTGCAAAATATGCGAACCGGCTGCAGACAGAAGAATTAGAGAGATTTATAGATACGGTGCAGGGACTCCGGGTGGATATTACTGACTGGAATACCTTTGATACGGCACAGGTGACTGCCGGTGGCGTAGACACTGATGAAATAGATGCAGAAACCATGGAGTCAAAGCTTTGTCCGGGACTTTATTTTGCCGGAGAAATGGTGGATATTGACGGAATCTGCGGTGGTTATAATTTGCAATGGGCATGGAGCAGCGGCGCAGTAGCCGGGATACATGTGGCAAGGGAGTTATCATGATACGAGTAAATCAGTTAAAGCTTCCGATTGAACATTCGGAAGAGATGTTAAGAAGACAGATTATCAAAACACTTCATCTAAAAAATGAAAAGGATCTGATCCGTTATCAGATTCGAAAGCAATCCATTGATGCAAGAAGAAAAAATGAACTTTCCTTTGTATACACAGTGGATGTGGAATTGAAGCAGGAAGATACGATTTTACATAAGAATAAAAATTCCAATATCAGTAAAGCAAAGGATATACATTATCATTTCCCGGATGCCGGAGAGAAACAGCTGTCCTACAGACCGGTTATTGTAGGAAGCGGTCCGGCAGGAATGTTCTGTGCCTATGAACTGGCAAAGCATGGCTATTGTCCAATTATTTTGGAGCGTGGAAGCAGTGTGGAAGAGAGGACTGCTGAAGTAGAACGGTTCTGGAAGGACGGCATCTTAAATCCAAAGACGAATGTACAGTTTGGCGAAGGCGGAGCAGGTACTTTTTCCGATGGGAAATTAAATACGCTGGTAAAAGATGTGGCAGGAAGAAACCGGGAAGTGTTAGAAATCTTTGTGAAAATGGGCGCTCCGGAAGAAATTATATATATAAATAAGCCTCATATCGGAACTGATATTTTAAAAACAGTCGTAAAAAACATCCGGCTGGAAATTGAAAGAATGGGTGGAACTTACTGCTTTTTCAGCCAGCTTACAGACATTACGCTGAATGGGAAGAAAGATAAAGTAGAAGCCATCCGGATTAACGGAGAAAAGGAAGTAGCAACAGACGTTCTGGTGCTGGCAATCGGACATTCCGCCAGAGATACTTTCCCAATGTTACAGGAAGCGGGACTTATGATGGAAGCCAAAGCATTTGCGGTGGGATTTCGTGTAGAGCATCCGCAGGCGATGATTGATGCATGCCAGTATAACGGACATAAAAATGCCCTGCTGCCTGCTGCATCCTATAAGCTGACCGCAAATCTTGAGAATCACCGCGGGGTATATTCTTTCTGTATGTGTCCGGGTGGTTATGTAGTAAATGCTTCTTCGGAGGAAGGTATGCTGGCAGTCAATGGCATGAGCTATCATGCAAGAGCCGGGCAGAATGCCAACAGTGCCATTATCATATCGGTTCGACCGGATGATTTTGAAGGGGATGGACCGTTAGCTGGAATTGAGTTTCAGCGGAAATTGGAAAAAAATGCCTATCGCATTGGAAACGGAGCAATTCCGCAGCAGCTTTACGGAGATTTTAAAGAGAATCGCATATCTACAGGATATGGGGCTTTTGAAAGTACCACAAAGGGTGCACATACATTTGCAAATCTCAGGGAAATTTTTCCAAAAGAATTAGCAGCATCTTTTCAGGCAGGAATGGAGCTCTTTCCGAAATACATTCCGGACTATAACAGGGAGGATGCCATTTTATCCGGCGTGGAGAGCCGAACTTCCTCTCCGGTGCGGATTACAAGAGATGAATCCTTTGAAAGTAATATTGCAGGCATTTACCCTTGCGGAGAAGGTGCCGGTTATGCCGGCGGTATTATGTCAGCAGCCATGGACGGATTGAAAGTAGCGGAAGCAATTGCAGGAAAATATGCAAGACTTAAAATAGATTAAAACAACAGGTGCTTTGAAATAGAAAAGGAGATACAGAACATTGACGGAATATACACCAATGATGCAGCATTATTTAAAAACACATGAAGAATACAAGGACTGTATTTTATTTTACCGTCTGGGTGACTTTTATGAAATGTTTTTTGATGATGCAAAGGTTGTATCAAAAGAATTAGAGCTTACCTTAACCGGAAAGAACTGTGGTGCAGAGGAACGGGCACCCATGTGCGGAATCCCATATCATGCAGCAGAAACTTATCTGACCAGACTGGTGAAAAAAGGTTATAAGGTTGCTATCTGTGAGCAGGTGGAAGACCCGAAGCTTGCCAAGGGAATGGTAAAGCGTGAAGTAACAAGAGTTGTAACGCCGGGAACTACCTTAAATGCACAGGCACTGGATGAAACGAAAAATAATTATATCATGTGTATCGCATATATCGGTGACCATTATGGTATTTCTTCTGCAGATATTACCACCGGAGACTATTATGTGACAGAAGTGGATTCGGAACGGAAATTATTGGACGAAGTCAATAAATACCAGCCGACAGAAATCATCTGTAATGAAGCATTTTATATCAGCGGAATTGATATCGATGATATGAAAAACCGTATGGGAATCGTAATTTATTCTCTGGATGCATGGTATTTTTCTGATGAGACAGCACAGATGACTTTAAAGGATCATTTTAAAGTCAGGGATTTAGAGGGACTTGGTCTTGCAGATTATGACAGCGGCGTCGTTGCAGCCGGTGCATTATTAAAATACCTTTACGAGACACAGAAAACAACCCTTTCCAATCTGGTGGCAATTCATCCGTATACCACCGGAAAATTCATGATTATTGACAGTTCTACCAGACGAAACTTAGAACTGGTTGAAACCCTCCGGGAAAAGCAAAAGCGTGGTTCTCTCCTTTGGGTATTGGATAAGACCAGGACAGCCATGGGAGCAAGAACCTTAAGAAGCTTTGTGGAACAGCCATTAATTGAGCGTACGGAAATAGAAGAACGTTATGATGCCATTGACGAATTTAATACCAATGCCATCACAAGAGAAGAAATCCGGGAATATTTAAATCCGGTCTATGATCTGGAACGGTTGATTACCCGTGTTACTTATCAGACCGCAAGTCCAAGGGATTTGATTGCATTTCGCAATTCCATACATATGCTGCCACCGATTAAGACACTGATGAGTGATTTTCAGTCACCACTTTTAAAACGTTTATATGAGCAGATGGATACGTTGGATGAATTATACGAATTAATCGAACGCTCCATTGCGGAAGAACCGCCACTTACCCTTCATGACGGCGGCATTTTAAAAGAGGGTTATAACGAAGAGGTGGACCGCCTGCGGAAAGCCAAGACAGATGGAAAGAGCTGGCTTGCTGATTTGGAGGCAAAAGAGCGGGAGAAAACCGGAATCAAGAATCTGAAAATCAAATATAACAAAGTATTTGGCTATTATCTTGAAGTAACCAATTCCTTTAAAGACATGGTGCCGGACTATTTCACCAGAAAGCAGACTCTGGCAAATGCTGAGCGTTTTATCACACCGGAATTAAAAGAATTAGAGGATGTTATCCTAGGTGCGGAAGACAAGCTGATTGTCTTAGAATATGAACTGTTCCGGGAAGTCCGCCAGAAGGTGGCGGATGAAGTGGTCCGTATCCAGAAGACCGCCAAAGCAGTGGCGCAGATTGATGTATTTGCATCTCTTGCAACGGTAGCGGAACAGAATAATTACTGCCGTCCGAAATTAAACGAAAAAGGTCTTATCGACATCAAAGACGGCAGACATCCGGTAGTAGAACGGATGATTCAGAATGAAATGTTTGTGGCAAATGATACTTATCTTGATAATGGAAGCAACCGTGTGTCCATTATTACCGGTCCGAATATGGCAGGAAAGTCCACCTATATGCGACAGAGTGCGTTGATTGTACTGATGGCTCAAATCGGAAGCTTTGTTCCGGCAAAATCAGCAAAAATTGGAATTGTAGATCGTATTTTTACCAGAGTAGGGGCTTCTGATGACCTCGCCAGCGGACAGAGTACCTTTATGGTTGAAATGTCAGAAGTGGCAAACATATTACGGAATGCCACTTCCAACAGTCTTTTGATTTTAGATGAAATCGGACGTGGAACCAGTACCTTTGATGGATTGAGTATTGCCTGGGCAGTGGTAGAGCATATCAGTAATCCAAGGCTTCTTGGCGCAAAGACATTATTTGCAACCCATTATCATGAACTGACGGAGCTGGAAGGCAAATTAAACAGCGTAAATAACTACTGCATTGCAGTAAAAGAAAAGGGTGATGATATCGTTTTCCTGCGCAAGATTGTAAAAGGCGGAGCTGATAAGAGTTACGGTATCCAGGTAGCAAAGCTTGCGGGAGTGCCGGATAATGTCATTGAACGTGCCAAAGAAATTGTAGAAGAATTAAGTAATAATGATATTACGGAAATCGTTCAGAACATCAGTGCGGAGGGAAGCAGTAAACGCAGCAAACCGAAGTTAGACGAGGTGGATTTAGAACAGATATCACTGCTTGATACCATGGACAACGATACGATATTAAACGAATTAAAAGAACTGGATTTGGGTCAGATGACACCAATCGAAGCAATGAATAAGTTATACGAATTACAGAATAAAGTGAAAAACAGATGGTAAAGGAGGTGGATGGCGTTATGCCACAGATTGCACTGTTAAGTCAGGAAACAATTGATAAAATTGCGGCAGGAGAAGTCATCGAACGACCAAGCTCGGTGGTAAAGGAGTTAGTGGAAAATGCGATAGATGCAGGTTCCAGTGCAGTAACGGTTGAAATCAAAGAAGGTGGAATATCCTTTATCCGTATTTCGGACAATGGTTGCGGAATCGAAAGGGAACAGATTCCTTTGGCATTTTTGCGTCATTCCACCAGTAAGATTAAATCCGTAGAAGATTTGTTTACCGTTACATCCTTAGGGTTCCGAGGTGAAGCATTATCAAGTATCGCAGCAGTAAGTCAGGTGGAACTCATTACAAAGACGAACGGTGATTTTACCGGATCCCGTTATCTCATTGAAGGCTCAAAGGAAGTTTCTTTGGAAGAAATCGGTGCGCCGGATGGAACCACTTTTATTATACGGAATCTTTTTTATAATACACCGGCAAGAAAGAAATTCTTAAAATCCGCTCAGACAGAAGGCACCTATATTCATGAACTGATGCAGCGGATGATTTTATCCCATCCAGACGTAGCTTTCAAATTTATTATGAATAATCAGGTAAAACTGCAGTCTTCCGGAAATGGAAATATCAAGGATATTATCTACCATTTATACGGAAGGGATATTACAAAAGCGCTGCTTCCGATTGCACATGAAAGCGAGCTTTTTAAAGTCAGTGGATTTATTGGAAAGCCGATGATTTCCAGAGGAAACCGGGGCTACGAATTATATTTTGTCAATGGCAGATTTATCCGGAGCCAGATTTTATCCAAAGCTATAGAGGATGCCTTTAAACCGTTTCTGATGCAGCATCAGTATCCCTTTACGGTACTTTATTTTGAGATTGGCAGCAGTCTTTTGGATGTAAATGTGCATCCCACCAAGATGGAACTTCGCTTTTCCAACCAGCAGGAGCTGTACCGGGAAGTGCAGAGTATTTTATCGGCAGCGCTAGTGCACCGTGATATTATACCGGAAGTTCCGGTGGATACACCAAAGAAAAACGAGATGGAAGTTCCTAAGATAGAGAAGGTAATGCCGGAGCCATTTGAGCAGAAACGTTTGGAAGAAATCCGGAAGGCAGTACGAAAAGACAGTCCTTACGAAATAAAATATCCTGTCAGCAGACCAATTGGAACCGGGTCAGTCAGCTCTGCGGCACAGGAAAAGCTTCTTGATACGATAAAATCAATGCCACCGGAAGATATGATGGAAGAACGGATTCAGAAAGAGCCGCTTCCGGAACAATCGAAAAAAGAAACGGAAAAAGAACTGGCAAAAGAAGCCTATGTCCTCCGGGAGGAAGAAACCTACGGAGCAAAGCCGGAAGGAAGCTATGAACAGGGTTCTTTCTTAAAAGAAGAGGAGATGGCAAAGCAGAAGATTATCGGACAGCTTTTTGATACCTACTGGCTGGTAGAATATAATGACAGACTGTTTATTGTAGACCAGCATGCTGCCCATGAGAAAGTCATGTATGAAAAATTAAAAAAGCAGTTTGAGAAGAAAGAGTTTACTTCTCAGGCTATCAGCCCACCGATTGTCATAACATTATCCATGCGTGAGGCAGAAGTACTGGAGCGATTCAAAGAACAGTTTACGAAGCTAGGTTTCGAAATTGAGCACTTTGGTGGCGCAGAATACAGTATCTGCGGAGTTCCGGGTAATCTTTACAGGCTGAATACCAGGGATGTACTGATTGAAATGTTAGACGAGCTTACCGATGGCATATCCGAGCGGGCAACGGCAGATGTTATTTTAGATAAAATTGCATCCATGTCCTGCAAAGCTGCAGTAAAGGGAAGCCAGCGACTGAGTCTGCCGGAAATGGAACAGCTTATGAAGGATTTGATGAAGCTTGATAATCCATATAATTGTCCACATGGAAGACCAACGATTATTGCTATGTCAAAATATGAAATTGAGAAAAAATTCAAGCGGATTGTGTAGGAAAAGATGATGAAGAAACCAATTGTAGTATTGACAGGTCCTACTGCAGTAGGAAAAACAGAATTATCCATTCAGCTTGCAAAGGCCATTGGCGGAGAGATTATCTCCGCCGATTCCATGCAGGTGTATAAACATATGGATGTAGGTTCCGCAAAAATCACACCGGAAGAAATGGATGGTGTACGTCATTATCTGGTGGATGAATTAGAGCCTTTCGATGAATTTCATGTGGTAAAATTTCAGGAATATGCCCAAAAATATTTAAATGAAATATATGCCCACGGAAAGATTCCGATTATCACCGGCGGTACCGGATTTTATATTCAGGCACTGTTAAATGATATTGATTTTACGGAACAGGAAAGTGACAGTGCATACCGGAAAGAGTTGGAAGCGCTGGCAGAAGAATATGGCAATCAGTATCTTCATGACCGGTTAAAGGAAGTAGACCCGGAATCTGCCGAAGCCATCCATCCGAATAACAGAAAACGCGTCATCCGTGCGTTGGAATTCTATCAGGAGACCGGTAGAAAAATTTCTGAGCATAATGCAAAAGAGCAGATGCGGACTTCACCTTATAATTTTGCCTATTTTGTATTAAATGATGAGCGCAGCCACTTATACAAAAGAATCGATGCCAGAGTAGATAAAATGATAGAAGATGGACTGGAAGCAGAAGTCCGCCGTTTAAAGGAAATGGGCTGCACAAAAGATATGGTGGCAATGCAGGGAATTGGCTATAAAGAAATGTTATCCTATCTTGATGGCGGTTATTCTTTGGAAGAAGCAGTTTATATTATCAAGCGGGAAACAAGACATTTCGCCAAACGGCAGATTACATGGTTTAAACGGGAACGGGATGTCATCTGGCTTAACAAAAATGAGTTTGATTATAAAAATGAGGCAATTCTTGCATACATGATAAAGATACTTAAGGAAAAAGCTATTATTTCTTAAGTTTTTATTCATACAAAAAGAATGAGAACATTATATGATAGACTTGCTGTAATTTAGGAAGGAATTGTAGCCGGAAAGACGAGGAAAATGATGAGAGAAGAAATGATTGAAAAGAAATATGAAGAAATGGGTATCAGCAAAGAAGTATACCGTTTTGGAAAAAAGATAGAGGATGAATTAAAAGAACGTTTTGCAGCAATTGATGCAACAGCAGAATATAATCAGATGAAAGTAATTGATGCCATGCAGAAAAACAGAGTTTCCGCAGAATGCTTTGCCATGTCCAATGGATATGGATATAACGATCTGGGAAGAGATACACTGGAAAAAGTATACGCAAGCTGTTTCCATGGAGAAGATGCTCTGGTCCGTCCGCAGATTACCTGCGGAACCCATGCACTGGCACTGGCATTGATGTCAAATTTAAGACCGGGGGACGAATTATTATCACCGGTAGGAAAACCGTACGATACTTTAGAGGAAGTCATCGGTATCCGCCCATCCAAAGGCTCACTGGCAGAATATGGCATTACTTACCGCCAGGTAGATTTACTTTCCGATGGCAGCTTTGATTATGAGAATATCAAAAAAGCAATCAATGAGAAAACACATCTTGTGACCATTCAGCGTTCCAAGGGATACCAGACAAGACCTACCTTATCTGTAGAGCGGATTGGAGAACTGATTTCCTTTATCAAATCCATAAAACCGGACGTTATCTGTATGGTAGATAACTGCTATGGTGAATTTGTAGAAGAAAGAGAGCCGCTGGATGTAGGAGCAGACATGATTGTAGGTTCCTTGATTAAGAATCCGGGAGGCGGACTGGCACCAATCGGCGGCTATATTGTCGGCAAAAAAGAATGTGTGGAAAATGCAGCATACCGCCTGACTTCTCCGGGACTCGGCAAAGAAGTGGGTGCTTCCTTAAATGTAATTTCTTCTTTCTATCAGGGACTGTTTCAGGCACCGGTAGTTACAGCAGGTGCATTAAAGGGTGCAATTTTTGCTGCAAATATCTACGAAAGACTGGGCTTTGCCGTTGTACCGAATGGCACAGAGAGCCGTCACGATATTATTCAGGCAGTTACCTTAAACAGCCCGGAAGGTCTGATTGCATTCTGCAAAGGAATTCAGGCTGCAGCGCCGGTGGACAGCTATGTAACACCGGAGCCATGGGCAATGCCGGGCTATGACAGTGATGTCATTATGGCTGCCGGGGCATTTGTACAGGGTTCCTCCATTGAATTAAGTGCCGATGGTCCATTAAGAGAGCCGTATGCCGTATATTTTCAGGGTGGACTGACCTGGTATCATGCAAAACTTGGAATCCTGATGTCTTTACAAAAACTTTATGAACAGAAACTTGTTAATGAAGATATGATGTGTTAATATAAAGTATATGCCTTTTTGGAAGAAATGGGTTACCGGAGAGAGTAGAAAGAGGTTATAATATGACAGCAAAAAATCTGCCAGTCTCCGAACAGCCCTATGAAAAGTGTTTGAAATCCGGGGCGGCATCCCTATCGGATGCAGAGCTTTTAGCGGTAATTATCCGCTGTGGCACAAATGGAAGTTCTTCAACAGAAGTAGCAAAGCATGTATTGAGCAAACGCACCGGAAATCTTTTAGGGCTTTATCAGATGAGTCTTAAGGAATTACAGGAGGTTCCGGGTATCGGGAAAGTAAAAGCAATCCAGTTAAAGTGTATCGCAGAGCTTTCAAAGCGGATTGCACAGACCGGACGCCAGCAGGCAGTTGTAATGCAGAATGCTTTTTCCGTAGCAGACTATTATATGGAGCAGCTTCGGCATGAAGAAAAGGAACATCTGATGCTTTGCATGTTTGATACGAAGTGTCATCTGATTGCAGATTCCATTCTTTCAATCGGCACAGTAAATGCCTCACTGATTTCCCCGAGGGAGATTTTCTTGAAAGCATTTGAATATCATGCAGTACATGTGATTTTAGTGCATAATCATCCCAGCGGAAATCCGCTACCAAGCAGGCAGGACATTGAAGTTACCAGAAAGATAGTAGAAGGCGGCAGGCTTCTTGGAATTGAGCTTGCTGATCATATTATTATTGGTGATAAAAAATATTTTAGTTTTAAAGAACAGGAAATGCTATGATTTCCGGAGGGAGAAAGAAATGTCGAATAACATTTATGGAATTGATCTTGGAACCTCTAATATGAAGGTATATTGCAAGGCAACTGGGAAAATACTAAATGAAAAAAATACGATTGCCATCATAAATAAGAATCAGATGTATGCTTATGGTGATGCAGCGTATGCAATGTATGAGAAGGCACCGGAGCAGATTCAGGTTTCTTTTCCGATTATCTGTGGTGTTATTGCAGATTTTAATAATATGCAGACCATGATACAGGAATTTTTAGAAAAACACGCAAAGGGCAAGACCCGTGGTGCAGAATTTATCGTTGCGGTACCAACAGATATTACGGAAGTTGAGAAAAAAGCTTTCTTTGATATCTTTTATAAGAGCAAAATGAAACCGAAGTCTGTCCTTTTATGTGAGAAGCCATTGGCTGATGCTGTTGGTTTGGGACTTGATGTCAATGAGCCGACCGGAGCCATGATTGTAGATATCGGAGCAGATACCACAGAAATTTCAGTAATTTCCCTGGGTGGACTTGTATTAAGTGACTTACTGCATTTTGGTGGAAACCGCATTGATGACTCCATCAGCAGTTATATCAAAAAGAACTTTAATCTTGTGATTGGACGCAAAACTGCTAAGACTTTAAAAGAAGAACTTGGTTCCGGTACACCTGGCATGGAAAAGAGTATGGTTGTAGTTGGCCGTGACGTAGTCAGTGGTCTGCCGATTGAGATGGAGATTACTGCAGAAGTCATTTATGCTGCAATTAAGGATAATCTTAATTCTATCTGTAACTCTATTAAAATGATTTTGGAGAAGACTCCGCCTGAACTTGCAAAAGATATTATTCATTCGGGTATTTATATTACCGGTGGCGGTTCTAAAATACATAATCTGGATAAATTATTTACTGAGATTACCAATATAAAGGTAAATTCCTGCGAGAATCCGGAAGAATGTGCAGTTCGCGGATTGAATAAGATTGTTTCAGATGAAAAATATAAACATTTAGGATTCAGTATGAAGTCCAAAATATATAAATAGAGGCATAAAATGAGACGTAGACCAAAACATCAAATTCCAACAAAGTATATATTATTGTCCATGACCGCATTATGTATTCTGGCAATGTATGTCAGTTTTTCATTGAATCTTGGTGGCGGACCGTTGAATTCGATTGCCGGTGCAATTTTTGAACCAATGCAGAAGGGAATCAATTATGCTGGTACATGGCTTTCTGACAAGGCAGATAATTTAAAAAATCTGAATGACGTCATGGAAGAAAACGAACAGTTGAAGGGACAGGTAGAAGAACTGACCAACGAATTAAACACCATTAAATTAGAACAGTATGAACTGGATAATTTAAGGGAACTGTTAGCTTTAGACCAGCAGTATTCGGATTACAAGAAAACCGGAGCAAATGTTATCGGAAAGGATCCAGGCAACTGGTTTTCCATCTTCACCATTGACAAAGGCTCCAAAGATGGAATTGAAGTAGATATGAATGTCATTGCCGGAAACGGACTGGTAGGAATTGTTATTGATGTGGGACCACATTATGCAAAGGTGCGTTCTGTGATTGATGATTCTGCCAAGGTATACGGCATGATATTAAATACGTCAGATAACTGTATCATAAATGGTAATCTTCAGAGTATGAATGAAGACCAGGTAATCGAGTTCTCCGGATTAAACGACAGTGAGAACAAGGTTCAGATAGGAGATCAGATTGTAACCTCCAATGTCAGTGACAAATATCTGCAGGGCATTCTGGTTGGATATGTCAGCAGTATTTCGGAAGATTCCAACCACCTGACCAAATCAGGAACCATTACTCCGGCAGTTGACTTTGAACATCTTCAGCAGGTTTTGGTTATACTTGACAAAAAGGAAACGGGGTCTGATTGATGAGAAGAAAAATCACCGTTACATTAATTATTATTGTATGCTTTTTATTGCAAAGCACATTATTTAAGGCGTTATCCTTTGCGTCTATTTCCCCGAATCTTCTGATTGTGGTCTGTGCATCTTTTGGATTTATGCGCGGAAGAAAAGAAGGGATATTTATCGGTTTCTTCAGTGGACTGCTGATAGATATCTTTTTTGGGGAGATGATTGGATTTTATGCCCTTTTATATATGTATGCAGGCTTCTTAAACGGATGCTTTAAGAAGATGTTTTACCCGGACGATATTAAGCTTCCAATGCTTTTGATTGCCGGAAGTGATTTATCTTATAATCTGTTTATCTACTTTTTCCGGTTTTTATTCCGCAAGCAGTTTGCAATTGGATATTATATGTTACACATTATCATACCGGAACTTGTATACACGCTTTTGATTTCTGTAGTTTTATATTTCATTATTTTGAAAATTAACCAGCGGTTAGAGCGTATTGAAAAAAGGAGTGCAGCGAAATTTGTTTGATACACTGAAAGAAATACTTCATAAAGTTGCAAAATCAAGAATATTTGTACTCTGCGTTGTCATGATTCTTTTGTCATCGACTCTGATAGGCAGACTATTTTACCTTCAGATTATCAAAGGTGAAGAGTATCAGGATAATTACAGTTTAAAAATCCAGAAACCACGTATCTTAAATGGTTCCCGTGGCAATATTTATGACCGTAATGGTAATCTTTTAGCCTACAACGAACTGGCAAACAGCGTAACCATTGAAGATAACGGTTCTTATGACAAGACTTCAGAAAAGAATGAGGCTCTTAATACGGAACTTTATCACATCATCAAAGAGCTGGATAAAAACGGTGATACCATTGAAAATGATTTTGAAATCGGATTAG
>ERZ1673741.2484-NODE-2484-length-12879-cov-209.470758_pt1 | contig 12879 bp, 7 predicted proteins | sample MGYA00580209_ERZ1673741 | MGnify/ENA primary metagenome ERZ1673741 (study PRJEB41218, sample SAMN15661754) | gut metagenome | host: Homo sapiens | place: Canada: London | collected 2015-08-20/2019-03-30 | study: EMG produced TPA metagenomics assembly of... | reverse complement strand
CCCTGGGCTAGGAGCTTCTGCCCTTTCAGGGCGTGTGGGGCAAAACTTGCGAAAGCACAAAGTTATATATAACGATATTTTAGAAGAGGATAAAACAGAACATCATGAAGAGGATATTGATTGTAGAAGACGATTTGGCATTCGGAACCATGATACAGACTTGGCTCAAAAAGAAAGGATTCGATGTAGAAAGGGTAACATCCGTAGGCGCTGCCATCAAAGCGATGGGAGCCGGCGATGCATTCCATCTGGTTCTTTCCGACCTGCGCCTGCCCGACCACGACGGACTGGTATTGCTCCAGCATATCAGAAAGTCCGATGCCCACCTGCCTTTTATCGTAATGACTAGCTATGCAGAGGTTCAGAATGCCGTATGTGCCATGAAATCGGGTGCTACCGATTACGTGGCTAAACCCTTCCATCCCGAAATCCTCTTAGAGAAAATCCGTGAGGCTATCCAGTCGGCTGCTTCAGCGGTTTCTGCCCCTCAGCCTGCGGAATCTGCCGCCATGCAGGATGCGCCCCAAGAAGAGCAGCAGGGCGCTACGGAGGTGCCTAGATATATAAAAGGTGAAAGCGAGGCTTCCAAACAGCTCTACGAGTTCGTTTCGCTCGTTGCCCCAACCCCGATGTCAGTGCTCATTCTCGGAGCCAGCGGCACCGGAAAGGAATATGTGGCGCGCAGCATCCACGAACAGAGTCTGCGCAAGGACAAGCCTTTCTATGCCATCGACTGCGGCGCCATTCCTAAGGAAGTGGCGGCATCTGAATTCTTCGGATATAAGAAGGGTGCCTTTACCGGAGCTGAACAGGATAAGAAGGGTGCCTTCGAGATAGCTAATGGTGGAACGGTTTTCCTCGATGAGATGGGAAACCTCAACTACGAAGTACAGGTGCAGCTTCTCAGAGCCTTGCAGGAGAGGAAAATCCGTCCGCTGGGCAGCACGCAGGAGATTGATGTGGATATCCGACTCATCTGTGCCACCAACGAGAATCTGGCGCAGGCTGTAGCCGAAGGCAAGTTCAGAGAGGACCTTTATCACCGCATCAACGAGTTTACCATCTACATGCCTGCCCTCAAGGACAGAGGTGCCGATATCTTCCTCTTTGCCAACCTCTTTATCAAGCATGCCAACCAGGAACTGGGCAAGAATGTGCTCGGACTGGATGCCAAAGCCTCCGAAATCATTGCCTCATACGACTGGCCGGGCAACCTGCGCGAACTGAACAATGTGATGAAGCGCGCCACCCTGCTCACCCGTGGCAAGTATATTGGTGCCCAGGAACTGGAGAAGACGATGGCCCAGACCTCCACAGCCCGACCAATCAATATGCAGCTGCACAGCGAACAGTCGGAACAGGAAAGCATCGCCGCTGCCCTGAGAGCCACCCACGGCAACAAGAGCAAGGCTGCCCAACTGCTTGCCATCGACCGCAAGACACTCTACAACAAAATGAAGAAATACGGCATGGAGTAAAAGATTCCCCAATATATTCCACACTATATTGGGGAATTTTTCTACACCTTTTCCCCACTTTCCCCACATCCCATTTCTGGCACAAAACATCATCAACCCTGATTATCAAACACTTAACCCAATCTATCAATTTCTGGCACGCCTATTGTGATATTATTTAGCGAACTCGCAAATGAGTTTCAGCAAGAGAATTAATAAACAAAATAATATTCACAATTTAAAAACAAAAGAATTATGAAAAAGTTAGTATTTGCAGTTATCGCAGCAGTAGCAATGGTATCAGTTAGCAATGTATTTGCAGGTAACAGAATGGTAAACGTTGCAGGTTCAGAACCAGTAGACACAGTAGCTCCAGCCGACACAACAGCAACACCTGTTGAGGCACCAGCAGCAACAGTGGATTCAACCGTAGCAAAGTAAATCCACCTTCAGAAAATAGTAATTACGCGTCGCTTTCAATGAAACAGGAGATAGATGACCAGCTTTTGGCATTTATCTCCTGTTTTCGTTGGTTTATATCGCATTTTTGATTAACTTTGCACGCAAATAGCAAAAAGACTCAAAACATTAAAAGATTAGAAGATGCAGAAAACAAACGTTCCTTTCAAGGTAGCCCTGGGTTACATCATCGTCGCCATCGTACTGATTCTGGCGATAGGGCTGGTATATCGCAACACCACAACCGTGCTCGCTATCAACCAGGCAACCCGCGACTATATCGAAAAGCGACAGGCAGCCGACAGCACCATGTCCAACCTGCTCAAGGAGGAACAGACCAATCTGCAGCAGCTTACCCGCGCCATGCAGGGCAAGTCATCCCACAACTATCTGCACGAGAAGATGAACAGCCTCAACAGTGGCGAAGATTCCGTTGTCGTGCATTCCAAGGCACCCAAGACTCATGTGGCAAAGAACACTACCGTGGAGGTGATGAAAACCCGCAAGGGCTTCTTCCGCCGCCTTGCCGATGCCTTCAAGAAGGAGCATGCCGAAACGCTCAGCATCAGACGCGACAGCAACCAGGCTGTCACCGATACCCTCTCTACCCCGGTCAACGTAGCCGGAAACGTAGCCAATATCCTGAAACAGATTGACCGCAAGGAGAAGCAGTCTACGCGCGATAACCACGAAGCTATCAACCGCGAGGTGAGAGACCTGCAGATAACCAATGCCCGCCTCGCCCTGCGCTCCTCCCAGCAGCTCAACGATATCCACCAGCGCGAACGTCAGGCGATGCAGCAGGCTATCAACCAGGCGATGCAGGCGCGCCAGAATCTGCTCTGGCAGATAGGTCTGCTTGCCATCGTAGCCATCACAGCCGCCGTCATCCTCGTCTATTACATCTACCGCGATACGCAGAAGGAACGCATCTACCGCGAGAATCTAGAAGAGGCTAACGAGGAAATCAGGCGCATCATGAACCAGCGCGAACGCCTGCTCCTCACCATCACCCACGACATCAAGGCGCCGGCTGCCAGCATCTCGGGCTTCATCGACCTGATGAAGGATTATGTCGACAACCCGCAGGGCATCTCCTGCCTCAACAGCATCAAGGGTTCTGCCACCCATCTCTCCCGGCTCGTTGCCGCCCTGCTCGATTATCACCAGTTGGAAAACGGACTGATGAAGCTGAACCCGGTAGATTTCTCGCCTGCCGACATGTTCCGCCAGTGTGCTGGAGAGATGCAGATCCTGAGCCGTGAGAAGGGACTGCAACTGCATCTGGAGCTCGATGGTATCAGCAGTCCGCAGACCTACTACCGTGCCGATGCCTTCCGTATCCGTCAGATACTCAACAACCTGGTGAGCAATGCCATCAAGTATACTGATAAGGGCAGCGTCACCATCCAGGCAGCCATCAGTCCCCAGCACCTCCTCACCTTCTCGGTAAGGGATACCGGCAAGGGCATGACCACCGAAGAGCGCCAGAAGGTGTTCCAGGCGTTTACCCGTCTGAAGAGTGCCCAAGGCATAGAGGGCACCGGTCTCGGACTGAACATCACCCAGGAACTGGTCAATCTGCTCCAGGGCACCCTGCGTCTGGAATCCGTCAAGGACAAGGGCAGCACCTTCACCGTCACCATTCCGCTTGCCTTAGGTACCGCTCCTGCAGCAGAAGAGGCAGAAGAGCAGAAGCCGCTCGCCCCAGCCAAGCCCCATTTCGAAAACCACAAGATACTGCTGCTCGATGACGACCCGTTGCAGCTCCGTCTGCTTCAGGAGATGCTGAAGAAGCTGGTAGGCGACAGCTGGCAAGTCTTTGACTGTCTGCATGTAGCCGAGGCGCTCACCGTGCTCCACAACGAGCATCCTGCGCTGATGATGATGGATATCGAAATGCCCGAGATGAACGGCATCAGGATGATTCAGCACATCAACCACAGCCACATGAAAGTAGTAGCAATGACCGCCCACGATGCCAGCATCATCAGAGAGTTGAAAGAAGCCGGTTTCGACGATTGCCTCTTCAAGCCGTTCAGCACAGAGAAGCTGAAAGAAATCCTCGGTTTGGAGGATACAGCATCAGAAGCAGAGGATATGGCAGAGGAAACCAATAAGAATTCCCGCTTTGCACCCCTTCTGACCTTTGCAGAAGGCGATCCGGAGGCAGAAGCCGAGATACTCAGCACCGTCAAGCAAGAGTTGTCATCCCATCTCCAGAACCTCCAGCAGGCAACAGAAGGCGAGTTATCAATAGAAGCCATCGGCAAGACAGCCCACAAGCTCCTCCCTATCGCCACGATGATAGAGATGGAGACCCGCCAGCACATCGCCGCCCTCGCTCCCGAGCATATCAGCGATCTGTCAGAATCTCAGATAAGAGCCTACACCCAGGCCATCATCGCCGACCTGAAGGGGCTTTTAAAGGTAAAAAAGTAAAAAGGTAAAAAGGTAAAAAAAGGCCTACCCCCGTTCGTCCCCGTCCCCAGCGATTCCATCGCTGGTCCCCGTAAAGTTAAAAGCCCCTGATGCAAGAACACACCAGGGGCTATTTTTCAAGACTTAAGGGGACCAGCGATGGAATCGCTGGGAACGGGGCCGCTTTTTTAGTTGATAGTTTATAGAGGGCTAACGCCGTCGAGCGAGGCTGCCCTATCAACTATTAACTATAAATTATTAACTAAACGAAAGGGGTTAAGGCTCTTTTTACCTTTTTACTTTTTTACAGCCCCTCTTATCACGAACCAGACATGAACTGCAATAGTGGGAAGAAGGCCGTAATGGGTTCGCATCACCTGAAAACGCTCCTTCAGGGAGGCTTTGTGGTTCTGCGTGGTCATGCCACCATCCAGAAAATGGGTGAGGACGGCATGGACGTTGCGCAACGGGAGCTTGCGGCGAGATGACTCTCGCATGATGCGGATGCACCAGTCTACATCTGCCGAATAACGGTAGTGCAGATCGTAATGAATCTCACGGGCTATGTCTGTGCGGGCATAGAATGACTGGTGACACACCAGCATGCCCCAGATGAACGAACGCCACGTGAGCTTCTTGGGCGGAGCTAGACGGCGGTGACGCAGGAAATGGCCCATCTCGTTTACAATATCGGTATCGCCGTAAAGTACGCCGGGCAGTACTTCTCCTTCGCCTACGCAGCCTTCTACGTACTCCAGCGTATCGGCTGTAGGAAAGGTGTCGCCGGCATTCATGAACACCAGGTAATCGCCCGTAGCACGGTCGATGCTCTTGTTCATGGCATCATAAAGTCCCTTGTCGGGCTCTGATATCACCACGATTTCGTGCGAACTCTCGCCTACTGCATTGCGATGCTGGTATGCCTTCACCAGCTGGAGGGTACGGTCGCGGGAACCGCCATCCATGATGATGTGCTCGATGTTGCAGTAGGTCTGGCGCTGCACGCTGTCGAGGGTACGCTGCAACTCCTTCTCGGCATTGTACGTACAGGTTACGACGGTGAACTTAATCATAACTTATAGTTTTTGTAGGCCATCGCCTCGTTATAAACTTCAATATATTTCAATGCTACGGCATGCTGCGAATAGTTCTGTGCAACCTTTTGCAGACATGCATGCTTCAGAGCCGCCCTGTCGGCCTCTTCGAGAACCCAGTGGATGCCACTCGCCAGGTCTTCGGTATCACGGTAGTTGGCCACGTAGCCGTTCTGCTGATGGTCTATCATCTCCGGTATTCCTCCTACCCTGAAACCGATGCTCGGCACGCCGCACGCCATCGACTCCATGATGGTGTTAGGGAGGTTATCTTCGAGCGATGGCAGCACAAAGGCATCTGCCGAATTGTAGATTGCCACAATCTGCTTCTCATCGCTGACATAGCCGAGCGAATAGGACGGCAGGGTGAGGTTTACTTCCTCGGAATGGCCGCCCAGAATGGCGATGGCGGTATTCTCCTTCATCTCAGGATAGCGCGCTACCAGCCGGTCGATGGCTTCGATGAAATAGCGCATGCCCTTGCGCTCGTCGGTTACGCGCTGGGATACGAAGAGGATGATATGCTTATCGGCTGGCAGACCGGCACGCAGACGCGCCTCTGCCTGATCCTGCGGACAGAACACGTGGGTATCTATCGGATTCGGGATGTTGGTGATGCGCTGACCTACAAAGAGACCGCTGCCCTTTGCCTGCCGTTCGAGCCAACGGCTACAGGTGACGAAGGAGATGGCGCCGCGATGGTAGAGTTCCTTCTTGCGGCGGAATATCTTTGCTGAGAGGTCGTTCTTGCTGCCTTTATTGGGGAGAAGCGGACAGTTGCCGCAGGCGGAGGCATAGCGGTTGCAGCCGCGCGCATAATGGCAGATGCCGGTAGCTGGCCAGAGATCGTGCATGGTCCATACCACCGGTTTGCCGCTGCGGATAATCTTGCGGATGTTCTTGAGTGAGAGCATGCCCTGGTTGATCCAGGAGAGATGGATGACATCTGCCTCCTGAAACTCGCGGAGCTTGGTGATATCGGTGCCCGATGTTGCCATGTCTACCTCCCAGAGGCGCTGACGGGAGAAATGGAGATGCCAGAATACGCACCAGCGCTCCCACAGGAAGTTCCACTGCAACCTGAGCGAACGGGGCAGACTGACCACGGTGATGTCTTCTGTCTCCTTGTCGCGTACCAACATCTTTGCCTTAACGCCATTGTTGTTAAGGGCATCCATCAGGCGGTTGGCTGCTACTGCCGCTCCGCCTGTCTTTTCACTTGTATTTACTATGAGTACTCTCATCTGCGTATATTTTTGATACCGCAAAAAGCTGCGTATATTGATTGATACTGCAAAGATAGCACAAATCGGAGACAAAACAAAATAAAAAGGCATGTTTTTTTCGAGGAAATCGGAAAAGGAGGGGTATGGGCATAAAAAAACATACCACAACTCTCAACGAGCTGTGGCATGCAATATGTTTAACTTAAAAAATCTAATCAAAATAGTCTCACGACTTTCTCAATTATCGGTTAAACAATCTACCTTAAAACCTAATAACTAAAAACCTAAATCTATTACTACTAACCTAAACAATCTATTAACCTTTTGACGCTGCAAAATTACTACTATTTCGGCTATCCACCAAATATTTAGCCAAGAAAGTGTGACGTTTTTACATTTTTTTGATATATATCAAGCAAAAATGAACAAAAGAAACGGAAATTAACAACTTTCTGACACTTTTCCTACATTTTGCAGAATATAAAGCTTTTGCCCTTACAGGGCGCCTTGCTGATTGCTATTATACCCAGGGCGATGCCCTGGGCTAGGAGCTTCTGCCCTTTCAGGGCGTGTTGCTTGTGTTCTGCCCGATTAAGGGCGTGCTGATTGCATGCTGCCCGATTCAGGGCGTGCTGATTGCGTTCTATCCTTTCTGGATAAGAACGGTGGCATAGGCGGAGATGCCCTCCATTCTGCCCGTGAATCCGAGTTTCTCGGTGGTTGTTGCCTTGATGGATATCTGGTCTTCGTCTACCCCCATTACCTCTGCCAGACAGGCTTTCATGGCTGGCACATGCGGATTGAGTTTAGGGCGTTCAGCACAGACTGTGGCATCGATATTGCCCAGTGTATAGCCCTTGGTAGCTATCAGTTCCATCGTTTTGCGGAGCAGTATCTTAGAATCCACATTCAGTGTTTCTGCTGCCGTATCCGGGAAATGATATCCGATATCACGCATGTTGGCGGCGCCCAGCAGGGCATCGCAAATGGCATGTATCAGCACATCGGCATCGCTGTGGCCCAGCAATCCCAGTTCATAATCTATCTTGATTCCTCCCAGCCACAAGTCGCGGTCAGCCACCAGCTTGTGGACATCATATCCAAATCCTACACGTATATTCATAACTTTAAATTTATATTAGTGTTGAATGTTGAATGTTGAATGTTGAATTAGGCTAGCGCCCTTGAGTCCGTTAGGCAAAAATTCAACATTCAACATTCAACATTCAACACTATTCATTCAACATTCAACATTCAACACTCAACATTACCTTTTAAACAGGTCCTTCAGTCCATCCATATCAAACGACAGGGTGAAGCGGAGGGTCTGGTCGAGCGGGTTACTCTTGGCGGTAGCCACCACATAGGCAGCATCGAGCGAGAAGACATTCATCTTGAAACCGGCACCCACGGTGAAGTACTTGCGGTTACCCTTGCTCTGACTCTCGTGATGATAACCGGCACGGAGCGCAAACTTATCATTGTATACATACTCGGCACCCAGACCGTAGTTGATTTCCTCCAACTCTTCCTTGAAACCGCCAGGGGCATCGCTGAAACTCTTGAAGATACCGCTGATGCCCGAAATATCATCATACTCACGATGCACACGGTCTTCGTATTCAGAATTGTCCTCACCCTCTTCCTGCTTCGGAACGGTAGGCACCAGATACTTGCTGGCATCGGCTGCCAGGGTAACGCGGTTGTATTCGTCGATAGGAATCATCAGCGAGGCGCCCAGACGCATGTTGGCTGGCAGGAACTCGCCATACTCCTTGCCACTGAAGGTAATCTTACTACCGATATTAGAAATATTCAAGCCCAAACCCAACTGGCATTCGCGCTGGCCGATGACCACATAGTTCTGGTAATAGGCGGCGATATCGGCTGCGAAAGCGGAGGCAGGCGAATTATCTTCGGTATAATCGAAGCGCATATCGGAATAGATCCAGCGGATGGCAGCAGCAAGAGAGAACTTCTCGCTGAGCATCAGAGAATAAGCCACATCGACCGACATCTCGTAAGGATTGATGGTCATACCCGTGCCTGTCTCGGCACCCTCCTTACTGGTGTACACTTCGCCCATATTGAAATAACGGAGCGATGCAGATACGGCGCTATAATCGCCAATGCGGTAATAGCCAGAGAGATAGGCGAGGTTCATATCATTGACCAGCGAACGCAGCCAAGGGGTGAAGCTGAGCGACACACCGGCACGCGAAATGGTGAAAGGATATTTTGCCGGATTCCAGTACTGGGAATTGACATCAGGATCGGTAGCCGCACCGACATCTCCCAAACCGCCACCACGGGCATCAGGAGCTATGGTTTGCGAAATGACTGCATAGTTCACAGGATTGAAGAGGTCTTTCTTATCCTGCGCCTTCACTTCTGATGCCATCAGAGAGAGACATCCCAAGATGAATATCTTATAGATTCTTTTCATTGCCATTGTAAATATATTTTTTATTTGATAATGATGAGTTTCTTGACTTTAGAGGTGTAGCTGCTGCCATCGCTCGCCACCTTGACGCGATAGAGATATACGCCGGTGCCCAGAGGGGTGCCGCTATCGGAGGTGAGGTCCCAGCTGACGGTATAGCTGCCCGAGGCCGGTACACCGCTTTCGGAATGGCGCCAGTGCTGTCTGCCCGATGAATCGAACACTTCTACCACCACGTCCATATCGCTCTCTGTGCGGTCGTGACTGATGATGAAGGTGGTGGAAGTCTTAGCCGGATTGGCGGTTACGCCCACATCGAAGAGCGCCGGACTCAGTCCCTTCACCACATTGAAACGGAGCTTCACCGTAGAACTGTTGTTCTGGATATCCCAGGCACGGAAGGTGAGTTCGTGGCTGCCCGGTTCCAGTTGCGGTATGCTGTAATAGGTGGAACCGCTGGTATAGGTTCCGAAATCGTAGGTGAAATTGCTGTTCAGCACATAGGTCTTCGACATATCGCCATCTATCACCAGCTGCAGGTCGTGGCCGATACCGCTTCCGGCAACATTGATTCCGTCCTTATCGGTTATCTTTGCCACAAAGAACGGGGTGGTGTTGACTTTGCCGCCGTCTGCGAAGGAAGGCGAATTGAGATAGCAATAGATGGAAGGACCGATGGAATCGTTCTTCATCTCCTCGCTCTCGCCTACCGTAAACTGCTCGCTGGAGCCGTGGGCAGAGAGGGTCTTGGCGGTATTCACCGCATAGAGGTTGACCAGACCGCTCTGGTTGGAATAATTGATATCCAGCGGAACGGCAAAGGAGAAGGCAAACTTGCCGCCTCTTACGCTATCGGTGCCCTGATACAGGGTCTTGGTTCTGTCTTTGTATTCGAAAGCATTCTCAGCGCCATCCTTGTCGGTATTGTTCAGTCGACAGGTAACCGTTTCCTTAGAATCTCTTACGATAGCGGTTATCACGCCCCGGAAGTCGTCTGCTCCCTCGATATGACCTGCCATGCGGGCGATAGAGCCTGCCTTCAGCATCGGCAGGGTATCAGACTCGGCAACAGGAATGCCATTGATGGAATCTACCACAATCTGATGCATAGGCAGATTGAGTGCAAGAGCCGGGTCGCCCAGAAGGGAATAGTGAAGATAGTTTACCGTGACATCAGAGCCGGAATTAGGTACGTTGCCGCTCACCAGGTCGTTCTGCGCCAGTCGGTGCGCCTCGCCTATCGTGACAGGCTTGCCGTCTACCAGACTGAGCACTCTGTGGATGAAGGCACGGTTGATACGTCTGTTATACTGGGCGTAAACGGTACGGGTGGTGCCATAGAAGGCTACTGCGCCGCCTTTTTCGTTGAGCAGCGCATATTCGCCGATGTTGGCATCGAGTCCGTCGAACGGCATGATATCGCAGGAGGCAGTTACCCAGAGCGGCAGGTTGGTATTGCGGAAATCGGCAAAATCGGTGAGTTTCAGAACCGATTCGTGCGACATCTGGGTAGGATCGCCATGTCCGGCATAATCCATGATAAGGGCTCCCGCAGCCTGCTGCTGTTTGATGATTCTCGTTGCCTCGGGATAGGTATTGCCCGAAGAGGAAGTTTCGCGGGTATAGGCATCCCACATCACCTTCTTGACGAGATAGGCGGGATAGGTGGTGAGCACATCATTTGCCACCTCATCGGCATCCTTCATGTGGAGGTTGCCGTTTCCGTCATCGCCCATAAACATCAGGGTGTTCTGCCAGGCGCCTACATTGGCATTCTGAGCATAACTGATGGTCTTGTCTACCAGCACCTTGGCTTCTTCTGCATAGGTTACCGGGAAGCGGCCTACGGCTACATCCTGCAGTTCACGGCTAGGATACAGTCCGGCTCCCTCGCCGAGCATACCGAACCAACTGTCGCTGACGAAGCAGTTTACGGCGCTGAAGGAGTTTTCACTCTCAAAGCACAGCAGGTAATCGTCAGGATTCAGGATTCTGCAACCGGAGGTAAGCATGCGGTTATCCCATACGCAGTCGCCGAAGAGCAGGAGATATTTTGGCATGTCAGCCTCGCTCTGCGCCCGGTCGGAAAGCATGCGCAGGTAGCGGCGGTAGGCGTTGGCATCGGGAGTACCGCTAGAAAATTCGTTATAGAGTTCATCGGCAGGCACGATGGTAACGCGCAGTCCGTCGTGCTGTTCATGAAATTCTTTCAGCCGCTGAGCCTGTTTCAGCAGTTTCTGTGAGGTCGGGATGATGATGACCATATCGGCTGCTCCATCGGCATGATGATCCTGATTGGTGATGCCGTAGACATACTGGGCAGCCGGAATCTTTCCACCGGCAGCAAGGTTGGCAGCGGTAAAGGCACAGCTTCGAGGCTTTTCCCACGTTACGGAGATATAATCGAGGCGGATGGAAGCGCCCGACAAGACCTTGACGGAGATGGTATCCTTATCCTGGAAATCGGAATCGGGATAAGTGGCAACCTTCTCTGTAGCCTTGAGGTAAGATATATCCTCCGTCGGATTGTCATCCTTGAGAGAAAGGGTGATTTCGCCCAAGACCTTGCCATTCTTCAGTATCTGAGCCTTGCTGTTTGTGGCGGTAGTCAGGGCTACGGAGAGTTTGCCTATCGCAGAACCGGTGGTATTCGTAATCACCACTTTCTTCTCATCGCCCACCTTCAGTTCTTCTGCATCGAAGAGATTCCTGCCGCCATGATAGTAGCTGTAACCATCTGACTCATAGATGGAATGGTAATCGTAAGGCTGCGGATAATGGGAAGAGACAAAGGTGGCTGAATCCTGCCCCAGAGGCTCTCCATCGGTCTGGGTAATAAAATAGTAGCCGTAATCGGAATAAGGATTACGGATGCGCTGGAGGGCGGTTTCTGACTTCCAGGATACCGGACCCTGGGCATAGAAATAATGCTTGCCGCCAACGATGCACTGGGGAACTTCCTGCAAATCGTCGGTAGCCTGCAGTTCGCTCGCCAGAAGGGCTTCGTTCTGCAGATTGCCGCCATAGCCGTAAATCTTCACCTTGCTGATATCGGAGAAGCCTGCCTGGCGCACTACCTGTTCGGTAAGCTGATGGAAACCGGTTTCGCTGACTCTGATCTTCGCCCATCTGCCTGAGGCTAGGACGGAATGGGAGGCATAGAGGGAAGAGGCTGAGCGCAAAGCATCAGAAGAAGCAAAGGCTGATACTTTGCCCTTAGCCAACAGAGAACCTCGACTGGAACGCTCGGAGCGCTTCAGAGGACGGGCATCTACCTGGAGCATGAAGCTGACCAGCAGCTGATGGCGGTTATTGCGGAATACGACAGGACAGAAATCTATCTGGAGTACGCCCTGCTTACGGCATTCGGTAACCCGCTGCTGGGGAAATACCTGCTCAGGAGGAACTGCACCCGACAGGCGGTTGTAATTGGCGATGTCGGAGGCAGTCATGTCGATATACTCGCCATATTTCAGGCTGACGGTATATACAGAATCACGATATGCCCCGGTCAAAGGAATGGAATACACGAAACGGGGCAACACGGAATCTACTCTGACTTCTGAAGAGGTCAGATTGAAGAATCGCTGTGCCTGAGCAGGAGCCACCAGCATGAGCAGGCATGCCAGCAGCATGTATTTCCAAACCTTCGTTGTGTTCATATCGATATATTACTTGCAATATTATTTACTTACAGTGAAAATCGAGCACCTTCCTGTCTTCGAGATAGCCTACGAGATGGTCGTCGATGTTGACAGGACCGCAGCCTGTAGGACATC
>ERZ1673741.2483-NODE-2483-length-12880-cov-5.155244_pt1 | contig 12880 bp, 15 predicted proteins | sample MGYA00580209_ERZ1673741 | MGnify/ENA primary metagenome ERZ1673741 (study PRJEB41218, sample SAMN15661754) | gut metagenome | host: Homo sapiens | place: Canada: London | collected 2015-08-20/2019-03-30 | study: EMG produced TPA metagenomics assembly of... | reverse complement strand
AGGTGTTCTGCCTGATGCTGCAATACCACATACAACATCGTTGTCTGTTAAGTGAATATTCTTCAAGTCCTCTACAGCGAGTTCCTGAGAATCTTCTGCACCTTCTATTGCAGTTGTGAGTGCGATGTTCCCACCAGCTATTAATCCTTGTACTAGACGAGGATCAACGCCATAAGTAGGAGGACACTCTGATGCATCTAGCACACCTAATCTCCCTGATGTACCAGCACCAATATAAATCAGTCTGCCACCTTGACTCATCTGTTGATAGATACAATCAACAGCATCTGAAATTTGCGGTAAGACGTCTTTTACAGCTAAAGCCACCTTCTGATCTTCATTATTAATAGTAGTAAGAATATCTATCGTAGACATTTCATCTATATGTAATGAATCAGGATTTGACTGTTCTGTATCTAAGTTATTTAAGTTCATTCTTGTTCCTCCTTCCAATATCATTATAGACTTGATGAAATGTTATTTCTAAAGCAAAAGACTCATACTGAAATATGAGTCTACTTTTTGAGTATAGAGACATTGTCTTTAGAATCTATGAGATTCTTTTTATGTTCTTCAAAGTTCTTCTTAAATACACCATAGTACAATAAGTCAGTTATCACAAATGAAGAGATACGAGAAGAGACAGCACCAATACGTAGGGCTTTTTCTTCACTTGGTACTTTGAGTGAATAAGTACTTAGTTTAGAGATTGGATTAGAGTTAATTTGTGTAATAGATATAACTGGTATTTGTTTTTCATGTAACACTCTAGCAACATCTACTAAACCAGTCGTAGAACCTGAGTAACTAATAATAAGTGCTGCATCATTTTGATCCATGCTTTGAGCGAAGGTCATCTGTACATGAAGATCAGCATTATAGATCACCTTCTTACCTATACGCATAAGTTTTTGATAGATATCTAAACCAATAACTGATGAACCACCTACGCCAAAGAGATAGATAGTAGAAGCATTATTGAGTAAGTCTATTGACGCTTCTAGTGTATCGATGTTTATTAACTGGTATGTTTTTAAGACTGTATTCATGTTTAATCTACAGCCTTTTTCTACTAATGTACTGATATTATCTTCTGGTTCAAAGATGAGATCTATTTCTTGTTGTTTTTCTTCTTTAGTTGATTGAGCTAGGTTCATCTTTAAATCACTGAAGCCTTTAAAACCTATTTTCTTTGAGAAACGGATAATAGCAGCTGCAGAGGTATTTGTCTTTTCACCTAGTGCTTGAGCAGAATCCTGTAGGATGTCATTTTCTAGTATATATTCAGCTATGAGCTTTTCTGTTGCAGTATAGCTATCATTGTATTCTTTTATTCTTAAATATGCGTTCATGAGATCACCTCCGATTAACACCATTATAGCATATAGAAATAGTTGTTTTGTATATGAAAATATCCCCTGAAGAGGGGATTGAAAATCATGAGGTTTCCGTATTTACCATTATATACTGTCAAAAAATTCAGTTTTTATAGAAAACATCATAATTAAGTTGTTCACATCATTTTAATCAGTGCTTAAAAAGATTACCAAGATTCAACCTATTTCATTGTCCTTCTTATGATTTTTTGTTTATTATTCTTATCAAATTATATTTTCCCTTCAAGAATTAAATATATCACTTTACCATAGAATATAATTCTTTTTACCTTTATGTTTTTTAACTTTTTTCCTCTATTCTTACCCTTTAACATTTTATCCCAATATTCATCTATTTCTTTATTAGTTAAACTATCATCAAATACCTTTGAATACTTTTGGAATTGTTCTTTGAGATCGTCATTAGTCACATTATCGGAATTATTTAGAATAGCAACAGCCATTTTATTACCAAACATGTTTTTACGTTGTATCCATATCCCTAATTTCTCGTTTGATATATCAACTATACTAGGCTCATCTTTTCCTTCAAGTTTTTTCATACTTACCATATCACTGGTAATATCTGGATCATTAATTTCGTTATATTTATTCAAAAAAGAATTAATACTTTTATCTTTTTTATAAATCAACTTTTCTTTTACCTTTTTCTTAAATCCAAAGAAACTATTTACTGATGTGTCTTTAGTTGTACTTTTTGATTTATTTGTTGTACCGCAACTAACTAATACTAAGCAAAGAAGCAGTATAATTATTTTTCTCATATCAACACCCCTCGTATTCATTTCACATTTAACCCATATCCAATTATTGCACCAACTATACCAACAATAATTGCCATATTTGAAATATTGTTTTGCACCGCAATACCCTCATATACCTGCTGTCCAATATGCAACCAATATAAATGTAATTAGAATTTCTTCTTCTCTAAAATCAATAAATGAAACAAGCATATTAAAAGCAAAAACTGCTTCACTCTACTTCTTGTTGTTTTTCTTCTTTAGTAGATTGGGAAACGGATATTAGCTGTTACAGAATCTCGTAATATATAATCACTATTAGCTTTTTGTAGCAGTATAACAGTATATTCTTAAGTATACATTCATAGTACTACCGCCGATTAACTATATTATAACATATGAAAAGAGTTGTTTTGAATATAAAAATATCCCCTGGGGAGGGGATTGTAAAGAATGTCCCCTAGAGGGGAACTATTTAAAATAATCATAATTACATTACTCATCATCTAACAGAACAAGATTATTGTGCATGTATTTTATGTTTTACTTTTTTAACCATATCTGGATTCAACTTATTCAAAAACATTTCAAAATCAATTTGTGATTTTGCTTTTATTTCTTTTAGTTTTTTAGCATCCGCAATCTTTCTTTTTGCTTCACTTTTAGGATATCCACCACCAAATGGTTCTGAAAATAATGCTTTGATTGTTTCCTCTAAATTCTTTTCACCTGTATATGTATACTCTTCCCCAAGAGGTAAAGATACTACATTTCCATTATTGATCTTTGCAAATAAATAGGCATCTTTCGCAGTTGGAACATACCCGCACAAAACACCAGGCATACTATTACAAGCAAGCATCATCCCTTGTCCTGAAGAACATCCAGTAACCACAAAATCAACTATATGACTGTTTATAAGCATCCCAATCAACAACGCAATCTCAACATAAGTATAGTTTTCATCTTCATCTACAAAACATCCAAAATTAATAACTTCTGCATCTTTTGCATATTTCTTTGTATATTTATAAAGCATCTCATTTTTTGATACTTGTGAACTTGCTTGTACAACTGCTATCTTCATTTATATTCCTCCAATAGTGTATCTGTGTTTTTAAGACTGTATTCATATTTAATCTACTTCTTGTTTTTCTTCTTTGGTAGATTTATCTTTATATTACTGAACACTTTAAAGCCTATTTTCTTTGAGAAACGGATATTAGCTGTTGCAGAATCTTGTAGGATATAGTCAACTATTAGCTTTTCTGTAAGGGTATAGTTATCATTGTATTCATCTATTATTAAGTATACATTCATAGGACTACCACCGATTACCCCTATTATAGCATATAGAAATACTTACTTTGTAAAAAAAGAGCCTTTGTGTTTAAATAGTCAAATACAGAGGCTTTTTCAGGAGGCTATTTTATTTGTATGTAAATTTAATAATAGCACCTAGTCCTGACAATAGGACAATTGACGGCATATATGATACAAATGTTGTAATCAAGTTTGAAACTGTACCCGCAATCCAAGGCCCAAACATAGGAATAATTAAATATAATAATAAAAACTGAATAACATGTTCCATAGGCTTATATACTAATCAATCCATTGATTGATTACCTTTCTTAAGATTTTCTATTATGAGTTGTTTAATTACATTGATAGAAATCAATCCTGCCTAAAGTGTTTCGAGTAAATCTGTTACTTAGGTTATACTTTATGACAAAAGGAGGAGGCATTATTTGAATGCACAATAGGCAGGTTATTTAAAACTCTATGATTTGTTTTCCTTTTGCATCACCAGCCTTCACTTATAATGTATGTCCTTTTATTTTTCCCTTTTTTTACACATTCTTTATTGAATAATTGAATCCTATAAAAAAGAAGATAGATAGACTACAAATCATCCATACTATCCTCATATATAGTTCTCACCATCTGTGATCTGTTATTCTAATTTAAGTTTTCTTCGTCTACTCCCTCATATACTTTCATTAACTTATTATTGATACTCTCTTCATCTGACATCATTAAATGTTTAAATCTTTCTATAGATTCATCAAACATATTTGGATCATAAGTGATATGTTTACCCAAAAATAAATTACCAGCATTGTAATAAGTATCAATCTTTAACAGAAGTGCATGTTTAGTAATCATAATTTCATCCAAACAATGTTGCTGTACAATTTCAATAAGTTTAGTGTACAAACGTACCTTGAACAAATATTTAGACATTTTGTTTTTTCTAGAATTGTAATCATCACTCTTTCTAACAAACTCACGAGAAAATTTCATTACATATTTACTACGTTTGATATGATATTGATATGTTTTGTCATGATAGAGTTTGATGTTCTGACTAATATACTTATCAAACATACACTTGTGTTGCTTTGAATAATCTTCCATTCGTTGTGATCCATAGACTAATGCATGAGTGATTCCATGTAAACGTGTCAGACATAAAGTGTGATTTAATCCCTTATACTTAATACTATTCAATTTTTCAATTTCTTTTTTTGATTCCATTTTATCTAATGATTCATATTTCATTGTTATCACCGTCCTCACTTATAATGTATGTCCAGTTATTTTTCCCATTTTTGTTGAATATAAAACCCTATTCTTACTAAAACAGGGAAAAAAATACTCCCTTACATTATGAGTAAAGGAGTTGAGTAAAATGTCGAATAAAGTATGGGATGAAGAAAGAATTAGAGAAGAATTTAAAAAGCTAGATAGTATGACTGGACTACATGGGGCTGATTTACCTATCACATTTGGGAAAGCTAAACATACATTAGGATGTTTCTATATTGACACTATTAATAAGAAACCAAAGAAGTTTCATTTCTCATTGTTTTATTTTGGGAATCCTGAATGGTCAGAAGCATCTGCTTTAGATGTAATCAGGCATGAATATGCGCATTATATGGATTATATGTTTAATGGTAAATCAAGTCATGGTGCTTCATGGAAAGCTTGTTGTCGAAAGATTGGAGCATTGCCTTCAAGGCTTTATAATCCAAAAGTAGAAGAGATTAATCTCCATATGGAGAATAAACAAAAGGAACTTGATTCACAAATTGAATCTATTAAACAAGGAAATATGGTTATTCACCCTACATATGGTATTGGTATTGTGAATAGTATTTCTGATGATAAAAGAAAACTATACATTAACTTCAACAATGAAATGAGATGTTTAAGTGCTCCATGGGTGACTGAACATTGTCAGATTATTAAATAAAAACATCCTTTAGGGGATGTTTTTTCGTCCCCTAAAGGGGTTAACTATTATTAATTTGTAGCAAGCCATACGGCACAACATGTTTTTTAGTTTCCGTCCCCAACAGGGGTTAACTATTATGAATAATTATACTATGAACGAAATTCAAATATGGGATTTTAATCTTGATGACTATTTGTTCGAATATCTTGAAAATGGCTATGATATCTTTATAATTGATTATAAGCATATTTTATATATTGATTTGTATATCAATTACAATCTTGAAGATATTGAGTATATTAATGGGTTAACTAAATATATTGAATATAAGGAGAAGGTTGCTCATGAATAATAATGTTGGAATTAAAAGATAGTGTCAAGAATCTTGTGTAAATTCTTATTTCCTGTAAATTAAGTTTTCAGTAGATAAGATTAGTTGTTATCTATTAATTTGGAAACCATTGATCACGACCAACTAAACCAAAACCTTTGTGAATTCTATTCATAAATTTTTCATTGTATTGATTGAATTGTGATACTAAGTATTTTTCCATTGATGTTTCGGTTGGAAACTGTTCCTTCAACTTAAATTTCTTCTTAAGTTGCTTGTTGAAACCTTCAATCAGATTCGTTGAATAAATACTATGTCTTACTTCCTTTGGATAATCAAAATACGTTAATAGATGCGTATTTTTATCTAAAATATCAATTACTCTAGGATATTTTCTTTTCCATTTTGAAGTAAATGTTTCAAGATTTGATAATGCTTCTTCTAATTTGGCTGCATTATATACTTCTTTGAAATCATCTAGTATTTCTTTTCTATCTGTTACACGTACTTTGGCCGCTATATTTCTAGATATATGTACTAGACATCTTTGAATTTTAGCTGTTGGAAAAGTCTGTTCAATAACTTCTTCCATACCAGCTAGACCATCTGTACAAAATAACGATACATTTTCTAAACCTCTTGATTTGAAATCTTCTAGAACTTCTTTCCAAATTTCAGCAGATTCGTTGGGTGCTATAGAGTATCCTAAAATCTCTTTTGTGCCTTCAACAGTAATACCAACTGCTATATGCACTGCTTCTTTTGCAACAGTATCTCTTCGCAAGGCCATGCATGTTGCATCCGTATAAACAACAGCGTATTCTTTAGATAACTGTCTAGATTTGAATTTATCAATGTTTTCTATGCATTTATCTGTAATATTGCTTACTGTTTGTTTAGAATAACTAGCACCGCATAAATGATTGACAATACTAGAAATATCTTGATTGGATAATCCCTTATCAAATAGATCAATGATTGTTTGATCAGTAGAATGATCATGTCGACGATATTTAGGAAGCAGAGTTGAATAAAATAGGCCTAAACGATCTCTAGGCATTTTAATATTGAGTACACCATATTTAGTATTGAATGTACGAATATAGCTTCCATTTCGATAATCTTCATTATTACTTCTATCATAACGTTCATAATCTAGAAATAAAGTTAATTCGTGTTCAAGAATTTCATTGATAGATTTTTCAAGTTCACTTCTAAAAAGTTCGGCAACAGCTTCCTCAAAAAGAGGAAGATTATTGTCATTAGTAATTAGATTTTTCATTAAAGATGTAGTAAAATAATTCATGGGCATATCTCCTTAGATTAATGTTTTGGTCGACTTAATTTTACTAGGAAATATGTCCATTTTCTATAATTGAAAAATCATAATTTACACAAAATATTTTACACTATCAAGGGTTGTATTAAAAAATGTTGATAAATTTAATGGAATAAGCAATAGAGAAGATGCAGAGTTCTTTTTAAACAATATCTTTATTGAAGGTGATATTTATATTACGTTTAATAAACGAAAAAAGATAATTTTTAGTAAAGATAGCGATGGAAAAACATGTTGGTATGTATATCATTTCAATGGGAAAGAAACAACTAAAACAAGTTATGAAAATTGGAATAATATAAATATGTTGTATAGATTTAAAAAGATTGTAAATATTAGAATTAGTAGTATTATAAAACATGAATATAGTAATAAGTAGAGGTAATCAATTTGAAAAAAATAATAGAAAATCGTATTTTAGTTTGGTTAATGTTTGCTCCATTTTTATTTCTTTTTGGGCTTCCTGTTTTAGTTGGATGGACTGTTATCCAACTTGTCATTTATGATAAAGATAAAAAAAAATACGATTATTATAATACCCCACTTCAAGATAAACCTAAAATTATAGAAATGAACAAACCTGAAAATTTAACTGAAGAAGATATTGAATTTTTTGAGCACCATCCGCAGTATACAAAAGAACGAAAATGGGGATATTTAAAAGTAAGTGATGAATCTTACGCATATATTGACGAACGAAGAAAAGGATGATAAGACAATGAACGTAATTAAAGAAATAGTTTCCGTCCCCAACAGGGGTTAACTATTATGAATCCTTACCTACAAAACCCTGATAAATACTACCTAAAATAACCCAAATACGTGGCAAAAGTATAGATAAAAGTGTTCTTACGTCATTTAGAACACTTTTATCATACTTTAGTTAATCAATTCTTTCAATAATAACATCAAATGTTTAACCAATAAACATTGCTATAACATTTAGTAAAGGACCTGGAAATCATTCCTGGTCCTTTACTATTAGAAATTTATTTCATATTCTAAAATGCTTTTTGCTTCATTTTGTACTTCACTTGATACTGTTGTATTACCTGCCATCTTCAAGCTTTTCAATATCATATCTATCTTCACGGCATCAGTTTCCTTTAATCCTGATGAACTACTTAATTTAATATTTAACGTCTGATGATTAAGTGGTCCTTTAGGATCCATACGCATCTTAATTAAATTCTCTATATTAGGATCATACTTCAAATATCTTACATGAGGCATGACCGGTTCATGTCCAGGAAAACTCATTTCAGCTGCAATATCCATTCTATCATACTTCTTCTCTGTCACATTCAATTGTACTGAACCATTTCCCTTTTTATGAACAGAACCTTTCCCACTAGTACTCTTCTTACTTAAAGTTGTTCTTTCTTTCATATATGTAACTCTAAAGTATTTAGCACCTAAATCCTGAGCAATCTTCTGTAATTCACTCACACGTACTTGCTTCAAACGATCAAAATACTCATCTAACACAATATAACTATCCTTATTAGTAGGATCTACATAATAGAAATTCACTTCATCATTAGGATAGAAGTCTAATCCGAATTTGCTGACGGAATCTTTAAATATATTAATCCATCTTTCACCTTTACATGTATCCCAATAACCAATAGAACCTTCACATACAGCAATATCAAACTTCTTTTCTCTTTCCACAATTCTTACAAGTCTTGAACATTGCATTCCATTTAAGTCATTTAAGAATATTGGTTTAAGTCTCTTTAAATTCCAACTATCCTTAGCATTATCAATAATTACTGCAAGATTCTGCGCTGCACCTACTGCAACATCGCCTAGTTTATAGACGAAGCGCCTGGAATAACCGAGGAAAGAAATCTACGAAGTGCGCTGTTGCACAAGGGTTGAAAATGGACCAACGGCTTGTGATGTACCAACAGTTGCAGGAGAAGAGTTGCAGCAGGCAACTATCAAGACGATAAACCAAATCGTCCAATGCTCCAAATCCATGACGCAAGTCTTGAAGGGGGAACATTGAAGAGGCACTGATTGATGACAGTTTCGGAGAGATGAAAAAGCTAAATGCCATTATGGTTGAGAAGCAAAAGGAACTGGTGAAACTGGCACATGCGAAAAAGGACTATGGATCATTAACAGATGAGATCGATATTCTAAGGGAAAAGAAGCATGAGCTCCTAGTCCGAAGGGCAAAGACAAAAGGATAAAAAGAGAATCACAGAGCTTGCAGATTTCCTTCAGGGTGCGTCGCAGGAACTAGGGAAGTATGATGAAGCGCAGGTTCAAAAGTATATCGAGCAAATCAAAATATTTGAAGACCATTTTACGGTTTGCCTTAAGGAAAAGGTGGAACTTGATATTCAAAGATAATAGAAGTAACGTACTCATTATCGTGATGGTAACGAGTATTTTCATATTTTAGTTAACATTTGATACATTGACAAATATATTGTCATAGTATATTATATTTACACAAGGAGGATATATCAATGGAAGAAATTCAGAGAATGCAAGATAACTTATTGTTGATAAGAAGAACTGTAGGATGGACTGCAGAGGAATTCGGTGATCAAATTGGTGTAACCCGTCAAACCATAAATAATATCGAAAGCGGTAGAAATAAACTTACAAAGACACAGTATATTGCGATGAGAAGTGTCATCGAAGCTGAGATGGTGAAACATCCAGACGAAACGGAAATGCTGAGAAGTCTTTTAGATATGTTAGTGGATCATCCTGAAAAGTATACAGAGGATGAGTATAGTTCATTGCTTGAAAAAGCAAATATGATGGCACCATCAATTTTAACGGGTACTGCATCAAGGGCAACAGTATCTAAGGAATGGATGAAATCTGCCGTTGCAGTTGGAGCAATCGGAGCTCTTCTCGCAGGTGTAGCTGTGACACCTATAGTAGGAGCACATGCAGTTGCAGGAGTGGCTATTGGCGATTGGTTAGCTAAAGCAATTAAATCTTCAGGTAAGAAAGGAAACGGTAAAAAATGAATAATTCTAAGGATGGATATGTAAAAAAAAAGAAAAATATGAACTTCCAGAGTGTCGAAGCTCTTCAATCTGTGGTGAATGTAGTGAACGAAGCGGCAGCCGCACTTAATGATAAAAAGAGAACAATCAGAGAAAGTGCAATTCCAGAAGTACTTGCCGGTGCACTTGGAGCTGGTATTGGTGGAGTAGGATCATTTGCTGCGTTATATGGATTGGGTTCGGTAGTGGGTTTATCTGCAGCAGGTATCACTTCAGGATTAGCAGCAGCTGGCAGTATTGTTGGTGGTGGAATGGTAGCAGGGGTATTTGTGCTAGCGGCACCAGTTGCAGTGTTGGGCGGTGTTGGCGTAGGCGTTGCTTCACATCTTAAGAATAAGCAACTTCGTCAAGAGAAGGAACGTTTGTATAGGGAAGCATTAAGTAAACATGATGCTATAATTAAAGCATTGAAAGAAGAGGTTGATGCAGATAGAGAACGTTTGGATTATTTGCAGAGTTTAAGTATTCTTCTTCAAAGAGCTATTGAGGACTTGCAGAAGGATTTAGGCGTTGCATAATTTGTGAGGACTATGTATGAGAAGATTTGACTTGAATCAGATAACTCCAATCCTAAAAAATGTAGGAACTAGAGTTTTGAAAACAGTTAAAAACAAGGACTTTCAAAAAGGCGTGGCTCTTGCTATTCCATCAGCGATTGCATTGACATATGAAATAGGAAAATTGAAAGAGAAGTCGTCAGAAAAGGAAACACTATATAAAGAGGCATTAGCCAAGGAACAAGCAATTGCGAAAGAACTAAAGGAGCGTACAGACCTTAGCAAAGAAAGACAAGATAGGCTGTTGGTGTACGATGCTGAATTAAAAAAGGAACTGAAAAAATTGGATGAAGAAAATCAGGAGCTCAAAGCTCAAATTAGAGAACTTGAAAAGAAGAAGGCGAAAGAATGAACAGATATAAATATTCGAAAACAGAACAGGAAATCAATGATGTTCTTAAATTTCAGTCCAATGAGTTAAAAGCAATCGAAAATGAATTGCCTTCTACAGATGAAATTGACAGAAGAATTCAGAAGAGTGAAGATTTGTTAAGAATGCTGGGACATACAGAAATGCCTGTAGTTCCGACTGGAACTGAAACAAAAAGAGTCATTGCTGTTCCATCATGGGAGGATTTGCTTGCAGAAGCGTATCTGAATGTAGGAACAGGAAATAAGCTAGAATCATTATTTACGGAAAAAGAGCTAAAAAGAAATCGGCAAGAGATATTGCAACTTAACGCCGAATTCAATCAGTTACACAAGCTGGATAAATATGATGTGGCAATTTGCGAGTCTGCAGGTATTTTGAGCGGAGTAATAGATTTGCTTCTTGTTGGAATTCCACAAAAAACACCTGATGGCTTAAAAGGCGGATTATTATCTAATTATGTAAGAGATTGGTTTGATAAAAAGTTTCCAGAAGATGAAATGGAGAAACTTGCAAATTCTAAGGTGAGTAAAGTCCCTTACGATGCACAGGATAATAGAAACACAATGGAATATGTTCAGGGATTATCCGCATACTATCATCGACTATTATCACTTGGGCATGATCCATTGTTAGGCTTGCTATTTGGTGTTATGGACATTCTTACTGGAAGAATGACAACAATTGATAAAACAGGAAAAATAGTGTCACAGGTGATGGAAAATTATGCTAATAGAAAAGAGTCTGATATTTTTGCTGCTATTGCAAAACAGATAATTCATTTCAAGTCAGATATAACAACGTCGATGGGCCTTCCGGCTCCAATGATGGCATTATTTAATTTATTGCAGTTCGGTAGCATCGGTGAAGAGGAGCAGACAATTGCAGAGATTGTGCAAGGAATGTATTTTGAAGGCTATGACTTTATTCATTTCTGCTCGATGTCTATTCCTGTAATGATCACGGAAGTTGTTATCAGGATAGGATATGGAATTAAGCGAATTAAGGAAGGAAATACTATAAAGGAATCCATTCCATTTTCTCTTAATCGTGAAAAGCATCCCAAACTTCCAACAATGCTTTTTATAGGGCATGCAGCTGCAACTGCTATAAACACTGGAAAAATATATTTTACAAAGAATCCAATGGCAATTAATTATCCTCAATGGATTGCTTTTGCGAAATACTCATACTCTCAGTTGAAGTGGGTACTTATTGAAAAGCCTGAATTACGAGACGCATACGTATCCGGTAAGATCAATGAAGAATTGAAGAGAGTTTACGATGAAGTGAATCGCACTTTTGAAGAATTTGCAAAGGATAAAATTGTGATATATGGGTAATTGTTTAGCGGATTGATAGGAGGATTAAAGGACACCTAGTTTCTTTGCATGTTTATCTAACTCAGCCTTATCAACAACATCCACTACTTTTAGTTTAGCTTCATCAATACCATCTTTGACATCATCAATCATTTTACTGATCTTCATAAGTTCTTTCCTCCTACATACCTTGTTCTTTTCTTATTTGTTTGATTTGATCTTTATATGTCTAATTATTCTCTTCACTCTTTACTGGAATAGAATATCTCTGTATATATCTATCACTTTCTTTTGTTCCTCTGATACTCTTATCGTATTATTGATTTTATTTACTTTCTCTTCTATTACAGTTTCCTGTTTCACTCCTCCTAGAATTAATTTAATTTCCTTTAAATCAAACCCCATTTCCTTATACCATAAGACTTCCCATAGTCTTTCCATTGTCTCATCATCATAGAGTCTATAATTATTCTTAGAGCGTTTCACAGGCAATATACCTTCATCATCATAATATTGTAATGTACGCTTACTGACTCCTG
>ERZ1673741.2481-NODE-2481-length-12885-cov-8.486750_pt1 | contig 12885 bp, 9 predicted proteins | sample MGYA00580209_ERZ1673741 | MGnify/ENA primary metagenome ERZ1673741 (study PRJEB41218, sample SAMN15661754) | gut metagenome | host: Homo sapiens | place: Canada: London | collected 2015-08-20/2019-03-30 | study: EMG produced TPA metagenomics assembly of... | reverse complement strand
AGTGGATGTCCTTGACCTCTTTGCGGTCGTTGAAGCGCTGGCCGCCCACGATCTTATGGGGAATGCCCGCGCGGGTAAAGTAGCTTTCGATGGGAGCCGACTGGGCATTCATGCGGTAGAGCACCGCATGGTCCGCCAGATGTCCGCCCTCTTTCAGGTGTTCACCGATGACATCCGCAATGTGCATGGCTTCGTCCTGCTCATTCTCGGCAGTGTAGACCTGCACCTTGTCGCCCTCGTCGTTCCGGGTCCACAGGGTCTTGCCCTTGCGCTCGGTGTTGTGCTGGATGACGCAGTTGGCAGCATTCAGGATATTGGAGGTGGAGCGGTAATTCTGCTCCAGACGGATGGTCTTGGTGCCGGGGAAGATGCGCTCAAAGTTCAGAATGTTCTCAATGGTGGCACCGCGGAAACGGTAGATGCTCTGGTCATCGTCACCGACAACGCAGATGTTCTTTTCCGGGCCGGTGAGCAGGCTGACCAGCCGGAACTGGGCCACGCTGGTATCCTGATACTCGTCCACCAGCAGGTAGCGGTACTTGTTCTGGTAGAACTCCCGCACATCCTCGTGCTCCGCCAGCAGCTGAACGGTCTGATAGATCAGGTCGTCGAAGTCGAAGGCTCCTGCCTCCCTGAGCTTTTTCTCATAGGCGGCGTAGACTTTGGCGGCAATGGCTCCCTTGGTGTCCCGGGCCGGGGTGCGCAGCGCCTCCTCCGGGCTGACCAGCTGATCCTTCCAGCGGCTCATCTGGTTGATGGCGCTCTTGATGGGGAAGAACTTGTCATCCACGTTCAGGTCCTTGTACACCGCCTTCATCACCCGCTGGGCGTCGTCGGTATCGTAGATGGTAAAGCTGCGGGGGTAGCCGATCTCCTCCGCCCAGCGGCGCAGGATGCGCACACAGGCCGAGTGGAAGGTGGAGGCAAACACCTCGTCCCCCTCTTCGCCGCCCAGCATATTGCGCAGGCGCTCCTTGAGCTCCCCTGCCGCCTTGTTGGTAAAGGTGATGGCCATCACGTTCCAGCTGCGGACAGCGTTCTGCCGCAGCATCCCGTCCAGCCAGGCGGGCGCATCGGTGCCGGTCATAATTGCCGTTTTCAGAGCCTTGACATCATCCTCGGTCACCTCACGGGGGGTCCAGCTGGAACCGTGGGCCGAGCCAAACCGGATCAGGTTTGCAATGCGGTTGACCAGAACAGTGGTCTTGCCGCTGCCTGCACCGGCCAGAATGAGCAGCGGGCCGTCGGTGGTAAATACCGCCTGCCGCTGCATATCGTTCAGGCGGCCAAACTGCTTTTCAATATAGGTATCGCGCAGAGCGCAGAATTCCTGTTGGAGACTTGCTGCCATTGTTTCACCTGTTCTTCTATAAAATCACTTACTTTATAAGTATATCACAATTCAAGAGGGTTGTACATAAAAAACCGCCCTTCCTGTACAGCACAGGAGGGGCGGCAGTGTTCAGATAAAGCTTAGCCGAAGATGTTGATCAGGATACCGGCAGCAACAGCGGAGCCGATAACGCCAGCGACGTTGGGGCCCATGGCGTGCATCAGCAGGAAGTTGGAGGGGTTCTCGCTCTGGCCGACCTTCTGAGAAACACGGGCGGCCATTGGAACAGCGGAAACACCAGCAGAGCCGATCAGGGGGTTGACCTGACCGCCGGTCAGGGCGTACATCACCTTGCCGCACAGAACGCCTGCAGCGGTACCAAAGGAGAAGGCGATCAGACCCAGCACGATGATGAACAGGGTGCGGCTGTTCAGGAAGGTGTTTGCAGAGGTGGTGCAGCCAACAGACAGAGCCAGGAAAATGGTGATGATGTTCATCAGTTCATTGCCGGCAGTCTTCTGGATACGATCCACAACACCGGACTCTTTCATCAGGTTGCCCAGCATCAGCATACCGACCAGAACGGCAGCATCGGGAACGATCAGAGAAACAATGATGGTGACCATGATGGGGAAGATGATCCTCTCGGTCTTGGACACGGTGCGCAGCTGCTTCATCACGACTGTGCGCTCTTTCTTGGTGGTGAGCGCCTTCATAATGGGCGGCTGGATCACGGGCACCAGAGCCATGTAGCTGTACGCCGCAACGGCAATGCTGCCCAGCAGCTCAGGTGCCAGACGGGAGGTAACAAAGATGGCAGTAGGGCCGTCTGCACCGCCGATGATGGAGATTGCAGCGGACTGCTTCTGGGTGAAGTCCACAATGCCGGTAGCAGCCAGCAGACGAGCGCCCATGTAAGTACCAAAGATACCGAACTGAGCGGCAGCGCCCAGCAGCAGGCTCTTGGGGTTGGAGATCAGGGGGGCGAAGTCGGTCATGGTGCCGATGCCCAGGAAGATCAGCGGGGGGTAAATGCCCAGCTTGACACCCATGTAAAGCATATCGGCCAGACCGCCGTTGTTCAGGATCTCGACCCACATCGGGTGCTCAAGACCATCACCAACGAAGTACTGCATATGGATAATGCCGCTGCCGGGCAGGTTGGCAAGGATCATGCCGAATGCCATGGGCAGCAGGATCAGGGGCTCAAATTCCTTCACGATGGCCAGGTACAGCAGGAAGCAGCCCACGCAGATCATGATCGCGTAGAGGTAGCCGCCCGGCTCACCGAACCGTGCAAAGCCGGAACTCTGGAAAATACCGACCAGAGTATCGATAAACTGTGTCATGTTTTTCCTCCTGTGTTAAAAAGGTGCGGTGGTGTCGTTGACACCAGCCTTGCTCCAGCCATTTGCAGCACGGCGCACGGCCTTCAGGGTGTACTTGCCATTGCCCATGGCATGGATGGCAGCCATAATTGCGGCAACCACATCGCCGGGGATGCCTTCCTCCACCACAGGGGCGGGAGCAGCCTGCTGTACGGGGGCAGCAGGCTTTGCGGCAGCCTTGGGAGCAGCAGGCTCCTTGGCTGCCTTCTTCTTGGCGGCCATACCGTCGAAGATCTTGCCTTCCAGCATGATGATGAGCATCAGCAGGACGAGGATGGCAAACACCAGCACGATACCGGTAATGGTGATAACCACATCAGAACCCAGATTCATGGTCTTCCTCCTAATAATAATTTACTCCGCACTCCGGAGCAGGCCCCGGCGCGCAAAAAGCGATTTGAAAATATTATACAATATTTCCCGACCTGATTCAACAAGTATGAACAAAATTTTGTTGCAACTTTTCCAATTTCTTAACAAGCCGGGTCAGGGCCCCGGTTAACGGCGGCCCATGCGGGGGGTCGCATCCAGGAAGCCGGTCTCCAGCTTATCGTTCAGGCCCAGGCTCATAGCAGTGCCCAATGCCACGCAGTTCACGGGATCGGGCGAGACGGTCACATCCACCTTGAGCTCCTGGCTCAGGTATTCGGGCAGGCCGTGCAGCTGTGCGCCGCCGCCGGTCAGCACCACACCATTGCGGAAGATATCGCCTGCCAGCTCGGGCGGGGTCTTTTCCAGCACCTGATGGGCGGCAGTGCCGATCTGCTCACTCAGCATCATCACAGGCTCGTAGAGGTCGCTGGTGGAAACATTCACCTTGATGGGCAGGCCGGTCAGCAGGCTGCGGCCCTTCACCTCCATCGTCTCGTCAAAATCGGCCTTCTGGGGGCAGCAGGCGACGTTCTTTTTCAGCTGCTCTGCGGTACGCTGGCCGATGGCAATGCTGAACTTGTTGCGGACATGTTTCAGGATCTCGTCATCATAGTGGTTGCCCGCTACGCGGACACTGGTGGCCTTGACCTTGCCGCCCAGAGACAGGACAGCGATATCGGTGGTGCCGCCGCCGATATCAATGATCATCCGGCCATCGGGCTGGGTGATGTCGATGCCGGAACCCAGTGCAGCGGCAATGGGCTCATCGATCAGGTAGACCTGACGGGCACCGGCGGCCATCACGGCCTCCACCACGGCATCACTCTCAATGCCGGTGATGGCAGCGGGCACGCAGACAGCCACCCGGGGCTTGACCATGTGGGAACTGTACACCTGATTCACAAACCGGCAGATCAGCTCCCGGGTCATGGTGTGGTCGCTGATAACACCGTCCTTCAGCGGGAAAATGGCGGAAATATAGTTGGGGGTGCGGCCTACCATGGCCAGGGCCTTGTCGCCCACCTCCAGCACGGAGTTCTTGCGGGTATCCATTGCCACCACGCTGGGCTGGTTGAGCACGACTCCCTGCCCTGCCTGTGCAATGATAATGGTCGTTGTGCCCAGATCGATGCCGATGTCATTCTGTGCCATAATGAAATGTTCCTTTCTCTGCTCCCCTGTTTTCTATCGTAAATGCCCGTTCGGGCGGGAAATCAAATCAATTTATATTGTAGCATAAGCCAGTAAAAAAGTATAGACCAAACCTCTCCTAGTAGGAGAGCTGGCGCAAAGCGCCTGAGAGGTTATTCCGCCGCCATCTGTTCCGGCGGCAGATTCTCTTTCAGCAATTCGCACAGGCCGCTGTACCGCAGGTTCTGCCGGACATTTGACATCATCCGGTTCACCACATCCCGCCGCCCGGCCACGATGCACAATTTGCGGGCACGGGTCACGCCGGTGTAGAAGAGGTTGCGGTAGCAGAGCCTTGGCGGCACCTGCGCCACCGGCAGCACCACCGCCGGGAACTCGCTGCCCTGGCTCTTGTGCACCGTGATGGCGTAGGCGATCTCCAGCTCGTTCAGGTTTTCCGCCGGGTAGAGCAGGCGGCGGTCATCCATCCGCACCACCATGGAGCGGTCGCGCATGTTGATGGATTCCACAATGCCGATATCACCGTTATAGGCTCCCACGCCCTGCTCCCCGCCAATGCGGTTCCAGACGATCTCGTAGTTGTTCCGCACCTGCATCACCTTATCGCCTACCCGGAACACCCGGGAGGCGCCCTGGAGCTGGGGTTTGCCCTTCTGCTCCGGGTTGAGCAGGTTCTGCAGCTCCACATTCAGCGCCTGGGTGCCGGTGGGACCCAGCTTGGTGGGGCAGAGCACCTGAATATCCCGGACAGGGTCAAAGCCATAGCTCCGGGGCAGACGGGTGGTGACAAGATCGCACACCAGTTTCTGTGCCGCATCGCCGTCCGATTCCAGAAAGAAGAAATCGTCTGTCTTACCGCCCTTCTGCAGCGGCTCACTGCTGATGATGTGGTGGGCGTTCTCCACAATAAGGCTGCGTCTGGCCTGCCGGAAGATCTCGTTCAGGCAGACGGTGGGCACCAGCCCGGAGCGGATGACCTCGCCCAGAATGTTGCCGGGCCCCACGCTGGGCAGCTGGTCGGCATCGCCCACCATAATAATGCGGCAGCTGTACCGCAGGGCTGCAATGAGCGCCTGAAACAGCTTCACATCCACCATACTCATCTCATCCAGAATGACCACATCGCATTTGAGCAGGTTCTTGTCATTGTGGATGAAGCTGACCACACCGCCGGAGTAGTCCACCTCCAGCAGGCGGTGGATGGTAGAGGCCTTGCGGCCGGTCAGTTCACTCAGCCGTTTGGCCGCACGGCCCGTGGGAGCACAAAGCGCCACCCGGTCTGCCTGATGTTCCAGCAACTGCAGGATGGCGTTGACCGTAGTGGTCTTACCGGTGCCGGGGCCGCCGGTCAGCACAAGGCAGTTTTCGGTCATGGCCTTGCGGATGGCTTCCCGCTGCAGGGGCGCATAGGCGAAGCCCTGGGTCAGCTCCAGTACCTGGATGTTTTTATCAAGGTCCCGCACCGTCTGCTTTTCCCGCTTCGCCAGCAGGGCCAGCCGATCGGCAATGGCCTGTTCTGCTTCCAGCAGGTCAGGCAGATAAATATACGGCACCGCCTCCAGCATCTTTACGCCAAGCTGCCCGGTCTCAATGCAGTGGTCCAGCGCACGGGCCAGCTTTTCGGGCGGCTGCTGGATGAAGTGGGATGCCGTGTCCAGCAGCTGCGCACGGGGCAGGCAGGTGTGACCGTTGCCCGCGTTATGGCGCAGGGTGCGGAGAAGCGCTGCTTCCAGCCGCTGGGTGCAGTCCCCTTCCATGTGGTAATACTGTGCAATGCTGTCGGCATGGCGGAAATCCAGCTGCAGGGGTTCCCCACAGAGCAGATAAGGGTTCTGGGAGATGGCCTGCATGGCACTGGGGCCAAAGACGCGGAACACCTCCATGGCGCGGCGGGGGCTGATCTCGAACTGCGCCAGATAGGCGATCAGTTCCCGCATTCCGAACATCCGCTTGAACTCCTGCTGGATGCGGTCAGCTTTGTCCGCCGAGATGCCGGGAATCAGGGTGAGCTGTGCGGGGTCGTTGGCGATCACCTCCAGCGCCGCCGCGCCGAATTTGTCGATGATCTTATTGGCCGTGCGCGCCCCGATATAAGGCAGGGAGCCGCTGGCAAGGAAGGCGTATACCGCTTCCAGATCCTTCGGCATATCGGTCTCGCACTCCTGGGCGTGGAACTGGCGGCCATAGGTGGCGTGGTTCTCATATTTACCGCGGCAGACCACGCTCTCGCCCGCATGGAGCTCGCCCACGATCCCGCACACCACGGTGACCGTGCCGCCGCCGGAAATTTCAAACACCGTGTAGCCGTTATCCGGGTTCTCGTAGATAATGTCCTCCACCGTTCCCTCGATCTGTTCCAGCTCCATGCTCCTCACCCCCTTGTGACATAATTATTTATAGTATAATCGTTTTGGTGTTATTTGTAAAGGAATTGGGCAGGCCCTGCTCTATACAGCCTCTCAGCTTTGGCGCTGCATGAGGCTTTCCCTCTTCGCCAAGGTCTCCCCTACTAGGCAACAAAAGAGCCGCCCTTCTGCGGTTTCGCAAAAGAGCGGCTCAATTTTTACAAGTTTGCGTGCGGTCTTGCTTTTTCCTGTTTCAGCTTCCGGAACACAACGATATACGCCGGGATCAGGAAGAAGCAGGCAAAGAACCAGGCCACCGGGTTTGCAATGCAGGCGGCAAAATAGCCCCACAGCGGCACGAACAGGAAACCCACCATAGCACGGGCGATCATCTCTGCCACACCGGCAAACATGGCCAGGCTGGAATAACCCAGACCCTGAATGGTGTAGCGGTAAATGATAAGGACCGCCAGCGGGATATAGAACACGCTGTTCCAGAAGATGAAGCTCTGGGCGTTGGCCATGATCTCGGTCTGGCTGCTCTCAAGGAACAGGCCGATCAAAGCCTTATCCAGCACGCGCAGGATCAGGAAGGATGCCACACTGTACATGCAGCCGATGCCCAGGGCGGTGTTCACGCCCTTGTTCACACGGTTCAGGTCGTGGGCACCCATGTTCTGGCTGGCGTAGGTGGTCATGGCCGTGCCAATGCTCTCCAGCGGGACGGACAGGAACTGTGCCGCCTTGCCGCCTGCAGTCTGTGCTGCCACGATGTCACTGCCCAAACCATTGACTGCACCCTGCAGCACAACGGAACCGATGGCCGTGATGCTGCACTGCAGACCCATGGGGATGCCCATGCCGCACAGCTTGACACAGTGCTGTCTGCTCAGGCGGCTTTCTTCTTTGTTCCAGCGCAGCTCATTATAATGCTTGAGGATGTACCACAGGCTGCCCAGACCGGCTACTGCCTGGCTGAACACGGTGGCGAATGCTGCACCGAACACGCCCATCTTAAAGGTGATGATGCAGAGCAGGTCCAGCCCGATGTTCAGAAAGCTTGCCACCAGCAGGAAGTACAGGGGCCGCTTGCTGTCGCCCAGAGCGCGCATCAGGGCGCTGGTCATGTTGTACAGCAGCGTAAACGGGATGCCGATAAAGATGGTGCGGATGTAGATGTCCGCCAGATCGATGATGTTGTCCGGGGTATTGGTCCAGACCAGAATGAAACGGGTCATGGCCACCGTGACCACGGTAAGCACTGCGGCAAAAAAGACACTCAGCCAGACGGCATTGGCGGTGTAGCGGCGCATCTCCACATAGTCTTTCGCACCGAATGTCCACGAGATGGGGATGGAGAAGCCGCAGGCAATGCCATTGACAAAGCCCAGCACCAGATAGTTCAGACCACCCACACTGCCGACTGCCGCCAGGGCTTCCACGCCCACAAAGCGGCCCACGATGATGGTATCTGCCAGATTATAGAACTGCTGGAACAGGCTGCCCAGCATCAGCGGCACCGCAAAGGCAAGGATCAGCTTGAGCGGGCTGCCCTGCGTCATATCTTTCGTCATACGCACGTTCCTCCTTGGAAAAGCATCACAGACCTTATAAAACGAATTTTTTCCGACAAAAACGCCCTGCCGCGCAATGGGCAGGACGTTTTTGTTCATGTGGGTATTATATCAGGTTGCGATGAATTTTCAAGAGGTTTTTTCAAATTTTTCAGTGCTTCCCGGTCAGATGCCTCAGCAGCTGGAACAGAATGCTCCAGAACCCCGTTCCGGCATTGCCCGAAGGCGGGGTCTCCTCATCCGGAATGCTCAGCGGCGTATCATCCTCCGAGATGATCGCCGCAGCCACACCATATTCGTCCTGAGCAGCCCAAACCTGCTCTGTACAGCAAAACCGCCCCGGCGTGCGTTTCTGCACGCCGGAGCGGTTCGGGTCATTCTGAATAATGTGCGAGGAACTGTCTGGTACGCTCTTCCCGGGGGTGGTCGATGAGCTGTTTGGCCGGGCCCTCCTCCACGACCACGCCGCCATCCATGAACAGGATGCGGTCGGCCACATCGCGGGCAAAGTGCATCTCATGGGTGACAATGATCATCGTGGTCTTGCGGTCAGCAAGATCACGCAGGACCTTCAGCACCTCGCCGGTCAGCTCCGGGTCAAGGGCGCTGGTGGGCTCATCAAAGCAGAGGATATCCGGGTGAAGCGCCAGCGCGCGGGCAATGGCCACGCGCTGCTGCTGGCCGCCGGAGAGCTGATGCGGGTAGTGGCCGGCCCGCTCCGAAAGGCCCATCTGCGCCAGCAGTTCTCTCGCCTGCTGTTCCAGCTCCGCGTGGATGGCCTTTTTGTTTGCCTGATATTCCGGACGTTCCTTTGCCAGCAGTTCTCCTGCCAGCATCACGTTCTGTAAAGCCGTGTACTGCGGGAACAGGTTGAAGTTCTGGAACACCAGACCGAAATGGAGCCGCTTTTTGCGGATTTCGCTTTCCTTCTGGGTGGCAGGGTCGGCGGCATCCCACATGGTCTCGCCGTTCACCTTGATCACACCCGTGTCAGGCCGTTCCAGAAAGTTCAGGCAGCGCAGCAGAGTTGTTTTGCCGGAACCGGACGAGCCGATGATCGCCAGCGCTTCCCCCTGCTCCAGATCCAGGGAGATGTCCTTCAACACATGGGTCTCGCCAAAATTTTTCCCGATACCGGAAGCTTCGAGCAACGCCATAATCTATCTGCCTCCTTAGCAGCGGAAATAATCGAGCTTTTTTTCAGCCCAGTTGAACAGGATGGTCAGTGCGCCCACAAACACCAGGAAGAAGAGCGCGGTGGAGAAGAGCGGCCAGATCAGACCCTTTGCGCTATACTCCTTGGCCATCATAATGATTTCCTTGTTGGCAATGGTGTTTGCCAGCGAGGTATCCTTGACCAGCGTGATGATCTCGTTGCCCATGGGGGGCAGGATACGCTTGACGACCTGAAGCAAGGTCACCTTGAAAAAGATCTGTGTTTTGGTCATGCCAAGCACCTGCCCGGCCTCAGTCTGCCCCTTGGGCACTGCTTCAATGCCGCCGCGGTAGATCTCAGAAAAATAGCAGGCATAGTTGATGGCAAAAGCCACCACCGCCGCCACCATCCGTCCGCCGGAGCCGGAGGGCCAGGGGTTGTTCATGCCCAGCAGGCCGGGGCCCAGATAGATCACAATGATCTGCAGCATCAGCGGGGTGCCGCGGATGATCCAGACAAAGGTCTTGACCAGCCCGGCCAGCGGCTTGCAGCGGCTCATGGAGCCAAACGAGACCACCAGCCCCAGCGGCAGTGCAAACAGCAGTGTCAGGGCAAAGAGTTCACAGTTGAGCAGGAACGCGCCGGACAGGCGCATAAGAATCACAGACACAAAAACACACCTTTTTTATTCAGAATCCATATTCCCTTCCATCACCGTCGGTGAAAGTCCCCTCTGCTCGGGAGCCTTTCACGCATCGGCAACAAAAAGCCTCCCTCACCGAGGGAGGTTGCATCGCATAGCGATGACGGAAGGAGTTTTTCAACAAATTCAGTCAGCCAGTGCCAGATCGTACTGATCGGCCAGTGCCTGCATGGTACCATCGGCCTTCAGTGCATCAAAGGCCTCATCCACAGCGGCGGCAGCATCACTGCCCTTGCGGAATGCCACGCCGTACTCCTCGGCGTTCAGCTCGTCCACGATCTTCAGGTCGGCATAGTCAGTGCCCTCACCGATCATGGCGTTGGCCAGGGTCAGGTCAAGTACAGCGGCATCGGCAGTGCCTGCGGCAACTTCCATCAGGCAGTCGGTCTGAACGCTCTTGGAAACGTAATCAGCCTGTGCCAAGTTCTCGTCCCCCTCAATGGCGGCCTCACCGGCGGAACCAGCCTCGGCGACCACGGTCTTACCCACCAGGTCAGCGGTAGAGGTATAATCGGTGCCATCTTTCACAACGACCACCTGTGCATTCTTTGCATAAGCCTTGGTGGTAGCGGTGTTCTGCATGATGTCATCGGTCAGGGTCATGCCGTTCCAGATGCAGTCGATGCTCTTGGCATCCAGTTCCACGACCTTGGTGTCCCAGTTGATCTCCACAAACTCCGGCTCCACGCCCAGCTTTTCGCAGACAGCAGTGGCCAGCTCGGTATCAAAACCGGTGAAGTTGCCATCGGCATCGGTGTAGTTCATGGGCTCGTAAACAGTGTAGCCAATGACCAGCTTGCCCTTGCCCTTGATGTAATCCAGGTCGCTGCCTGCAGACTGGGATGCGGCAGCACTGCCGGAAGCAGAGGCCGAGGCAGATGCGGCAGTGGAAGTAGAAGCGGCACCGCCGCAGGCGGCAAGGCTCAGTGCCATGGCACCGGCCAGAAATGCGGATACAAGACGTTTCATATACGGTTCCTCCCTCAGTGGCAAGCAGCTTCGTTTTATTGCTTTACCATGCTAAATTGCTAAACTGTGGTTATAGAATAGCGCGTTTTCTGCCATTTGGCAAGGGGGAAAACTGATTTTTCGCAGTTTGCTCAAATCTTTACTGCTTTACCACGGCAAAGCAGGCAATTTGACAAAACAAAAACGCCGCGTCGGCAGCTGCCAGACGCGGCGAGAGGGTTTCTCTCTGAAAACGCAGCGGAATGCCACCGTCCCCCTATCCGGGAGAGCCGGTGCGCGATTGCGAGACCGAAAAGGGTTTCCTCCTCAGCTCAGGGCATCCAGCGCCGCCTTTTGCAGATCGGTGATGTCAATGGTACACAGAGCCTTCAGGTCGGCATCGCCGCCGGAAAGCCCGGCGATCTCGGTGCGGGTCTTGCCCTTGAGGGCATCGCAGAAGCCCTCGCTGTGCTCATACCACTCCTTGCCCAGCGCCGATGCGCCGCGCATCCCATAGTCCTCGCCCAGCTCCAGCTTGGTCTTGACGAGGTCCGGAGCTGTCACACCGCCGTCTGACACCACTGTCAGGGCCGGCTCAGCCATATCCGCAATGGCACTGGTCACACGGCGGTCCGCATCGGTGGTCAGTGCCACAATGCTCACATCCACCTGCGCATTCACATCCTTGTCATCAGTGGCGGTGATGTCCGAAGTCCCGTTCACCGCTTCGATGCCCAGCGCGGCCCTGTCGCCCTTGGCGGCACCCAGTGCCCTGGCATTGGCGCAGGCCCGGGTCACGGCATCCCGGTAGCGATCCACAGCAATGGTGCAACCGCTCAGCAGGTCGGCATCCGTGGGCTTGCCATCCTTATCCACTTTGAGCATGGAGACCTGTTCCGGGGTCATGCCGATCAGGTAACGGGCAAAGGCATCCGCCTGTTCCGCCCATCCCTTTTTCAGAGAGGACACTGCCGCCAGCGGGTAATCGTCCCCCTTCTGCCGCTTGGTGCGCCAGTCGGTGGGCAGGGTCACATGGCCGGTGCTGTCCGCCGAAACAGACACTTCCAGCTCGTCCAGCAGAACACTCTCCAGTTTGCCCTCGCCATCCAGCAGGACAGCGGCCGCCGCCAGTTCAATTTTCCCTGCCCTGTCCTGATCGGTGGCCTCTGTCACCACACCCAGACCGGTTTTCCATGCCGCTGTCTGGGTCTGTGCGGAGGATGTGCCGCTGCTTCCACTCATGCTGCCGGAGCTGCCCGACCCGGCGTTCGTTTTGCCGCAGGCGGTCAGCAGCAGCGCCGCCGCCATGGCACAGCTCCAAAGAGCCCGATGGTTCTGATTCATAGATACGCTCCCTTTCCACACGGCCCGTTGGGCCTTTGCCCCATAGTATGTCCAGAAGAGCGTAAGATTACGCAGCCGACGGGAGTTTTCCAAAGCAAGTGTCCGCTGGGGTGGGACCCTGTTGCCGCAGGCAATAGGGCGGGCGATGGAATGGCCCGTTTCACTTGCGTGGAAAAGCTCCCCGAGTGCTGTGCGCAGCCGCTTACATCAACGGGCTCAGCAGCCGCAGCACGCTGTCCAGTGCTGTGCCCGGCAGATTGGTGCGGCAGTCGGACCGCATGATCTCCCGGCACTGCGGCAGGGTGCGCTCCACATCCTTCCGCAGTGCGGCGATCTGGCTGTTATGGTAGAGCAGTGTTCCGCACTCAAAATGGAGAAACAGGCTCCGATAATCCATATTGATGCTGCCCACCACGGCCACGCGGTCATCGCTGACATAGCACTTGGCATGAAGGAAGCCGGGCGTAAATTCATAAATGCGCACACCCGCCCTGAGCAGGGGCAGATAGTAGGAGCGGCTGAGCCGGAACACCAGCTTCTTATCCGGGATCCCGGGCAGGATGAGCCGCA